>Ga0334722_10002442_pt1 | contig 21124 bp, 21 predicted proteins | sample C3_bottom_MG_FD_207210 | JGI IMG/M metagenome (GOLD analysis project Ga0334722, IMG submission 207210) | Sediment microbial communities from Yellowstone Lake, YNP, Wyoming, USA - C3_bottom | ecosystem: Environmental > Aquatic > Freshwater > Lake > Sediment | place: USA: Wyoming | collected... | reverse complement strand
ACCACCGCAGAGCGCGCACAACAGATCCGGAAATGGGGCGAGCGATGATGCCAAAGATAGCTTCAACAATTCCCAGGATGCGTTCCAGATAAATCCGATTGCGCATTATCGTAATTGAGTTATATCGGGAGAAAAATAAATGCTTGCTCAATTTCGTCCAGCCATCATAGCGTATCTCGTTCTGACCATCATCACTGGCTTGCTTTATCCGCTCGCAGTGACTGGCGTCGCGCAATTGGTTTTTCCACAACAAGCGAACGGCAGCTTAATTGAGAAAGATGGCAAAGCGATGGGCTCGACGTTAATCGGACAGCCCTTCGACGATCCGAAATATTTCTGGGGACGACTCTCGGCAACATCGCCTTTTCCTTACAACGCTGCCGCTTCGGGCGGCTCGAACCTAGGTCCTACCAACCCAGCCCTGATCGCCGAGGTTACGGCGCGCGTGGTCGCGTTGCATTCCGCAGATCCTCAGAACACGCAACTGATCCCGGTCGACTTGGTGACATCTTCCGGCAGTGGGCTCGATCCGAACATGAGTGTCGCCGCCGCGCTGTACCAAATTCCTCGCGTGGCGCGCGCGCGTGGAATGAGCGAAGCACAAGTGCGTGGGTTGATCGATCAACATACACAGGATCGCTTGTTCGGCTTGATTGGCGAACCACGGGTCAATGTATTGGAACTCAATTTGGCGCTAGATGTGGTAAAATAGGAACAGACGATGGAGGGTTAAGAACGTCACGTCATGCTTGAAGAACATCCCCGTCCGAATCCCGATGAGTTGCTTGCACGCGTGCAAGAAGAAGAAGCCCAAAGAGCACGCGGCAAACTCAAAATATTTCTTGGTTATGCGGCAGGCGTAGGCAAAACGTACGCGATGCTGGAAGCGGCGCGCGCGCGTCAAGCCGAGCAGGTCGATGTGGTCATTGGGTATGTCGAAACCCACAATCGAGCTGAGACCGACGCACTTGTCTACGGATTAAAAGTCATCTCGCGTAAACAAATCGATTATAAAGGGCACAGTTTGACCGAGATGGATGTGGATGCGGTTCTTGCGCGCAAACCTCAACTCGCGTTGGTCGATGAACTCGCGCACACCAACGTCCCAGGTTCGCGTCACCCCCAACGCTATCTTGACGTGCTCGATTTGCTCGCCGCAGGAATCGACGTTTATACCACGCTCAATATTCAACACCTCGAAAGTCTAAACGATGTCGTCGCGCAAATCACCGGCGTCATCGTCCACGAAACCGTCCCCGATAGTGTGATCTACCAAGCCAGCGAAATCGAATTGATCGACCTGGCTCCGGATGAATTGCTTCAGCGTTTGCGCGACGGCAAAGTCTATGTGCCCGATCAGGCGGCGCGCGCGATTGAACAATTTTTCCGCAAAGGCAATTTGACTGCTCTGCGTGAAATTGCACTACGCCGCACCGCCGACCAAGTCGACGACCAGATGCGCGCGTACATGACAACGCGCGCGATTGCGGGACCTTGGGCGGCGAAGGAACGCTTGGTCGTTTGCGTCAGCCCTGGCGCATTGAGCGAGCGACTCATTCGCTCGGCGCGCCGCTTGGCGGAAGAACTCGACGCCGAATGGTTTGCCGTCTATGTAGAAACACCCGATCAGGCGCGATTATCACAACAACAACGTGATCGTATCGCGCGCATGTTGCAACTGGCGGAAGAGTTGGGCGCTAAAGCATTGACAATGCCGAGCGTTTCGGTGGCTGAAACGATAACCACTTTTGCGCGCTCGCACAACATCACCAAAATTATCGCCGGCAAGCCGGTGCGCTCACGATGGGTTGAATTATTGCGCGGCTCGGTCGTCGATCAAATCATTCGACAAAGCGGAGAGATCGATGTTTATGTGATCAGCGGCGATGTGGAAACCTCACCCGTCATCGAACGACGCGACTGGCAACCGCATCGTCCCTTGCGTCGATACCTGCAGGGTTTAGCATTGGTCGCGCTCGTAACAGTTCTTGGCGTGCCGTTGCGCGGAATTATCGACCCGGCGAATCTGGTGATGCTTTATCTGGTCGCCGTTGTGATTTCGGCAATTTACCTGGGACGCGGTCCCTCCGTTTTCACCGCGGTGTTCAGCGTCCTCGCGCTCGATTTTTTCTTTGTGCCGCCCGCGTTCACGTTTGCCGTAACCGACACGCAGTACGTGTTGACGTTTATTGGATTATTGATTGTTAGCTTGGTCATCAGCGCGCTGACGATTCGCGTGCGCGAAGAAGCTGATTCGGCGCAACGACGCGAATCGGAAACCGTCGAGCTGTACGAATTTACGCGCGACCTCGCCGTGGCAAGTAATATCGATGATATTGTCCAGGCGGTCATCACGCATGTCAGCCAAACGTTTAGCCGCGAGATCGTTGTTCTTCTGCCCGACGGTGAGACCCTCAAGCCGCGCGCCGCAACGCCTAACTTGATGCTGGATGAAAACGAACTCGCGGTCGCCGTTTGGGCAAAGCAACATGGCGAAGCAGCGGGGCGTGGTACCGACACGTTGCCCGCGGCATCGATGCGTTATCTCCCGCTCAAAACATCGCGCGGCGTCGTGGGCGTGCTGGGAGTCAAACCGGTCGATCCCAATTTGCGTCTTGGGCCGGAGCAACGTCGCTTGCTAGAATCATTTGCCAGTCAAGCGGCGCTCGCGATTGAACATGCGCAACTGGCAGAGCAAGCGCGCCAAGCCCAGTTGCTCCAAGCGACCGAGAAACTTCAGACGGCTTTACTCAATTCGATTTCGCACGATCTGCGGACACCGCTCGTTTCGATCACTGGCGCGCTGAGCAGTTTGCAAGAAGATGTTGTTCGCCTCGATATGCCAACGCGGGCAAGTTTGATTGACACCGCCATCGGAGAAGCTGACCGGCTCAATCACCTCGTCGGAAATTTGCTCGATATGACGCGCGTCGAAGCGGGCGCTGTGCGCGTCGCTCAAGAACTGTGCGATGTGCAAGATGTGATCGGCTCCGCGCTCGATCGATTGGATGGCTTGCTGAAAGATCGCACCGTGAAACTGGAGGTACCCGCTCTGCCGCTTGTGCCAATGGATTTCGTGTTGATCGTTCAAGTGTTGGTCAACTTGCTCGATAACGCGATCAAATATTCGCCGTCGGGCACGCCCATCGAATTGCAAGCGCGCACGGCTGGCGATCATCTCGAAATTCAAGTGGCTGATCGTGGCGCAGGCATTCCACCGGATGACCTCACGCATGTGTTCGATAAATTCTATCGCGTGCAAAGACCTGACGGTGTGATGGGAACTGGGTTGGGGTTAGCTATTTGCAAAGGTATCGTCGAAGCGCACGATGGCAGTATTGTTGCGGAGAACCGGGATGGCGGAGGCGCTGTGTTCACATTGCGCCTGCCTTTGGCAGGGCGCGTCAACGGAAAGAAACAACATGAGTGATTCAAACCCGCGCGTGTTGGTCGTCGATGATGAAGCGCCCATTCGCAAATTTTTGCGCGCGTCGCTGAGCGCGCACGGCTATGAAGTTTTCGAGGCGGCTGGCGGACGCGACGGGATCTCCGGCGTCATCGCGCATCGTCCCGATTTGCTCATCCTCGATTTAGGACTGCCCGACATTGAGGGATTGGAAGTAACGCGGCAATTGCGCGAATGGTCGAAGATTCCAATCATTGTGCTTTCCGTGCGCGAACACGAGCAAGACAAAATTGCCGCGCTCGACGCTGGCGCGGATGATTATTTGACCAAGCCGTTTAGCATCGGCGAGTTGTTAGCGCGAATGCGCGTGGCGTTGCGTCATACCTCGCCCCTAGCGGATGCGCCCGCTTATTTGACCGGCGATTTGAAGGTCGACTTGACGCGCCGCGTCGTGACATTGGCGGATAAGGATGTACAACTTACGCCAACCGAATACGATCTCTTACGTGTTCTAGTCACTCATGCGGACAAGGTGTTGACACATCATCAGTTATTGCGCGAGGTGTGGGGCGTGGGATACGAACAGGAAACGCACATGCTGCGAGTCAACATCAGCAACCTACGCCGCAAGATTGAAACTGATCCCACTCGACCGCATTACATTCTGACAGAACCGGGAGTAGGGTATCGATTGCGCAGTGACAACTGATCGACCCCATCAACTACAGGAGCGCGGATGATAATATCATCCGCGCTCCTGTTTTTTCTCTGACCGATTCCAGTTTTTGACTCTGAAATTTAAGTTGACAAAAGAACTAGTGTTCTATATAATTAGAACAGATGTCTTAATGTGCAAGTTGCTCTCTTGACGAGTCTCAGCGAATCCGTATGGAAAAGCGCCTGTTGAATCTGCAAGCCGATAAAATCGAAATGCTGCTCGCGGCGCATCGAGCGCCCGCGCGGGTTTGGGGCGGTCGGCTCACGCCGCGCACCGTTCAATTTCACCTTGCGCCTGCCGCGAACACCAAACTCGCCAAACTCGAATCGCTCACGGAAGAAATCGCGCTTGCGTTGGGCACGCCCTCGGCGCGACTCACCCGGACGAACGGCACACTCTCCGTCGAAATTCCGCGCGCCGACTCGCGTTTTGTTTCGCTTGCAGAACTCGACCGTCGATTGCAAAACGATCCACACTTGCAGCGCGCGCTCCAATCGCCGGGCACAGCCATCCTGGGAATCGATAGCGAAGGTATGCCCCTGCTTTTACGTCTCTCCTCACCCGATGTCGCGCACTGTCTCATTGCTGGAACGACCGGTAGCGGCAAGACCGAACTCGCGCGCACGATTATCGCATCGTTACTGATGCATCAAAAACCGCGCGAACTTCAACTGGCGCTGGTCGATCCCAAGGGGCATGGCTTGGCACCGTTCGCGCGCGCGCCGCATTTGCTTTTTCCCATCGTAAGGGATGCCGAAGAAACCCTTGCGCGCATCAAGTATCTTGTCGCCGAAATGGAACGGCGCGACCGCGAGGCGATTGATCGACCGCGCATTGTGATTGTCATCGACGAGTTGGCGGATTTGATGCACACGTGCGGCAAGGAACTAGAATCTCTTCTTTCGCGGTTGGTGCAACGCGGACGCAGCGCCGGTTTCTCGCTCATCGCCTGCACGCAAAAACCTGCCGCGCGTGTGGTGGGTAGTTTGGTCAAAGCCAACTTTCCTGTTCGACTCGTCGGTCGCGTTGCCAGCACCGACGATGCGCGCGTCGCCGCGGGTATTGGCGGCACCGACGCGGAGAAACTCGCCGGGCGCGGAGATTTTTTGCTCGTTGCTTCGGGAGAGATCATTCGATTTCAAGCGGCACAAGTCAAGTCGGAAGAAATCGCCGCGCTGTTCGCGCCGCAACAAGTTTCGTTTGACCTGGGCACGCGCATGGTCGCACAGTTGAGAAGAGTCAAATAATTTCAGATTGAAAATCTTCGATCTATTATTTCCAATCTGAAATTTGAAATCTGAAATCTACAATTATTGAGGGAGGTTATCCATGCGTAATGGAATAATCATCGCAGCGATTGCGTTTGCGGTCGCGTTAGCATATATCGTCGGCAGTCGGCTTTCGGGCGAAGCGATTGCGGTGGTCGTTGGCGCAGTATGCGGAATCAGTGCAAGCATCCCAGTGTGCATCGCGCTCGTCATCGCATCGGGCAATAACTGGGGACGCCGTGAAGAACCTATCGAACCTGATAATGCCAGGTACGGTTACGATCCGCGTCGTTACGCATCACAGCCCCAGATCGTTTTTATGAGTCCGCCGCAAGCGCAGATGCCATACAGCTATCCGCAGAACCCCTACTATTTTCCAGCACCCGCGCCCGCGAACGATGTCACGCTCGGTCCACGCGAATTTAAAATTATCGGAGGTGAATAGATGAGCATGTTTCAATCACGCAAGCCGCGCACGCAAGAAGCCGTCGAGATTCAGGAAAAGCGTTTTGGCTATTTTCCCAAGGCGTTTCGTTGGCGCGGCAAACGCTACAACGTCGAAACGGTCGAGCGATGTTGGAACGCCAGCCGCTATGCGCCGCATTTGTGTTTTCGCGTCCGATGCGCCGATGGAGTTTTCGATCTCTACCAAAATGTGCGCGACAACACTTGGCGGCTTGTTCCGATACATGCGTAAATCAAAAACCAGGTTTCTCGCCGAAGGCGGAAACCTGGTTTTTTTCTTCCGGTTATTTGTAACCGGCGACGCTCAAATCGTCAAAGTTGACGAGAAACTCGCGCGCGCCGACCGCCCACTTTTTCCAACCTCGAAAATAAATCGTGATCGTGCTGCTTGGCGCAATGAACGCTTGACTGAATGAGTTGATCCGGGGCAACGTCTCGCGATAGCCCACATTGCTCCAGGGAATCACAAACCAATTTGGGACTTGATTCCATCGCGTGCAATTGGGATCCTCGCCCACTTGATAGCCCCACTGCGCTGCCCACGACCAATCGTCGGTGTGCTGATCGCCTTCGGTGATGCGAATCGCGCCTTTGCCGCTGACATAGTACGACGCTTTCGGCGTGAGCCCGGAGACAACCTGGCAGATTCCCAGGTATCGATCGGGTTCCTGGTATGGATCGTAGTAACCTTCGCCCACCGAACTGATCTCGATCAACTGCGAATGTTTGCCACTCGATACAACTGCCGCCCAGGTATCGTCGTAAAGTTGATCGGTGACATTTCGGCCGGCGTTATCGAAACGTGCCCATTGTAGCGCAGTTCCGTCCGGCGTGAACCCGCCCTCGAAATCGCCGTTCTTGATAAATTCGGCAATCGGCACTACGTCGACAGGCGCAGCGACAAGCGTTGTCCTGCCCATCGCGTCGGTCGCTTCGGCTCGGAGCGAGCGCGTGCCGGTGATCGTCGGCGTCCAAGCGAAATCCAATTCGCGCGTCAACGGACCGACGGCATTGCTGACACTCCCAATCAATTTGTCTTCCTCAAAGAGTTTGACCTGGGTCAATCCGACCTCACTCGATGCAGAGACATGAACGGGAAATGGCTTGGTCGTGTAGACGAAAGTCGGCGGGACGATATTCACCAGCGTGAGTTTATCGCTTGTCGGCAATTGACCAACCAGACTGACGCCGTCGATGTTCACAAACAAATCGCGATACGGCGTCGGGAATTTTTTCAGCGCGCGAATGAAGAGTGTTACCTTGTTCGATGACGCGGTGAATGTCGTCGTGAAATTCGAAAGAGGTCCTGGCTTTTGCCAGTCGTACGTATTCTGCCACGGCAACGTTTGCCAATCGACCTTGCCCCAGTCGGTGCCGCCGTTTGGATCGACGGCGTACTGAACGACATACGCCCAGTTGTTCATATCGAGATCAGTCGACAACACGCGCAGTTCGCCGTGTAGTGTCAAGGTGTAGGGCTGACCAGCCACGACTGAAACGGTCTGATAGATTCCAGAGTAGCGATCCTGCTCGGAGACGGCGTACTTGACCGTGCTGATTTCGATCAACTGCGAATGTTTGCCATCGAAGTTGAACGCGGGTGACCCATCGTCTTGATAATGATAATCGACGGTGCCACCATTGTTGAACCCGACCCAGTACGACCCCACGCCGTTATCGCCAAAGCCCTCCTCGAAACTGCCGTTCACCACGCGCTCGCCGTAACCTCCGGCGACGATGATCGTCGATGTTCCCAGTAATACAAGTGCCAGCACAATGACGATGAAGAGAACGCGGCGCGCTGTGATCGATTGGACGATTGTTTGCATGGTTGCCTCCATTCGCAGAATCTAGCGCAGACACAAAACCCTGGCACTGCCCGCCAGGGCAAGTGTAATGTGGTGAGATCAATGACACGTGGAAAACGCTAGCCACGTCCCGCAAGATTTTGTGGATGCGCTATTAGGTCACGATTTGACTTTGTCGAGTTTGGCGCGTTGTTTTTCTTCGTACACTTGGCGCGCTTTTTCCGGCAACACCCGCCCTACATAGCGCGAGCGCGTGCGTCCGTTTTCTTTCCAATAGGCGTACCAGTACGGACCGTGCGGACAGCGCGTACAGTTTGCTTTGCCGCAGCGGACGGTCTCGTAACGAAAAGTGATCGAGCCGAAGGATTGCTCAGCGTGAACGGCGGGGCGCAGCACACTGCGCGCGGCGCGGCGTTCCTGCACGACCTTGTGCAATCGCTCGTCAATTTGACGCAACTGTTCGATTTCTTTTTCGCTCAAGTTGGTGAGAGGGCTGGGTGATTTTTTCTTGCTTGGCATAATTCCACCTTGGCTTAGGTAACTGCATTATACCACTCGTTACCTAAGAGGTCAAGTGCCACCCCCGGAAAAATCCACGGACTGAATCAATTTGATTTTGCGATAGATTGATATTAAAATGCGAGAAATTAGAAGTTGGAAGTTGGAGATTGGAAATTGGAAATGAGACAAGCTACAGATTGTTAGTCCAATTTCAAACCTCCAACCTCTAACCTCCAATCTCCAATTCCCAGGAGTCAACATGCGCCTCACTCGTCTCTCGCTCACCAACTTTCGCAACCATGCGCACCTCGAACTTGATCTTACGCCGGGCATCACGCTGATCCAGGGCGGCAACGCGTGCGGCAAAACGAGTCTGCTCGAGGCGATTTTCTATTTGGCGACGGGGCGCTCCACTCACGCGGGCGCAGAGCGCGAGTTGATTCGCTGGGGCGCGAGCGACGAGCCGATTCCGTTCGCGCACGTCGAGGCAGAGATCATTAAACGCAACGATACGCGGACGCAGTTGGAAATTGTTCTGGTTCAACAGGCAGACGAAAAGAAGAATGGCGACGAGGAGCGCAAAGCGAATAGCCGCGTGACCAAGCGCATCAAAGTCAACGGCGTCGGCAAACGCGCGACGGACTTGCTCGGCGAAATGAACGCGGTGCTGTTCCTGCCCGAAGACCTCGACCTGGTTTTCGGTTCGCCCGGCGACCGCCGCCGCTATCTCGATACGACGCTCGCGCAAATCGATTCGCGCTATGGGCGCGCGTTGTCGAAATGCAACCAGGTCGTCGAACAGCGCAACAGTTTGCTCCGCGAATTTCGCGAGCGCGCGTACAGCCCAAACGAACTCGCGATCTGGGATCGACAACTCGTCGAGGAAGGCACATACATCGTCGCGCGGCGCGCCGAAACGATTGATCGATATAACGTGATCGTCGCCGACATTCACGCCCGACTCACCAATCAGCGCGAATCGTTGCGACTCGTCTATCAACCCAGCGTCGAACTCGCCACGCCCCTGCCCTCGAACGCCGTCAAAGAACAGCGCATCTCGCAAATCTCTCAGCTCTTCGTTCAGCAACTCAACACGCTGCGTCCACGTGAACTCGGCGCGGCGACAACACTCGTGGGTCCGCATCGCGACGACGTGCGCTTTCTCATCACGCGCCATCACGACGCGGCGGCGATAGATGCGACGACGTATGCTTCACGCGGACAGGGTCGCACAATTGCCTTGTCGCTCAAGTTAGCCGAGGTCGCGTTAATGCGCGCGGAGACAAACGAAGACCCAGTTCTGTTGCTCGACGATGTAATGTCGGAGCTCGATGCGGAACGGCGCGCCGCGCTCGCGCGCGTCGTGATCGATTCGCCGCAAGCGATCATCACCACAACCGACCTGGGAGAATTTTCGCCAGAGTTTTTAGAGCGCGCTAAAGTATTGCCAATGTGCGAGGGGCAAATTCAAATATAAAAACTCGACGGGTCTCGGTGACCCGTCGAGTTTTTGTCACTACTTGCGCGCGACAATCTTCGCGCTGTAAACTGGCTCTAGCGGATTTTCTCCGCCCGAAACTTTTCTCACGTCGACAAAACCTGCCGCGTGCATTTTCTCGATGTAATCCTTTTCGGTGATCGCGCCGCTGACGCAAGCCGCCCAGGTTTTCATGTTCGACCGCATGATCTCCGGCAACGGTATGCGCGTCACCATATCGGAAATGGCAACTCGTCCACCCGGCTTGAGCACGCGAAACGCTTCGCGGAAAACACGATCCTTGTCCGGCGCAAGATTCACGACGCAATTCGAGATGATCACGTCGACCGCATTGTCGTCGACGGGCAGATTCTCCAACTCGCCTTTGCGAAACTCGACGTTCGTCACGCCGATTTTTTGCGCGTTCGTGTTGGCAAGCGCGAGCATGTCCGGCGTCATGTCCACGCCGATAACGCGCCCAGTCGGTCCAACCATCCTGGACGCATAGAAACAATCGAGTCCACCACCGCTGCCCAGGTCGAGCACCGTTTCGCCCGGTTGTGGCTTGGCAATTTCTAGCGGCGTACCACAGCCCAACGATGTGTTGACCACATCCTGGGGAATGGCGTCTCGGGTCGTGAGCAGATCCGCAGGAATGATGTTCGACGGCGAACAACAATTCGCGCCGGCATCGACAGGACCACAGCAACTACCATTTTTGCCTTCCAACGCTTGCTTGGCAATGTTGCCGTAATGCTCGCGCACTTGACTTTTGATTTTGGTGTCGTCCATTGTAATTTTCTCCTTCGCTCGGGTGAGCGAGATACCAGGTTTCTCGGAGAAACCTGGTATCTGATCAGATTTTAATTGCAACCACATTCAACTTGATTTTTTCGCAGCAACGCCGATTGAATCATCGCGGCGGCGCAACCCACGCCGCTATCGACCTTGATCGCGCCAAAAGGACAATTGACCTGGCACGCGCCACATTCCATGCACGCATCGGCGCGCACGGGGTGAATCGTCCGATGGTTCAGTGCGAATACTCCGTGCGGGCAGATATCGACGCAGATACCGCAACCCGTGCACAATTCCGAATCGAACTTGAGCGTGTTGATCGTAGATAGAGCAAGCATCATGCGCCTCCCAGGATTTTGATCGAAGCGTGAGCAATCGTCAGCACGATGCCAATTCCGAACATCCAAGCCATGACCGGGATGTAGGCGAATATTTCGCGGCGAACTCCAGTGCGTGAAGTGAATGTCGTCGAACCGGTAAAGTTCAACGCGAGGAAAGCCGTGATCGGTGGAAGAGCAAAGAGATAACTCGATGTGCCAATCGCCCGCAACCACAACGCTGCATTCGGATTACCAATGAACGCCATCACCGCAAAAGGCAGCGCAACCAAAGCACCCAGGATCATACCCTTGGTACTAAACTCGTGCGTTGGAAGCCAGGGCAACAGAATCGGAAATAGAACCGTGCCCGCAAGCACCGCGGCGATGATGGCTGAAGATGTTAGCCATCCGCCAAAAAAGAATCCGCCAATTGCCGCGACCAACATGGGCAGCAAGACCGCAACGAGTTCGACAGGAATCAACGTCAAGCGGTCACGCAAAGTGAATTGCACACGACGCATCTCCGGCGATGCCTCATGCGTCTTGAGATATGCTGGCAGATCGCTGGCGCGCACAGGACCGTACTCGATCTTGAATTTCGATTGCTTGGTGACCTCGTATGCCGCGACTCCAGGCGCGCCCAATTGCGGCAAGATCAGCGTGCGATGGCGGACGATCTCTTTCAACTGGGTCGATTCGATCCGTCGCACCAACTCTTCGGTGCCGAATGTTCCCTTGCCTGCGGCACACCAGACATTGACGCCCTGAGTGTCCAGCACCAAGATGTAACCGTCGATTCCAACCAAAGCCGAACGCAGAGCATCGAAACTAAGCGTGTAATTTGCAGTCACGAAAACAGGCGAGTCCACTGTGGGCTTGCCTAACGCATACAGTCCCGGCTCAACACGATGTCCGCTGCGATTGACTGCCCAGCGCGCCAATAAATGATCCCACCAATTCACCCAAGTGATCGCGCTGGTAGTAGGTCGAATTGTGCTTTCAGTTTGACTCATGGTTCCTCCAAACCCATAGATGTATTTGAATGTTTCGATATATCGACCGGAAGAAAAGCCGCTTTCTCAGCGGCTCGGCTTCGGTTACGCCCGCGCTTTGTTCGATCCCTTCGGCGGGACGCGCGCCATGAGCGCCTTGAGCGGAATGAATTTTGCCCAGAGCATCCCGCAACACTCTTCGATGTTTTCCGCATTGAGCGCGTAGATGATTTCCTTGCCCGCGCGGCGGCTCTCGACCAGCCCTTCGTGCTTGAGGATCTTGAGGTGATGGGAGATGGTCGGCTGGGACGAGTGATCGAATGCGGCGACGATGTCGTTCACGCGCAACTCGCCTTTCTTTTGCAGCAACTGGAGTATCTCTTGGCGCGTGTCGTCTGCCAGCGCGCGGCAGAAAGCGACGCAACTTACTTCTCGTGTAACCACACATGCCTCGTTTCTATCATATCGAATAATTTCGATATGTCTATATTATATCCAAATAGTTCAACTTGTCAAGGCTTTGCGTGCGGGAATTCCGGCGCGGCGCGGATAAGTTTCTGGTGTCGCCGCAATCTTTTCGACGACGATGAGATGGCGCGGCTCCAGCCCCGGCAATTGCACCGGCACGATCTCGCACACGCGCCCGCCCAACACTTTCATTGCGTGCGCGGCTTGGCGGACTTCGTCGTCCACCTCGATACCCTTTTGCGCGATGAACACGCCACCCTTCCGCACGAACGGCAGCGCATACTCCGCCAGCGTTGCCATGTTTGCCACCGCACGCGCGACGGCGACATCGTATCGCTCGCGATGATGGGTATCGCGTCCCAAGTCTTCAGCGCGAGCTTGAATAGCAACCGTGTCGCGCAATTTCAGTTCGGCGATCATGTGTTTGAGAAATTCCACTTTTTTGCCGGTTGTCTCAAGCAACGTCAAGCGTAGATCAGGCAGCGCAATCTTGAGCGGGATGCCGGGGAATCCTGCACCCGTGCCAATGTCGATAAGGCAAACCGCATCCTTCGACTGCGCTTCGCTCCGCTCAGGATGGAGAATCGGCACGACGGAAAGTGAATCGAGGAAATGCTTGACGATGACTTGGGCGTGGTCGGTGATGGCGGTGAGATTCATCCGTGTATTCCACGTAATCAACTCGCGATAGTAAACATCGAATGCTTGTTGCTGTTCAGGCGTGAGCGCAATTCCAAATTCGCGGGCGGCGTCGGCTAGAGTTATCATCGAATCGATTATACCATGATTGCGCGAGTGCGCGAATCGGTGTAGAATATCACTGGTTCGTAGTGAGCGATTCATCGCTCTGAAAGCGCGTTGAAACGCGCACTACAAACGCAAATCGTTTTCAAAGGATGCAAACTATCTCAACATCAACTCAACCGAATGCTCAAATCACCGAACTGCCCGAAGACCAACATTGGTGGTTTGCGACACGCACCTGGTCGCTTTTGAACTTGATCGACCCGAATGTATCACGGCGCGACGGCGATGTGCTCGACATCGGTTGCGGCGCGGGAAATATGATTCATCATTTGTCACGCTACGGGCGCGTCAAGGGAATCGAAGTCGATGCGCGTCCGGTGGCGATAGCGCAAGCGCGCGGCTATGATGTTCGTCAAGGCGACGCCACGCTAAATATTCCATTTCCTGATGCATCGTTCGATCTCGTCACCGCGCTTGACGTGATCGAGCATGTGGATGCCGACGAAGCGATTCTGCGCGAAGCGTTTCGCGTCCTGCGACCGAAAGGCACGCTGGCGATTTCGACTCCGGCGTTTCAATGGCTGTGGAGTTACAACGATGTTTTGAATGGGCACAAGCATCGGTATACGCCGCAGGAATTGCGCGAGCGCGTTGAGCGTGCAGGTTTTCGCATCAAGCGATTGACTTTCGGATTCTTTCTAGTGTTTCCGATGTCGGCTCCGCTGATTCTGATACGCAATCGAATGGGCACACAGAAAAACTTGGAATCGCATCACTTTGACCAGGATGCGTACCAAGTCGAAATGGAACCGGTGTCGCCTTGGCTCAACACCACCTTGCGCGCTGTCGGGCGCATCGAAGCGGCAATGGTGGCGCGCGTGAATCTGCCGATTGGAACATCGTTGATGGTCGTCGCGGTGAAAAAATAACATGGCGCTCATTCCCCCATTCTTTATCGATTGCGTTGCCGCGATTGGGACTGACGATTCCGAAGGCGAGCGTCGTTGGATCGCGTCGGGTTTTCTCTACGGGCATCGCTTGAGCAATGCCGAAAGCAAAGAGCGCGACTATGCGGTCTATCTCGTAACGAATCGCCACGTGTTGGCGGGCTTGAACAAGGCGTATCTCCGTTTCAATCCGCAAGCCGACAAACGCGCGCGTGAATTCGGACTCGACCTATTTGACAATGCGGGCAACCCACTTTGGTTCACGCATCCCGATGCGGAAACCGATGTTGCCGTTGCGCTGATCAATTTTGATTTGTTGCAAGATCAGGGAATGCGAGTCGCCTATTTTGAAAACGATCAACACGTTGCGACGATGGGCATGATGAACCAGCTCGGAGTCACCGAAGGCGATTTTGCGTACGTCCTGGGTTTTCCGATGGGACTCGTCGGCGGAGACCGCAACAGCGTTATCGTTCGCAGTGGCACACTTGCGCGCGTCCGCGATACTTTGGCGGGGACAAACAAAACTTTTCTCGTCGATGCGTTTGTGTTCCCAGGCAACAGCGGCGGACCTGTCGTATTGAAACCCGAAGCACTCGCCATCGAAGGAACCCAGCCCCAGGTCGTGCCGTACCTGATCGGAATTGTTCAAGCGTATGTCCCTTATCGAGACATCGCCATCAGCGCGCAGACAGGGCAGCCGCGCGTCATCTTTGAAGAGAACGCGGGCTTGGCGGCAGTTCATCCAGTTGATTTTATCGAAGAGACGATTGCGGCGCGCTACGTTATGCCGATGGCAAATCGCGCGCCGTCCGCGCACACTCGCACGACTGGCACGGCAACAGTCGAAGAGTAGAAGGAGAACAAAATGGCAAAGACAGACGAAGAAAAAGAACAGACCTGGGAAGACCATCTCGCCGCAGCGATCAAGGGATTCCGCAAGGAAATGAAAGAATCGCGTGGTGATTGGTTCCCCGAAGAATTCAGGACGCATCGCCACGCGGCGCAACGCGAGATGTTACTGGCGTGGCGTTCACTACTCGATGCGCGAATCGAAAAATTGGAGCAAGCGGACGCTGCGCGAGAAAAATCCGCGCCCAAAGCGACGCGGATCAAGGTTGAATAAGGAGTTTCAGGTTCCAGGTTTCAGGTCTCTTGTAACTTGAAACCTGAAACTTGTAACGTTTGACCTGCCCTCACCGTCACCATCCCCGCTCTGCCGCCTCGCACGCGGTGCACGTTGCGGCGCGGTGTGACGATGACATCGACCCGTGAATCATCGCGCGCTTGCGAAAACTGCGCTGCGAGTTTTGCCGCTTCTTCAATCGTCGACTCAGGCACATCGCGTCCCGCGCGCACAATGACCACATGTGCGCCCGCGACATTGCGCGCGTGCAACCACAAGTCGTCGGCATTGGCGCGGCGAAACGTGACCTCTTCATTCTGCTTCGCGTTCTTGCCCACGAGAATTGTGAACCCGTCGCGCGAAGTAAATACACGCGGCTCGCTCGGCGCGAGCTTGACGCGCTGACGCGGCGCAACTATCAACCCCGCATCGCGCGCGGCTTGCACGACCGCGTCGATCTCAGCGCGATTCTCCGCCATCTCCAAATCGTTCAACATCTGCTCGGCGTATTCCACTTCGGCGTCTACTGCCGCAAGCAATGCAGGCACACGCGCCGCCGCATCTTTCGCGCGATGATAATCTCGAAAATATTTTTGCGCGTTCTCAACAACGGACAAGATCGGATTTAGCGGAATTTCGATCTTGCCGTTTTCAATTTCCGCGACCAGGGTTGTCTGTCCGTTTGCAATCTGGTAAGAGTATGCCAAAATCATTTCGCCGCTGACACGTAGCCGCTCGATGTCGTTTGCACGCGCCTGCTCTTTCGCCAGCGCATCGTGTTTACGCGCCAACTTGTCGCGCGCTTCGGCGATCAGGACGCGCAACGGTTCTTTGACCGCCGCGTACGATTCGGGCGCGCCGTAGAACGATTCAATCGCCGCACTGATCGAATCGAACGAGCGCGTATCGGCAAACTGGGTCAGCGCATACGGCGCGAAAGCAATTGGCTCACCATCTTCAAACGCGACAGTAGCATTACTCGGTTTTTCCATCAGTTCCTTCAGAATTTCCATTATTTCCCTTGCCTCGGGAATTGTAACGGAACTGTGGAAAATCCGATGCTCGACTTCACGGGCAAGAAGTGGACTGACACCCGCTATCGTTTTGACGAGCGTTTGCCAGAGCGGTGCGCCTTGACGCTGCGCGTCCGCGAGCGTTCGAGCAAAATCCTGGGACGTGAGTTCGGTCGGAGAAAACTTGGCTTGCGGTGGCGGCGGAATATATTTTTGTCGAGGCAAAATCACGCGCGTGCGATTCATGCTCGACGTGACCCGCTTGAGCGCATCGATGACAACGCCATCGGCGTCGTGCAGAATGAGATTTGAATACTTACCGATGGTTTCGACGACGAGCGTCGCAATGCCTTCGACGGAGTGATCGAATTGAATCTTGAGGACGCGCTCGTGTGGTAGTTGCGTGATCGAATCGATCAAAGCATTCTCGGCATGTTTGCGGAGCAACAAGAACAACGCCGATGGCGGCTGACCACTGCCGCGCAATTTCGCGGAGCGGGCGACGAGATGAATACGCGCATCGTCGGGGTGAACGCTGACGTAAAGATAGTGCCGCGCGTGTTGCGCATAAATTTCAAAACCAAAAGTGAGCGCGTCGAGTTGGACGATTTCCTGAACTCGACCATGCAAAATTGTCGCGCGCAATTCATCGGCGACGGCTTGAAGAGCAATGGCATCAAACATCGTGGAGGATTCTAAGGCAGAAATGATTTTTCTGCAAAAAGGCGTTTGATGCTGTAGGGGCAACCCTGCGTGGTTGCTCCGATTTACCATCGCGCGTTATTGGGCGACTACCCAGGGTCGCTCCTACAATCCCCCGCGAAATGCGCGCGCTAAGATGGATGGGGCAATCTTGTCCGTGCGTTATTGGCGGAGTCGCGGCGCATCCGTGTCCGAAGTAATCGCGCCGCGATCTTTCAAGCGGGCATAGAGCCAGGAAAGTGTCATCAGAGGAATAAAATTTGTGACTGGGATGAGGTCTTTCACGACGGCGACCAACCGCAGCGGCGCAAGTCTGAGATATGTCAGCACCGCCCAGGTGATCGGCGTGGAGAATATATCCAGACTAAAGTCGAGCAGGTCGAGCACGATGACGACGATCAGCGGCGTGGCGCGCAGCGCGGTCAGAAAATCCGCGCCAGGCGGGAGATCGATGCGGCGTATTCGCAAAACGATCCAAACGACGAGCGTCAGCGTTATCACGAGCGCAATTGCCATCACCGCAGCGATGATCCACAAGAGTGTGTTGAGGTCCGATAGAGTTGGAAGGTTCATCTCTTTTCACAATCCATTTTACACCTCACCCCAGCCCTCTCCTACGAGGAGAGGGAGCAATTCACTCCTTCCCTGCAAGGGAAGGGGATGGGGGTTAGGTCAACTCCCCGCGAAACGCGCGCGCCAATATGGATTGGTCAATTTTGTCCGCGCGATGTTGCGCGATGGCGACGGCGCGTTCAATGGCGTCTGCCTGCGCGAACAGCGATTCGATTTTGGCGACGATGCAGCGTTGCTCTACAAGCGGCGCGAGAGGAACAGGAATTGAGTTCATATGCGCTTGCGTCAATTTCGGTTGCGCTGTTCCTGTCACGTATTGCGAAAGGTCAATCCGATTAAAGTAGTGTTGCAAATATGCAAGAGGAATTTCATCAACTGTTTGCAAAACGTGCGCGTGATTGTTGACCCAAAATTTTCCTGACGCTTGAAATGCAATCGGCGTCGAACGACTCAACAGATTTGCGCCATCTTCGCCAACGAGCAAAAACGTTCCATCGAAAAGATAGTCGTTTACGTGGTCAATGATTCCTGATGCGCCGTAATACGGGTATTTGCCTTGTAGATTCTTACGGTTTGATTCTTTCACTGGCACGCGTCGACCGTCGAAATTTTTTGTGATTGCCTCAACCGTTGTCCACACCCATCCCGCTGGCAATTCAGGCAAATCGTCGGCGGTTTCCGTAGGGGCAACCCTATGTGGTTGCCCATTTCCGCGCGGTTCAGGGCGACCACGCATAGGGCGACCACCCAGGGTCGCCCCTACGTGATCGCGTTCGGTCAACTCGCCGCGAAACGCGGAGGCGAGGACAGATTGGCGGAAGTGTTTGAGCAACGCGGGCACGCGCTCCAGCGCGTCGCGTGCGGTGCGGCTCTCTGCGAACAGGGATTCGATACGCGCGACGATGCGGCGTTGTTCGGGGAGTGGCGGGAGAGGAATTGCAGATTGCGCGATGAAATCAGCAGGCACGCGCAACTGTCCTGCCGTCCCAGTCATTGCCCTTGCCGCATCATTGCGAAAAATTTGCTGACGAATGAAATGATAAATCCATTCCGCTAAAATTTTTTCGCTCGGACGCAAAACGTGATACTCGGTTGACCCCAGACCGATACCATTCAATAAATTTTTGGCGATTGCCGCTTTGCCATTTTCCATACAAGGCGTGATGCGTGCAAAAATCACATCGCCATCTTGAAATCGTTTATACCCTTTCCAAACTTCGCTGATTGGTCGCGGTTCAGGTGAAACAATCGCGCCCAATCCTCCATCCACAGCCGACATCGGAACAAAATGAACAAGTTTGTTTTTCGCGAATCCTTCGGGCCATTGCATCGTGGGATTCACCGCGCACGCTTCGCCAATCGTCGTCCACGTCCACCCATCGGGCAATTCGTATAATTCGTCGGTCACAAAATTTTCCCCAATCATATTTTCGTAGGGGCGACCCTGCGTGGTCGCCCTGGTTCGCGCGGTCGGCAACAAGGGGCAACCACGTAGGGTTGCCCCTACATTCATCACGCCGTAGGGGCAACCCTGGGTGGTCGCCCAATCACGCGGTTTTTCCGTTTCCTAATTGTGATGCCAATTCGTTCAACGCATCAAGCGCAGTTCCCAATTGCGTCACCGCATCGCTCACCAAATCCTCTGGCTCGGGCAAATTGTCCGTATCGTCCAGCGAATCGTCCTTCAACCAAAAAATATCGAGGTTGTCGTCGCGGTCGGCAATTTGTTCGCGCGTGAAACTGTGAAAGCGTTCCGATTCGCGCCGCGTTTTATAGTTGTAGCATTTTTCAAAATCGGCAAAGTAACTTTCGTCGAGCGGATGCCGCTTGGTCACCTTGTCCGTGTTCGTCCGCAAATCGTAAATCCACACGCGTTCGGTCGGCGCACCTTTGCGGAAAAAGAGGACATTCGCTTTGACGCCCGCCGAGTACGGCGTGAATGTGCCAATCGGCAGCCGCAAGATCGTGTGCAGGTCGCAATCCTTCATCAAGATTTGCCGCACGTCGCGCCCCGCGTGTTCCTCGAACAACACATTGTCGGGCAAGACCATCGCCGCGCGTCCCCCAGGTTTGAGAATCGTCAACACGTGTTGGATGAAATTCAATTGCTTGTTCGATGTGGCAACGGTGAAATCGCCGCGATTGGGAATCTCGCCCGCGCCTTTCGTGCCGAACGGCGGATTCGTCAAGATGCAATTGTATTGCGTCGATGCGCCCTCGGCAATTGAATCGCCGTAACGAATTGTCGCCTCGATGTTGTGCAAATACAAATTCATCAGCGCGAGTCGTCGCGTTTCCAAAACGAGTTCGCCGCCCGAATAGACGCGCGATTGCAAACGCACCTGGTCTTCGCGCGAGAGTTTGCCGCCCGTCTCTCTGAGCACCCATTCCGCCGCGCCGATGAGAAAGCCGCCCGTGCCGCACGCGGGATCGTGAATCGTGAAATCCGCGCGCTCACGAATGTCGGGCTTGACGCAACGCACGATGGCGCGAATGGCTTCGCGCGGCGTAAAGTATTGCCCCGCGCCTTTTTGTTCCGCCGCATATTTTTGCAACAAGCCTTCGTACGCTTGCCCCTTCAAATCCACATCGAGTTCCGCCCATTCCGTCTCGTCAATCAGGTTGATGAGTTTCTTGAGATTGACTGGCTCGCGGAATTTCGACAACGCGCCTGCGAAAATATCGCCGAGGATGCCTTTCTTCTTGCCGAGTTCGACCAACAGCGCGAGGTAATGTTCGAGCAAATCCGTTCCCGATTTTTCGCGCAGAGACGACCAATCATATTTCGTTGGCACAGGCAGGTCTTTCTCGTCCGCGAGTTTCAGGAACAGCAAGTACGTCAACTGCTCGATGTAATCGCCATAGTTGATGCCATCGTGCCGCAGCGTATTGCAAAAGCCCCAGAGTTTCCCTACAACGTCGGTCATAATTTTCCTTGTAGGGGCAGTCCTACGTGGCTGCCCTTGATTGTGCACGATCACGCAGAGGGCAACCACCCAGGGTCGCCCCTACAAAATTCCCGCGTCCCGCAAATAATCGTCGATTGTTTCTGGCGAAGGTAAATGGCGGACGTTTTTCAAATTGTCCATATCCGCCGCCCAATTCGCGAGATTGTTTTGGATGTATTCGCGGATGGCGTTCAATTCACGTTCATTGCGAATGATGTGCTCGTAATAATTGCGTTGAAAAACCTTTTTGTTGAACGGTTTCCAGCCCAATTGTTTGACTCCGCGAATATATTCATTCGTCGCCATCGTTTTGAACCAATCCATCATATCGCCCAATGTCGGTCGCGTAGGGCCAACCCTATGTGGTTGCCCTTGTTCGTTGTCAGGGCGACCACCCATTTCAGATTCAGGGCGACCACCCATTTCAGATTCAGGGCGACCACCCAGGGTCGCCCCTACATTGTCATCGTCCACGATAGTGCAGATGCCGTGAAAATGATTAGGCATCACGACAAAGGCATCAGGTTCAAAGGTCGGAAATTTGTTCGATAATTCATCCCACCAACGAACGATCATCTTTCCTGCGTCATTCAATCGCATTTCGCCACCTTCGCTAATTTCACCAAACAGACATTCGCGGTTCTGCGCGCAAATCGTGACGAAATATGCGCCCGCCTGGGAATAATCATATCCCTTCAATCGAATCGAACGCCGATGATGTTTGAATGGATTGTATGGCATAGTCCCTCGTAGGGGCAACCCTGGGTGGTTGCCCTGATTCGGATGGGTGACCCCGTAGGGGCAACCCTGGGTGGTTGCCCTGATTCGGATGGGTGACCCCGTACGG
>Ga0334722_10002441_pt1 | contig 21142 bp, 34 predicted proteins | sample C3_bottom_MG_FD_207210 | JGI IMG/M metagenome (GOLD analysis project Ga0334722, IMG submission 207210) | Sediment microbial communities from Yellowstone Lake, YNP, Wyoming, USA - C3_bottom | ecosystem: Environmental > Aquatic > Freshwater > Lake > Sediment | place: USA: Wyoming | collected... | reverse complement strand
CCTCCATAATTGACACTTTTTCCCACCATTCACTTTTTGGCTTTACACCTTGACGAAACCGTTTTCCGAGATTTTACCTCCCTAATTTTCCCTTCTTAACATTTTCTTAACACTACTTTAAGAGACTAAATATTTAAATAAGAATAAACTTTTTGACTGACAGGAGCTTTTAGCTCGTCATTTTGAATAACCCACGGCAAACTTTCATAGCCTTGAAAGTATCTTTTTTCTAAACCGTCAAATTTTATCTTTTTCTCGACTACTCTAGTTTGCCAGAGGCTATTACGGAGACTTGTTTTGAAAGGAGCTATGTCTATATATTTACATACTATAGTTTCTTCTTTGTTTAGCAATTTTTTGACTGTTTCATCGTCTATTTCATAGTATTTTTCCACATTATTCTCATCTAAAGTAAGCACTGATGTTTTAGAGGTTTTGAATCCTTTGATTTTGACATAATAATTTGGAAGAACATAGACTTTTGGATATATAAAATAGGCTTTTTCATACTTACCCTCTATTTTTAATCTTCCTAAGTCAACGGAATTTTCAATTTCTTTATCTGTAAATAAGCTGTCTGTGTCTGTGTAGTAAAGCTCGATGTTCTTTTCTAGTGCATTTTGAATGGTATTATAGAGTTTAAGTTGTGCTAGAGCGGTGATATGTGCTGATATCTCGGGATGTATATGTGAAGCGAGTGAGTAATGTTCTCCTACATAGGCTTTAACAGGTCTTTCTTCTAGATAAGGTAAGTATGGTCTTAAGCCAAGATTGATAATATCCTCTTCATCAGGATTTATGAATATCTCTTCCTGTTCTCTTCTCTGACCAAACTTACCGTATAGACTGTTCATTAGAAGTTTAGTTACTAGGTCGAGCGTTTTATCGTTCTTGTGTTTAGCTTCTAACCTTAGATTATATAAACTTTCTATATATTCTTTAAAGATAGCTTGATAGTCATTGAAAACTATTATCTTACTAGGCTTAATTATATATCCAACTTCTTCTGCTTTTTTAATCAATTCTAAGTCCCACCATCCTGTAAATTCTCCAGTGGGAAATAGGAGCTTCCCTTTATATCTATAGGGAAGAACAGGAATATAGAGTTTGTCAGGTGGTGGAGATAGAACTGTTGCCTCGACGAATGCTACAGGAAAGTCTTTGTATTTTTCAAGATTGTGTGTCTTGATTATATAGGCTTTTCCTATAGGCATTAAGCTATTTTTCATTACTGATGGATATAGAGAATTGAAATCTGAGTATATGCACGGAGAGCCATATTTTTTAAATACTTCACATCTTCCACCATAGTATGCCTGTCTAAAATATTCTTCTAAATTTGAATTATCTGCAACGGTTGTTTTTAAAAATTTTCTTCTAAATAAATCTAATGAAGTAGATGCTAATGTTAACTTTACACATCCACCTAATTTATTTATAGTTTCTTGAAATTCTGTAATTGCTTTATATAGAACTTCACAATCTCTTTTATTATAATCGACTAATTTATCCCAATCGTCAAAATCGGTATTGAAATCAAACTCTTTCTTTTCTAGTCCAAATTTAGAACCTATTTCTTTGAGTGACAGAGGTAATAAATTAAAACTATCAATAAGATTAAAAGTATATTTTCCTTTTCTGATTTTTAATAAAATGATTCTTGATTGTGATAGTATTGGTTCAAGTTGTAAGTTTCTATTTATTAGATTTTCTATTAATGCTAAGAAATCATATCTTCCACCAAAGTGTGCATAGTAATTTATTTTAGCATTATCTCTTTTTAGAATAAAATCTAAGAATGAATTTACATCATTAAAATATGTATATCCATTTTTATCATAATATCCAATTATAACTATCTCAGTTCTGTTTCTAGCTTCTATATCAAATACAGCTACCTCCTTCTTTTTTATTATTTCTTCTTTTAGAGGCTGTAGTATTTTGTATCTCATTGTTAAGTTCAACCTCCTTGGAATCTAGTGTTATCTTTATCTCATTGAATATGCTATTAACGGAAATTTCTTTGGCAATTAAATAAAGAATATATAAATAAACCATATATTCTTTTTCAGATTTACTAATAACATTGTATCTTGCTAGTCTTAGAAAATAACATAGCCCCCAAAATTTTATATCTTCAATGCTAACAGCATCTTCAAATTTTCCTTCACAGTAATTTAGAAGTGGAATGTAACAAATTATATCATTTATACTTTCTTGCAATTTAATAATTTCTTCATTTATACTATTCATTACTCACTCCTTTTTAAAATCATTCTATTAACAATATAGACAGCTAAAATATAATCTATGTCTGTTATGGGTAGTATCATTGGTCTTGAATCAGTTCTAGGTTTATATTGTGATGGATTAGTGAGGCTCATTCTTAAATCGTCTAGGAATGCATCTATATCACTTGGATTATACCATCTAGTAGAATCGTAATGAACAGCATTATCTACTATAAAGTCAGTAACATTTCTCATTTCAAGTATCTCATCAGGATTATATATATTTGGAAAGATTGCTATATATGCATATACAGCATCATAATCAGGAATAATATTTCTGCTTGCCCAATCAATTATTTCATCAGCGAGTTCATCAGAAATAGGAAAGTCATCTATTATCCAATAGTTAGAGTAAGTTAAACCGGATCTCTTTATTAATCTTTGGAGTTTCTGCACTACCTCAGCACTAGGTTTTCTAGCTCTTTTAGGTCTCTCTTTAGTAGGAAGATACCATTTATCGAACCAACCTCTAACGGTTCTATCTGTTACATTGAACATCTTACCAATTTCTTTCTCTGCTTCTCTTCTTGATATACCCTTTTCTTTTTGAATAAGAGTAATAGCATCCTTAATGATACTTGAAACCTCTTTCCACGATTCATATGTTCTTGGAATATCAGTTTTTCTAGCCATTTTAAAATAAAACAGGGGAAGGACTCTTTATTATCCTTCCCCTCTGATAGTTAGTTTATCACCCTCCCTTCTCGCTCTACTTTTTTCTCTACCATAAAGTTATGGTAGGCTCTTTTGGTTTGACTAGACTTTACCATACCTAGGTAAGTGATTCTTACGATGTCGCCTAGTTTAATGTTTAGATTTGTAAATGCAGATTCTAATACAGATGTCAATAGAACGGATAACTTTTTATCGGTTCCTAGTTCTCTGATAATTACTCTTTTTACTTTTCTATCTCCGAAGTTTATCTCTCCGATATTTGCTACCTCGCCGATTAGCTGAGCTCCTTCACCCAGAGATTGGAAATCCCATCTGGGGAATGTGTTAGCTTCCCAATCTTCATCAGGAAAAACTTCCTTAATCTTGCTTATTACATCCATAGAAACCTCCTTAAAATATATTTAGTTCTAAAAATATTATATCTGGAATATGTTAAGGAATTGTTAATGAAATGTTAAGAAAAGATTAAGAACTTAGACTTTCAAAGTCTTTTATCATTTCATTGATATTGTCTAATAAATCTTCATACTGTTTCTTTAAATCATATAGTTGCTGTATCTCAAAGTATTCTCTAATAGGTTCTAAAGCTTCTCCAGTATCAGGATTGAATTGGGGTTTTGTAATAGCACATATATTTCCTGTTCTTTCCAATTTAAGAACGTTTTTACTCTTTAGATGTTTATATTTATATATTTCCATCTTTACCTCCTTACCAGCTTGATAGTGCTACTCTTTTCCAAGTATTGGTAGCTACACATATATAAAGATAGTTACTGTCCCAGCAAATATCTCCTTGATTACCTATATCTGTTGAATTTGTAACAGTTCTAGCTGTTCTTAATCTAATTGTATTTGCATTTATATCTAATTTAGCTGTTGGTGAATTTGTGAATAATCCTATATTTCCACTTGAAATAGTTGTTCCTGTTCCGTCTATATTAGTTCCAAAGATTGCGTTACCGATGACTAATTGATAGCTTCCAGTAGCATTAGGAAAGTTTATATTGTATCCTATGATTAGATTTTGATTTCCTGATGTTAAATTATATCCAGCTTGATATCCTATAGCAGTATTATAGTTTCCTGTTGTGTTATTGCGGAGAGAGCCAGTTCCTATGGCAGTATTGGAGTATCCTGTTGTGTTGGAGTAGAGAGAGGTAATTCCTATACCAGTATTGGAGTTTCCTGTTGTGTTACAGTAGAGAGAGGCATATCCTATAGCGATATTGGAGTAACCTGTTGTGTTGAAGTAGAGAGAGTTAACTCCTATAGCAGTATTGAAGTATCCTGTTGTGTTGGAGTAGAGAGGTTGAAGTCCTATAGCGATATTGGAGTAACCTGTTGTGTTGGAGTAGAGAGGCTGATATCCTATAGCAATATTGGAGTATCCTGTTGTGTTGGAGTAGAGAGGTTGAAGTCCTATAGCGGTATTATAGGTTCCTGTTGTGTTGGAGCGGAGAGAGTTAATTCCTATAGCAGTATTATAGGTTCCTGTTGTGTTGGAGTAGAGAGAGGCAGTTCCTATAGCGGTATTGGAGTATCCTGTTGTGTTGGAGTAGAGAGAGTTAACTCCTATAGCGGTGTTGCTTAAGTTATTTCCTCCGCTTCTTAATTCAACACCAATTGAACCTGAAGCATTTAATAATGACTGAATAGCAGTAGCAGGAGAAATTTGCTTTACAGAGACATCATCGATACTACCATTAAAGTTTTTAGTAGCTATAAAACTTAAAGCATTAGTATTGCTAGCAGTAAATACAAAGGATGAACTTGTATTAAAGTAAGGAGAAGTGAATCCTCCTACTGTAACTTTTATCCATCCTGTAGTTCTATTCTTTACGCTCCAAGAGACTTGATAAATGTTGCCACTAGATATAGCTATACTTTGCGATAGCGTTTGTGGGTCATCTTCAATTCTAGCTATAGTAACTTTACATCCAGTTCCTGTTCCTCCTGTAGTTGAGAATCCACTACCTTCACTGTATCCACTACCAGTAGTAATTATAGATAATCCTGTAACTTTACCACTACTAACAGACGTAACTTTAAGAGTGCAATCATTATTTCCACTAGCTATAGTTAATACATCATTAACAACATATCCACTTCCACCGTCATCTATAAGAACTTGTGCTACCCCACCTGTAGAGGCAGTATGAGTTGCATAGTAGTTTGTGGTATCGTGTGTCCAAGTAGTGCCCCAAGTCCAAGAGGTATCGGGAACAGTAGAGAAGTTACCATTACCTACTAGTTCGGAGCCAAAAGTTCCTTCAGTATGAGTTCCCTTGATAGAAAAAGTTCCAATGGCATTTAGAATTCTATGGTTATTTAAGTCTAAATCCTGAGTAAGAGGCGCTAGAGCTGTATCTGTGTTCTGAGTATGAGCTTTAGCTACAGCGTTCTTCACATCACTAGCAGATACTTGATTAGCTCCACCATAATCTAGATACTGGTCAGTATTCTGAGTATGAGCTTTAGCTACAGCGTTCTTCACATCACTAGCAGATACTTGATTAACTCCACCATAATCTAGATACTGGTCAGTGTTCTGATTATGAGCTTTAGCTAATTCTTCCTTTACTGTATCAGTTAGAGTTATCTTAGAGTTCTCGACACTAACGAATGTATTATCTACATCGTTAGTGCCTAACTTAAAAAAATCGATAGGCTCAGGTATCGTTAAAATGTTGGAAATGACTATTACACATTTCTTACCTGCCTGAGCTGGATTGGATATATATAATCTCTCAAAGGGTATCCTAATTATCCGTGCAATTCTTAGGTCAATAAGTGCTGAGTTCTGGTCATTAACCTTTACATATATCTCTCCATCTACTGAGAAGACATAAAGTAGCTTTCCTGATATCTCCCATAGCTGGTCTCTTCTTTCAATTCCTAGATCTAGGGTATATGAACTCAGATTTACTTGGTCAAGGTAACTCATATCTCAACTGCCAGTAAGCATACAGCCGAGTTATTATAGTTACTACCTATAGCATCTGTCATATAAGGAATAAGTAAAAGGTTCTTTTCAGGAATTATTGAGAATTTTCTAGTATATGTGGAAAAGAAAGAGGTATAATAAGGGACTGTAATTATATGCTGGTAGTTTGTAAAATCTGATGTTCTTATAAAAGTTATTCCTTTTAAGGTGTGTCCTACTTGGTCGTTTCCAAAACCTATGATAAAGCTACCATTGTTATAGACGATACCCATAGTATCATATCCACAGATCAATGGTGTATTAGGTAAAGGATTAGGTATAGCTTCAAAATCAAATGTATCAAAATTATTTATCTTAATAATTTGATTACTACCATCTAACCTTTGTAATATACCTAAATAACAAGCTACATTAATATTAGTTTTTTTGTATGCATCATTAAAAGGAGTCAGTGTAATGAAGTTTCCATTTTCAAATTTGTAGTATATTCCATTACAAATAACATAATTTTCATATAGTTGATATCCTGAAGTTGCACTAGGAAAGGAAATAGTTGTCCAAGTGGATCCAAAATTATTACTTCCTACCATTTTTTTATTGTAACTGTCTATTCCTATAATATATGGATGTGATGTAACATAATAATCTGTAGCATCATATGCTAATCCTCTTCTAGCTGTTATGTCTACATTATTCCAAGTGATAAAATCGTAATAAGACATATAATAATGAGCGTCATAGTAGTTTGGAGTAGTTACTATTACATTACCACAGTTTTTGAAATAGTCACCGTAAACTATAGTTGGAGTTGAATTCCAAGTAGCGCCAAAGTCTGTGGAAGTATATAGAGTTTTTTGTGCACCTGATAGATATCCTAGTGCATAGTATGTGCCTCCTATTGAAATAATATCTGTAAAGTATGTAGGCAAACTAACAGTGCTCCAACTTAATCCCAGATTAGTGCTTCTATAAATGACATTACTATTTTTGTTTGTAACTATAACAATACTTCCATCTGAAAATATCTTTCCACCACTTATACTAGCTGAATAATAATTCCAAGTTTGACCATTATCTAAAGATGAATATATTCCTCTGTTAGTTGAGATAACATATGTATTAAGTTGTGGTGTTGCTATTTTAAGCATATATTCGTTAGCATTATATACTCGTAACATAAAGTTCCAAGTTTTATTCTTTAGATCATATCTCCATAACTCCTCGTATTCTCTCTTAATATCGACAAGATATTCATTAGAATTATATGTATTTATAAGCGTTGGTTGAAAAAGTATCAAACCAAAAGGATAGCCTACTACTGTTATATTAGTTCCATCAAATTTTAGTATGGCTCTTACTTCGTCATCTATAGTGTATATATTAGATCCATCACTAGTGAAAGGAACTGTTCCGTAAATATTACTACTAGGATAACTTACACTTGTCCAAGTTGAGCCGTCTGTAGAGTAATATAGACCAGTATCGCCTGATAAATATATTTTGTCTCCTATTACGCTGAATCCACTTTCAGAACGAGTATTTGAAGGATTTGAAGGAAAAGTATGCCTAGTCCAATTGTAAAAATCAGTTGAAGTATAATATGCACTTAAACCATTACAATCTGCATAGTATATGTTGTTAAATTTTACTATTGAATTAATGCCGTAGGATTTTAATTCATAGTATGCAGAAATATCAATGGCTGTCCAAGTTCTACCATAATCTGTAGAACGGAGTATGTAAGGATCGTTTCCGCCATTTGTAATAGCTACTTCACCATTTCCAATATTTGATATACCCTGAAGCGTAGCAAACTCAAAATTAGGATATGTTGAGTATACCTTACTCCAAGTCAATCCGTAGTCAGAGCTTCTATATATGTCTGTGTAGACATTGTATTCTGTATTAAACTCTACAGCAAGAATTATAACACCATTACCTAGATATTCTACCAAAGCATTGTTAGCATTAGGAATTCTAACTAATTCTCTTGCCTTAGATGTTAAGGAGTTAGCATAACAATTTTTCATACCAATCTGTTTAAGAAGTTTGATAAACTTAGTTTTTAATACCATCCTGTTACCACCACCGTTGATGCTACTGAACCTGACGCTAGTTTTATTTTAAATCCACTAGCTAGTATAGGTATAGATGTATATGTATAAGAAGGTGGAATAGGAGTCCAGTCTGTAGACCCGCTAGGTGTTATGTAAGATATAAGGACTTCATCGCCTTTATTATAAACATCTACAGCTTTTGTATAAGCGGTGTCAGGCGGAATATTGAACATAATACTCTGTTCAGTGGTTGTAACATTAACTGTTTTAACGGAATTACCTTTAAAAGTTTCAACTCTACTAAAATCAGGCACCTTTGGAAAGTAATCTATTCCTATACTTCCCTCTGAAATTAGTAAATCTACATAGCACCCGCTCTGAGCCTCATTTGTTAGATATAATCTTTCAATATTAGAAGATATACTTCTTACTTCTGTTAAGTCAAAGCTAGCTGAGCTTCTATCGTTAATCTTAACTAGTAACTTACCTGTTGATTTCAAAACGCTTATATACTTAGCCGTTATTATAAGCTCTTCATCATTTCTAGCTTGAGTTAAGTCTATCCTTTTGACATATATATTTGACGATAGAGGGTTTTCTGGCTCTGCCCTAAATTCAGGAATATACTGTTGTGAAGTAGACTTAACTGAAGAAGATTTAGGCTTAGCTAGGCTATAAAAGTAGTAGCCTACTGCTACTATTCCTATTCCTCCTATTATATAATACCAATCCTTTTTCTTCATTTAATTCACCTCTACTTTTTCAATTCTAAATCATATATAGCATAGTAAGCTAGACCTGATATAAATGTAATTAAAGCAGGGATTTCACCGTGTTTACCATAAAGAAAGTATAAAGCTAGAGCAAATAGAACGATAAGAGATAAGGATAAGTCCATACCATAATAAGCATTCTTCTTATCTTGGTCAGTATGAACAAAGTTCCTTATAGTGAATATAGAACTATTTCCCCAGCTCCATAGAGCACTAGCGCCTGTCATCCCTAGTATTGCAAGTCCAGCTTCCTCTTTAGTCATAGTTACCTCCTTCTTTTCTTTCTAAAAAATACAAAGTATATAGCAACGGCAACTAAAATTAAGATTATCCAGCCATACTGATTAACAGTTTGATTAGCTTTGCTTACAACGCTTTTAATAGTAGTTTCTACTTTATTCTGAGGTGTATAAGGTAAATATTTTTGTTGATACGGTGGTTTACCTACGTGACAATAGTCATAGTAAGGATTGACTATATCTGGATGCGCTTTATAGTAATCTATAATATCCTGCCTATCCTTCTCTGTTAACAACTCCCAAGGTATATCTCCCCATACAGCACCATATGGATTAAGATCTGAGGTAAAAGGAACATTATTATCACCATAGGGTTCTATATGAAATGGAGTTCTCGATGGCGGAGCCGGTTCAACTTTAAATGTTATACGTGATATACGAGGCCCTGAGTCTGATGATGTTGGTTCCGATGATGTAGGTTTTGGTTCCGATGATGTAGGCACATTATTTATCGTAGCATTTACTCCATCATTGTCATCTAAGTATATAGAAGGTATTCCGGGTGTTCCATAATATATATTACCTATATATGTTTCTGGTTCATCTGGATGTGCTTTATAATAATCTATAATTTCTTGCTGTTGTTCAGGCGTTAGATTATACCAATTAAAATTGGGCATACCAACCCACCACGGTTTAGGTCTAGCCATCTTTTTCACCTTTTCCTAAACATAAAAATATAATCACTCATCTCCTATTTCGCCTCTTTTTCTAGTTTATCTAACAGCTTTTGAATTGCTAAAGTATTCTGACTTATTACTTCTGTAAGTTTTTCTATCGTCTTATCTTCCCTATTCAACAGATATATAGCCACAAATATAGGAAACCCAAGACTACTCACCAGCTGAGTAATTATTTGTATATCCATACTTTTCGCCCCCTAATATCAGCTTTTATCTTCAGCTAATACTTTGAATAACTTATCTAGCTTTCTAGCTAGACAAATAATACAGATAAAAGTGTTTGTAGGTATTGGCAAGGCAAAAGGTAACTTAACTGGTAAGCTAAACTCTAATACAACTCCTACATCTTCCCTACCGCATATAGAACATTTACCTTTAGCTGGCTTGACCGATACATCTACCATTTTATATCACTATGAAAGTCAAAGAATATTTTCTTAGTAGAAGCATCTAATACAATCTTACCAGATATATTAACATTATCCTGAGGATTTAAATCCTCAAGCTCAAAGGTAAGTGGATTTATACTAACAAGCTTGAACCTATATTCCTTTAAGAACTCTAATATACTCTCTATCTTCACATTATCATCTCCTTCTTTAGATTCTATCAATCTATTATTTCCAGCTAGTATGTAAGACCATACATAACCTTTCATACTATACATCAACCCATAGAGATAATAGCCACCATATTTTTTGTGTTGATGAGACCCCCTTTATAATAGCAGACCCAAAAGATGCTCCCACTTTACCAAATTCTATATCTTTGAATAAAAACTTCCCAGTTTTTACAACATTATCCTGAATCTCTAATTTCCATTCTATACCATCATCTACTGCAGTCATATCAAGCCCCCACTTTATACCATACGCTCCATTTGCAACATATATTATGCCTCCCTGATGGGGAAGTTGCTTGGTAGTTTTATCAAACGGTAATATAATCATATCAGAAGAGCCTCCCTCCAACCTTAGCGTATACCCTAGTCTATGGTATTCTAGATTTTGGTAAGTATAAGGTTGTTGTCGTTTCGGTGGTTTTCCTACGTGACAATAGTCATAGTAAGGATTAACTATATCAGGATGCTCTTTATAGTAATCTATAATATCCTGCCTATCCTTTTCTGTTAACAATTCCCAAGGTATATCACCCCATACAGCACCATATGGATTAAGATCTGAGGTAAAAGGAACATCATTATCACCATAGGGTTCTATATGAAATGGAGTTAACGTTGGCGGAGCCGGCTCAACTTTAAATGTTATACGTGATATACGAGGCCCTGAGTCTGATGATGTTGGTTCTGATGATGTAGGTTTTGGTTCCGATAATGTAGGCACTTCATTTATCGTAGCTTTTACTCCGTCATTGTCACCAGCTCTAGCACTGCCTCCAGCTCCTGCGTGACCTCCAGCAGAACTCTCCTTAGGCTTCAGTAGGAAATATGCACCAGCTCCAACTCCTAGGCATATAGCCAGTATTAATATTGTCTTAGCAGTAGTAGTCATTTTATTTCACCTTATACTACTCAACCCACATAGTTAATTGCCAAGTTACTCTTCCTGCCAGAAAACCCCAGCCTACACTAGCATATCCCCAATCTGAAGCTTTCTTACCATCCGTCATATCTTCGAATAAGAACTTTCCGCTCTTTACAGTTCCCTGAATATCCAATCTCCATTCTATACCATCGCCTGCTACGACCATATCGAGCCCCCATCCTACATTATACATTCCGTTTGATACAGGAATTACACCGTTCTGATGAGGAAATTTCGGAGTAGTTTTATCAAAAGGTAATGTAGTCATATCTGCAGAGCCTTCCATAATTCTTACTTCATATCCTACTATATGGTAAGGAAAGGCAGAGTGCGTAGTACTGTGTGTACTTGGTTGTCCGTTTTCTGGAGTACTATCTGTAGTTGCTGGATATCCAGCTAATTCATTATCAGTTCCTCCAGATTCGGCGTGACTACTGCTAGCTGAACTCTGTTTAGGTTTTAATAGGAAATATGCTATTCCGCCAGCACCTAAAAGTAAAATCACTACTAAGATAATCTTAGTGGTAGTATTCACTTTGTAATTACACCAGCTTCATATAAATGTTGATAGATAGTAGCTAAAGCACCTAAATCTGTTACCCACTGAGACGGAGTTTCACTAGTGTTAGTACTGGGCAAAGTAGTTGTGTGAGTACTACTTCCACTACTAGAAGTTGATCTATTACTTATAACTATATAAGCAATTATACCAGCAACTACAACTACTCCTAATATTATCCAAGGTAAACCTTTATTCATAGTATCATCTCCCTAAGCAAATGTAGTCGGAGAATCAGGATAAAAATCTCCAGTTCCGGGACTTGAAGTAGTATTTGATGCTGTTGATTGCTGTCTCGGATAGAACCTCCATATGAGATATAAAACAATAATACCAACTATAATAAGAACAATATGTTTTGCTTTCATTGAGAGCCTCCTAAGTCCACCTGAAGTTTTATCTTAGGTGGATATTTATAAATATATACCAATATGGCAATCAAGACAATCATCCAAGCAATATGCCAGATACTTGAAACTGTAATCTCTTTCATATTTTCACCTTACTAAGCTGTTGTTTTTGGTTGCGCATACAGCTTCCAAGCTATGGCTATAACAAGTATAAGTATTATCCAATCTAGCCACTTTGTCATCTCTTTCACCTCACTTTAATATAATTATTATAACAGCTATGAGTATTACAAAAATAATACCTACACCGATATAAAGCTTTACTCTCTCTTTAGCAAGCTCAGCCTTTTCCCTTTCAGCTTCAATTTGAGCTTGCTGTAACTGCAAAGCTAATTGCTCATTAGTAGCTTCCTGTTGTGACTGAGCATATCCTAACCCAGCAGATACTGCTCCTAATAAAGCTAGAAGCCATTCCATAATTTAATCCTACCTGTAAAACCCGCCTGCTAATCTAGACCATACCAAAGGGTTAGGATTTATACTCATATCAAGAAATAAGCAATTGAACCTTGCAACTGCATTTATAGCATTAGCATCCCAGCTCACAACTCTAGGAGAGTTAAGATAGATTCTGAAAAGATACTTTTCAGGTAGATAGAATGTATTGGGATATCTAGGAACCTTATCAGTATCTAGATGGTCTCTAGTGTTAAGCATCTTCATACTCTCATTAAACAGCAACCTCTTAGCAACTGTATATCCTAGAGGTGGCTCTGCATAAGCTCTTAGATATCCATCGCCAAATATATAATAGATATCAAGAGTCCCAGCGGTAGCATCTACAGCACAAGTTACCTGATTTGTATTATAATCAATTGCTGATATTGTGGTTCTTGTTCCCTTCCAATAAGCTACTGCATCTCCTCCATCCATAGGATAGCTAGGCTGGTCAACTATATCTCCCGACAATTGAGCTGTATAGCTAGATCTACCTGATGATGCTGTTAGACTAAAGCTCTCCTTGGTAACTATCCTCAAGTCAAATATACCCCCTAGGGGTAATATCAAGACCTTTCCTTGAGGAACTCTGTATTCCAAGATAACGCTCTCATTGTTAGCTATATTTTGAGTTTTTGTAAAGTCTGAAAGCTCTAGAACTCCGTTGGTTATATACCTAGATATATCTATTCTGTTAGCCATATTGTCACCTCACACAGCAACTACATATTCTTCCATTGGGAACTCAATAGTACACTTAGTCGGATCTATTACATCTGGGGACAGTAGAAGTAGGATGAGTTTACTCTGCTGAGTAAAGACATACCTAGGATATGGAGCTTGCACAGATAATTGAGCACCATAACTTCTCAAATCTGCCTGCTCTGCTAAGGTTAAAGAGTAGAAAACATTATACTTGAAGAAGAATAAGTCCTTAGGTAACCTCATCTCGGGTCTCTGAAATGCCACAAAGATGGTAGAGTTTTTATCTATATCTGTAGAGTCACTTTTGAGCAACTTCATCCTGAAAGGCGTTCCATTTCTTAAGACTCTCTCAACACCTAATGGAACTGTATGAATGAGGATAGGTGTAGCAGTATTCGCAGTATTTGCAGATAACGTTGTATTCGGGTCAGCCTCACTTATCCTTACAATCTGTGAAAATCTCCTTACTGGCATCTTAATCAATCACCTCACTGTTTTATTTTGATACAGGAACTTCCTGTACCATATCAAAGTTATAAGCAATAGTTAGAGCTAATCTTCCTAAACTTGTCATAAACATTCCCATTCCAAAGCCTGTCATTCCGGGAATGATACTAGCAAAAATACCTAAAATAGCCATAAAGGTATCATTAGCTACCTTTGAACCACTAAACCACCCTTTCTGCAAACCTAAATAATTAGCTAGGAATATACTAGTCGCACCACCAAACGCTATCGTTAACACATTAGCCTCCTTACTTCCATTGCTTACCTATTCCTATTACTTCAGGTGAAATTACCTTAGCAAGATACAGTATATAAAGAATCAATCTAGCCCAACATCCTACCATAATTCCAATACCTACACCATAGATTTCTGTCTTTATGAATGGTTTATCAAGAGTTTGAGCTAGATAGTATCCTAAATATCCTAGACCAGCATCAGTAAATGCTCTTAATTGTTCTCTAGAAATTTGTTTTTCAGAATTATTATAAAGAGTATTTGAAAGATTATTAGATATAGCCATACCAAGAAGAACGCCAACACTAGCCGGTATAGCACTACCAAATGCCTGAACTAGACTATTTCCAGTATCAGCCACATCTTATCACCTCTTTTATTATATATCATACAAGCCTCCTTGTCAAGAAGCTGGAGAGGTTAGGGGAGGAGTAACCTCTCCAGCTTATGAGTAGAAAGGAGGTAGCTAGACTGCTATTATATTCTATCCTCAATAACATATTCTCCACTTCTTAAGTCCTTAATAACTTTCTGTCCTCTTGCTAGTTTAGGAAGAATCTCTTTAGCATTATCTATGTAGTTCTTCAGTTTCTCAAGCTCATTCTCTTCTGTCATCTGAAACGCTACCAATACACTAGCTTGCTTAATAGCTACCATATTGAGATCTACTATCATTTGAGTAACTAGTATACAATCTATGTTGAACTTCCTAGCAGTCCTCAATAGCCTCTCTAGCTGTATTGAATACTTTACTCTTGGAAAGAACTGATGTGCCTCATCTATACACAAAAGGGAATTAGATGGAAGTTCAGAAACCAGATTATCCATAAAGAAATTAAGCTCATCATTTGTTAAGCCACCTACCTCAAATAGAATGTTCTTTTTCTCTTTAATAAGTCTAGCAAAATCATAGACTTTATATGCATTCTTTTCATCTATATAAGCGTAATTGAAAGTTTTCTTTATATGCTTATCTCTAAAGTAATCTGTAGAGGTATCAACTATAATCTTATAGAGCTTCGGAGAGTGATTTATAAGATACCTTGCAAAGTAACTTTTACCCGACCCTGTTTTCCCTATTATTAGCCAGTTCTTGCCTTCCATCATATATGACTATCCTCCAGTGTTCTCTCTATAGCTATAGCAACACTCTTACATACAGCGTTCATAAATCCAACATAACTAAGAATAGGAAAATCCTTCTTGGACTTTATAAAGGCACACTCTATCAAAACAGGAACATAATATGGTATATTCGTCTGCACCCATTCTTTTGGAATATAATCTTGGTCTAGTAACCAAAAAGCAGTAGGGCAATAATTGGATTGAGTAGGATATACATCAATAGGTCTATTAAGATATGCAGGGAAATCATTTAGAAACCTAACCATCTGCTTATCTTTTCTATATATCCATCTTAGAATCTCTGCAATCTTATAGGCAAATTTTTTAGAATTTTCCTTCCAAGGTAAATCTCTAGATGTATAGAATATTCTAGTTCCCCAAGCATCCCAATTTCCTTCAACAGCATTCATATGAAAACTAACGACAAAAACAAGTGGCATCTTAGCCCTAGAATATATCTGTAGCAACATAGGTTTCAAACTAAACTCAGCTCTAGCTCTCAATTTCTCTTCACTACTGACAGATAATCTTTTATACATAGCTAAAATTTGTGCTGTATTCGGACCTGAAAGCGTTTTTACCTCAAAGGGTCTTCTTATTCCATCTAAGGTAACAAACTCAACATTATATTCATTCTCTATCGCAGTAAGACCCTGACCCTTAAATGTCTTACCTTTAGGATTAGTAGGATCTAGAGGAGAATCAGGATCTATCCAATATCTCATCTTATTTGCATAAACACGAGTATATTCTACTTCAGTAGGAAAGAACTTATACAAATCTACACTATAACCTCTTTCCTTAAATTTCTCTTCCCACTCTTTCTTATATCCATTATAGAGAAACATTTCTGATTCGTTATAACCAGCACCACTATCCTGACAGTCGTGCCCTGCATCTATAATAACATTAAAAGTTACATCATCAGTAACTCTAGAATAACGCTTACCAGAAAATAAATCTAATGTAATATGTTTCACCCCCTTTAACAATCTTTCAGATTGTGTTAACGGTCTAGGCTTCTCAGGCATTTCATCACCTGTATATTGTAATTGATCTGCTAGGTTCTGAACAGCCTGCTTTCCTGTATCATCACCTCCTTCACCACTGTCCCCACTTGGTTTTCCAATAAATGTTAAATTCCCCTTATGCACAAACATAAGGTATGCTAAAGCTCCTAATCCAGCTAGAGCTATCTTATCAGAAGTATCCATAGCTACTAATGTCCGCCCCTTTTCCTAGGATTTCTCTTTTTTCTAACCTTACCTTGAGCTTGCTGAGACCTAACATAATGCATATATCTATCATACCAAGTCTTTCTCTCTCCAGCCGGTTTAGACTTAGCCATAACCTCAGCATCCTTAGATGTAAATTCTTCTATACTCTTACCTGTAGCTTGAAGTCTTGTAACAATCTCCTGTCTAACCTCTTCCTCATCAAAAGGTAATGACATTGTATCCTTACCTCCTTCCTCTATCTCTTCTTCAGTCGTAACCACTTCCTGAACTTTACCTCCTCTCTCCGTAACTGTTCTAACTACTCTTCTACCACTACTTCTTCCGCCTCCGCCAGTTCCTATACTAAAACCGCCTCCAAAAGGATTTTGTCCACTAATAGTAACTCCACCGCTTGTGACAGTTACTCTGGGAGCTGTAGCTCTAGAAATCCAGTAAACAGTCTCTAGAACTGTAATGAGTCCTATCCATTTTTTCTTTCCATCATTCCAATCCTGTTTATTCAACGACTTAGATAAAGAGTCTCCAATATTGAAACACAACCTATCAAGAAATGACCACAGAGTAGTTCCTAATTTATCGACAGCAGTTGCTACAGCATCACCGGCAACTTCACCTGTCTTTTCTGGATTTATATAAGCTAATGTTAGGAATATTAAGCCAGCAATAAAACCCCATCCCCACACTTACTTTTCACCTTGATTTTGCTCCAACGCTATAGGCTTAAATTCCTCAAATATAACAGACTCTTTAGTCTCTTCTACAGGCTTCCTAACCTCTTCTTTCTTAGTAGCCTTTTTTGGAGCTTTAGGTTTCAAAACAATTACTCCTCCTACCATTACGCCAAATCCTAAAAGAATGCTAGCCCAAGGCGGTATATTACCGATAGAATATTGAGCCAAAGCAGTATTGAAGCCTATCATCTTAAGAACAGGAGTAACAAATCCCCTATACTTTTCCTGATACTCTTTACTCTCTTCTTCTGGTAAGTCCCTAGAAGTGACAAACGCCACAAACTGAGTAAAGGCATCTAGGTCAATAAGTTCCTGCTTTTGCTCTTCTTTAGGCTGTTCTTCAGGAATAGGTTGCTCTTCCTTTACCTCATATTCCTCTAAATTTATTTCCTCTACCATCTAATACCTCCTTTCATATTCTAAATTCTTCAACTAATTCAGGTGGTTCTTCTGTCTCAGCCTGAGATCCACCAAAATCCCTCTTTCTAAAGATAATGAACATTAATGCTAACACTACCGCGCCCATTACAGCAAGAGGTATCCAGTTAAATTTCTCTCCCTTAGGTTCCTCCTGAGGCTCTTCCTTACGCTTCTCAGACTCCCTCGGAATTACTACCTCAGGTATTACCTCATCACCTAACAATTTATCCACTATTGACTTCTTCTTAGCTCTTCTCTTCTTTTTCTTAGGTTTCTCAACTACACGCTCAGGAACAGCCTCAGGCTCCTTAACTACTACCTTCTGCTTCTTCTCTTCCTTCTCCTCTTCCTGTCCGCCACTTTCTATCACCTCTTTTTCCAGAATTTCTTCTCTTTCTTCATCAGGCACCTTTATCGCCTCCTTCTCCTTTTTTGTGCCCCTCTTTTAACAGATTCTTTCCATATTCTCGGATGTGCCGTTTTATAATGATGTCTTAGCTTTGCCATTTGATCTTCAAAATTCTTTACCCTAAAAGCCTTACCACACACTCGGCAATGTATAGTTTCAGGCATTATTTTTTCTTCTTTAACCTCCTATAGCTCTCTTTCCTAAACTTACGCCATCTAGCTCTAATCTCTTCTTTAGAATAAATCTTTTTAAATCTACCTCTCTTATCACGAGGTCTAGATTTAGCAAATCTTCTCAACCTTTGTTTAGTTCCCTCTGTAATAGTGTATGTCTTTACAGTCATAGCATCCTAATCAAAAAGCCGAGAGGATTCCCGGCGCCATCTAATCCTCTCGGCTCTATATTTTACTCTATTATATAGATTATCCATAGTGGTATTATAACATAGAATCCATACTGGTGTCAAGGCATACCTTAATAATATCAGGTATATTTATAATCCTATCTCCCCTTCTATAAGCCACTTCAATCCAGTCAATAATCTTATGATATCTCTCATTATCCTGTCCAGCTGTTGCATCTGCTAGAAACTCCTTGTATATCCGCTCATAAGTTCCATCATAATTGTGCCTATAGATGTTAAAGTAGATACTCATACTATCATCTATACCTCTCGATGTATAATCTATACTAATAGAATACATAATCTTATTTTCCACATCATAAGCCTTACTTCTACTCAACCTTAACAACATCGTTAACCTCCACAATCTTAATATTAAACTCCTTCTCCCCCGTCTCTGTCACAATAACATAATCCGTCTCATTTAAATCATACTTCTCCACTATTGACTTCGGAAATGTCATAGCAAGCGTTCCACCTATCCTAAAAAGCTTCCTAATCCACATTATTTCTCACCTCCTTTTAACTCTCGGTTTATCTGATACTCTAGTAACTTAAGCCTTAATACATCAATGTCATCCTGCATCATCTTAAGTTGTTGCTTAAGCTTCATATTCTCCAACCTTAAAAACCTGTTCTCATTAACTAAGTCAACATCCTTCTTACTCCTAAACAACTTCATTCCTATCACTCCTTCCATTATTGAGATTTCTTTAAAACAGAGTTCTCCATTATTGAGACTTTTTAAAACAGGCAGGGATAGAACCTGCCACAGTAAATACAACCTCTGTCTATGCTTCACCTATTTTAAATTCTCCTCCTCTCTTTCAAAAAATTCACAACATCTTCCAAGCTTGCAAAAACATTTCTATTGTCAAAAATTACTCTGTATCCTCCATCTTCCTCCTTCTCCACTAATACCCAGCTAACTGGCGTTTCCTCGTCTACATCCCTAACTAATATTGCATCAAATCCAAAATCATCCCAACTCAGAATAATCAAGTTGTGTGGTAGCTCAATATAGCTTACCGCAGGATTCTGTAAAACATCTTTTCTGTAGATAGGGACAGCAAAAAGACTGTCGGAGAGTTCGACAACATACCTGTCCTCCCAGAAAGGTTCGTCAAACTGCTCCGCTCCCCCGAATTCGAGACTCTGCATATAATCTCTCCAAGTAAGCGGTTCGCTCAGGTAACGGTTCGAAAATTCGTCTCCAAATCTACTCATTTTTTCTCTCCTCCTTTTTCTCCCGCCTGCTCCATTATAGAGTTCAGGACTTACAGAGCGCTTCCATTATTGATAATTCTCTACTTAATCAAACTATCTCCATTATTGAAATTTCAGAAAAAATAGAAGGGGGAGAGTCCCCCTCCTACTTTATTGAATAAACTTCCCACCCACTATAACACAGCTCAACTCTCACCCCCTCCCTTTCAAAATGATAAGTAGGTGCAAAGGAGACATAAGAATTTCCCTCGTTTGAATTCCAAGTCTCCTCAAAACCCCACCTGTGGAGGGCTCGATACAAAAGATAGTATCCGCAGGGATAAAACCAGTTCTGGCAATGGAGGCAGTCCCCGTCAGGACACCTCCTCTCTTCCTCGTCAAACAGCTCTCTTATCATCCTATTTACCCCATCAACTGTCATTTCTTCTTTCCCTTTCCATCCGAGAGATTTCGCCTCTCGGAGAATGTCTCGCTTCGCCCACTCTACCTCTTTCTCCCACCCCTCTACCCGGGCAATAACCCGGGCGAGGGTTGTATGAATTTCAGGAAACTCCCTTGAAACCCAAATGTTGTTCGGTTCATATCTAATCTGCCACTTATTATTCATTTACAACACCTCCTCTAATTCTTTCATTAATCTCCTAGCTAACCCAGGATTATAACTTAATTTAAGCAATAACTTACCCAAAAATGCCAGCTCTTCACCACCAACACTCACTAGAGTACTCTTTAAACTCTTCATTACTGCATAGTTACTCTCACTAGAGTAATTCTCCATTCCATAACTCCTTTCTATCCACCTAACAATACTCCCTTTCCTAGGCAATCTCATTCTATTCACTATCTGTCACCTCCTAGCAAGATTCTCAAGTCTTCGTCAGAAGTCATTTTCAACACCAACTTCCTTTCCAAGTCGACAAGATACCACACCCCCTGATACCGGACGAGGAGTGCATCCTCGCCCAACCCCCTTACCTCCTCACTTTCCACCATAAACTTCCCTAATGTCATTATACTACCCCCTCTGGCTTCTCCTGATTATAGAGCCATCTTGCTACACACTCTTCACACTCGACAACCAAGAAGTTCCCACATACTCCTACTACCTTTATAAAGTCTCTATTCAACCCCATCAACATTTTCTCTCTCAGATATCTCACATCCTCTATATCGCTGTTCCACACCGTCACTCTTCTCATCTCCTCTATTTCATTCCAGCTTCTTGCCTTCATTTTTTCACCTCCATCTTTTTTGGCTTGGCACCTTACTTCCCGGCGCCAACCTTTCGTTTCATCTTTCAATTACATTATACATCTTAAATGTTAAGAAGTCTTTAAGAAATGTTAAGAGATGATTAAGGTTTTAGAGGAAGATGGCTAATTTTACGAAAACGGTTGCAATGTAGATGTAGAGCCAAAAAAGTCGAGGGTGAGAAAAAGGAAGAGAAATGGGAGGGGGAAGAGTATATG
>Ga0334722_10002440_pt1 | contig 21147 bp, 10 predicted proteins | sample C3_bottom_MG_FD_207210 | JGI IMG/M metagenome (GOLD analysis project Ga0334722, IMG submission 207210) | Sediment microbial communities from Yellowstone Lake, YNP, Wyoming, USA - C3_bottom | ecosystem: Environmental > Aquatic > Freshwater > Lake > Sediment | place: USA: Wyoming | collected... | reverse complement strand
GTTCACCTGATCAAGAACCAGGACCCCCACATCAATACGGGCCAGCACCTCACTGTAAAGCCTCTCCGTGATCGCTCCTTGAACTGCCGCGCCCATTCTAACCCCTCTTGGCTTAAGACTTAATCAGTTCCGACCCCTGTCGGATACCAGGCATGAAGCGAAAAATTGCCAAGCAGTGATTTTTATATCTTTCTCCGGCAGTTATGTCAATCCAGAGCAGAGTCGCCGCAGAGACAAGCCGCCAACTCCTCAATCAATTCCCGATCGGGACGGGCCCGGAAAATTCCGCTGCCGGGCCCGGTTTGTCGACTCACCCCCCGCAGGAAAAGATAGAAAACCCCACCGAAATGTTCGTCATAGCTGTACCCGGAAAAGCGCCGGGACAGGTAGCGATGCAGGGCCACCGTATAGATCAGATACTGCAAACAATAGCCCTCCCGTGCCATGACCTCTTGCAGAAGAGGTGCCTTGTAGAGTTCGAGATTATCCCCGAGGTAGTTGGATTTCCAGTCCAGCAGATAAAACCGCCCACCATGGCGAAACACCAGGTCGATGAAGCCCTTGAGCACCCCCTGCAACCCCTCCGGACGCTGCCCGACCAGCCCGGATTGCGCCCCTGACGATGGCGCCCCACCCTGGGCAAAGAGACGCTCCAGCCGGACGGGGTCGGTTGCCGCCAGGGGAAAATAAAACTCCAACTCGTTTAGCCGCTCTGCCTTCCCGACTCCCGCCAGGATCAGGGATGAATCCTCCGCCGTCAGAGGGGTATGCAAGAGGTCACTAAGCATGGTATCCAGAACCGGCGCCCAACGCTGATCAAAACCGGCGTTTCTTAGCTTTTCTTGTAAAAAGTCCGGGCGTTGCGCCGGATCGCCAGAGAAATCGAGCTCTTCCAAGAGACCATGCAAAAAGGTTCCGGGACCGGCACCGGCGGGAAATTTCGCCAGGTCGGCAAAATCCCCGGTCTCTTCTGTTGGTCTCGGTCCGAAATCTTTCGCGGCATAACCATACCGCTCCCCATGCTCGCCTTCCCGGAGGCGGTGCAAGGAAGAGTAACTTTCAACCCGCCAGTCGTCCCGCCATTGGCCGCGGGAAACCCGGCGGTCGGTCAGAAACGCCGCGACTCCCTCCCGCCTTGCCGCAACTGCCGGCGCCTCATGCAGCAGCTCCAGGGTTACGGTCCCGCCGCTCTGCCGAGCCAGCGCCCGGAGATCGGCCAGCAGGGCCTCATCGTCCAGTCCCGCCAAGGGGTCACTCTCCCAGGCAGGTGTCCCGCCTTCCCTGGCAAATCTGGCGCCATGCAGCAGGTAAGCCGCCGCTGAGGTTCCCGCCGAGGCGAAAGGCCCCCAGTAGAGATAACAGCGGTTTATGGCCCGGGTTAGCGCCACATATAAAAGGCGCAGATTCTCGGCCAACTCCTCCCGCAGCGCCTGCTCCCGGCTAACAGCCAGATCGGCGGAGCCCAGGTCCAGGACCAGGTGATAGTCATTCCCACTTTGCTCGTGAAAGAGATAACGGCGCGCCGGATCCTGCCCAGAGCGCTTCTCGCGGGCCAGGATCGGCGACCCCTCCCAACTAAAAGGGCAGAAGACCACCGGGTACTGCAACCCCTTGGCCTTGTGGATGGTGATAATCTGGACCAGTTCCGCATCACTGGCCAAGCGCAGTTGCAACTCCTCGGCCGGGTTTTCGTCGGCGGCAGCAATCAGATCCTGGAGATATTTCAACAACCCGCTCATCCCCAGCTTCTGCCCGGCAGCGCCATGCAGCACCTCCTGCAAATGCAGGACATTGGTCAGAGAGCGCTCACCTTCGGGCAGGGCCAAGAGCCGCTCCCGCACCCCCTCCCGGTCGAGGAATTCGCCGAACATCCGGACAAAACCGGCGGACTCCCACAGTTCATGATAGCCCCGAAAGCGCACAAACCAGCCATCGAGATCCGCCTCTTCCCGGCAAAGATCCAGTTCTGTGACCGGTACCGCCAACAGCCTGGTGGCCAGGGCCGCCCGCAACCGCCGACTGTTGCCGCATTCCGCCACCGCCCGCAGCACGATCCCCACCTCGACGGCCTCGCGGGAAACAAAGAGACTCTCGGAACTATTCAAGACACTGGCCACCCCCGCCTGGGCCAGCGCCTCTTGCACCTCGCGGGCCTGCCGATTGGTCCGCACCAGTACCGCGATATCACCGGCAGCCAGGGATCTGTCACCCAACCGGCCCAAGTCTTCTCGCCCCAGGGCCAATAGAGTACCGACTTCCGCCGCCAGGTCGGCTAGAATCAAACGGGCCGCCGCCTCCTTGTTGATCGGCTTGGCCCGCTCCGTTTCCATACGGCTCCCGGCCCTGATCAGAAAAGGCGCCGCCTCGGCCCCGGACAGCAGCAGCGGCACATGCGCTTTTTCCGCCGCCTGGGCCGGAGCAAAGACAATCTCCTTAAAGACAAAGGGCTGGGGTGCCCCGGCAAAGATAGTGTTGACCGCCGTGATCAGCCCCGGCACCGAACGCCAGTTGTCCAGGAGGGTAAAACGGCTGGCGATGTCGCGCACCGCCCGGATGTAGGCAAAGATGTCCGCCCCGCGAAAACTGTAGATGGCCTGTTTGGGATCACCAATCAGATAGAGCAGGGAATCTGGGTGGTCAAAGGCGGTGGTGAAGATCTCATACTGCACCGGGTCGGTATCCTGAAACTCGTCAATCAAGGCCGCCCGATATTGCTGCCGCAGACTTCCGGCCAGAGCAGAGCCGCCCGGCCCCCGCAAGGCCAGGCGCAATCGGCTCAGAAGATCATCGAAGGAGTGGGCCCCGGCTGCATCCTTGCGCTGCGCCAATTCACGCCTCACGTAGGCGGGCAATTCCGTTTCCAGACACAGGGCGTAGCGGGCCAACAGCTCGGTTAAACGGCCATGGGCCATCTGCAACTCGCCGCACCGCTCGAAGAACGGCTCCTCGGGAGGAGCAAAACCCTTTTTTATCGCCGCCGCCAGGGTCTCCGGGGTGAATTTTTCAAATTTATCACAGAGCTCAGGCCCAGGTTCCGCCTTGGTCAGCAAGGCCTCCAGAGCCGCCAACCAATTGGGGATCGCCGCAACTTTGTAGCGGACACGGTTTAGACCCTCGCTCTCCAGCAGGATGGTGCGCACTGCCGCACAGCGCTCCGGCCAGGCGGTGCAGACCCGGGAGAAAGCGGCCTGGTAATCACTCTCGACAATGGCCAGCTCCCGCCGGAGCGCGGCTCTAGTCAATTGCGGCCGCACCTCGATATCCTCGCGGGCATATAAATTACCCAAACGCTTTTGCATGCTCACCGGATTGAAATACTTCAGGCAGTATCCGACCACCAGTGGCGAATCGTCATAAAAATTGGTGCGAAAGAAGTCCTCGACGATCAGCTGCAAAAGCTCGCGCAGGTCGATGACCAGTTCCGAGTCGAAGAGCACCCCGGTTTCCAGACTGTGCTCGGCCAAGACCCGCTGACAGAAACCGTGGATGGTGAATACCGCCGCCTCATCAAAGTTCCGCAGCAGTAAATTGAGCCGTGCCGCCGCCCGAGGGTGATCGGGCCAGGCAGCCAGCAACCCCTGCTGAAAGGCATCCTCACCCTGGCCGCTTGTAAAGGCCTGGGCCGCCTTTTTTATCCCCAGGCGAATCCGCTCCCGCAGATCCTCGGCGGCGGCCTCGGTGAAGGTGACCACCAGGATCTCCTTGAGGTCCAAGCGACGCTCCAGCAGCAAGCGAACCACCAGGGCGGCGATGGTGTAGGTCTTGCCGGTGCCGGCGCTGGCATCGATCAGCATGGTGCCGGTCAAGGGCGCCGTCAGCACCTGGAAAGGCGGGATTGTCTGTCCTTCAACCATGATGACCTCGCAAAAACAAAAAAAGTAACGCAAAGGCGCTAAGGCGCTAAGGCGCTAAGGCGCAATTATAACGTCCTGAAAATACAGTGGATAAAGCTTTGCGTCTTTGCGCCATTGCGTTGAAAAATAACTTTTTGCGAAGTCATCAACTATGGCAGTTCTCCAGCAGAGGCGCCCAAAAGAACGGAGCGATCTCGGCAAAGGCCAAGTTTAGCGGGTTCTTACCCCGATAGCAGAGCTGATAGTAAGGCTCCTCGCCTTCACCCCGCGTATAGTCGCTGCCCTCCCATTTCCGCAAGGCGTGGGCCTGGGCAAGGGCGTGAGAATCGCCCCGCCCCAAACGCTTCTGATACTCCAGAGAGGTTTCCGGGAAAAAAGCCAGGGGCTGTTGCAATCCCTGCCAATAATAGGCCAGCAACCCGGCCAGAATACTGCGGGCATCACCAACCGGCCCGAAGGAGAAGCTCTCGTCGCTGCCCACCAGCACAGTTGCAACCGGCGACCCGCCCGGCGCCAGCGCCTGCAAAAAGAGATGGCGCAACCAGGCATCACTCAGATCAGCAGCCTTGACGGCGGCAAAGCGATAACGAAACTGCCCGACCCCTGGAAACAATTCAACCCGCCCACCCAGGACGAAACTGGCTAAGGACAATTCCCCTTCCCGCCAGGAGGTCTCTTGCCCACCGATCAGCGGCGGCAAGCGGGAGGCCACCGTTTCGGCATCACCAAGCAATTTGGCAAAGGCCGCCTGGCCGACGCTGCCATGGGGCAGCACCCCGTTCCGGCGCGCCTCGCCGAGAAAATCCCGGGCCGACTCCCGCTTATTGACCAAGGAATGCAGAATCTCGCCCCCCAGGTTAAACCGCTCCAGACCTCCCAGGAGGAAATTTTCACTGGCGGGCAACTCCCCGGCCTCGCGCTCCAGATAGATCCCCAGCCGACGGCGGCAAAAAAAGCGGGCCGGGTTACGGAAAAAACCAGACAGTTCATCCAGGTTCACCTGGCGCCAGGAAGCGGGCGGCTCCGGCAACGACTCGGGCACCAGGGCGGTCGAACTCTTCGGTCCCGCCAGAGCCCGGGCCGCCCGATGGTTGCCAGCCGAAAAGCTAAAAAGTTCCGGCCGACCGCCGAAATATTCCGGGCTAAAAGGCTGGAGGGGATGGATGGTTTTCGCTACCGCTTGGCCGGGAAAGCGTCTTTCCTGGTACTCGGCCAGCTCGCTGAGCAACACCGAGGGAGAAAGGCGGCCACCGTCCCGCACCGACTGGCCAAGATAACTTAAAGAGAATACCTCCCGGGCCGAGAGCAGGGCCTCCAGGAAGAGGTAGCGATCATCCTTGCGCCGGGAGCGGTCACCGGGGCGGGGGGCCGCTCCGATCAGGTCGAAAGAAGGCAGCGGGGTACTGCGGGGATAATCACCGTCATTCATCCCCAGCAGACAAACCACCCGGAAAGGCACCGCCCGCATGGGCAGCAGTTCGCAAAAGGTCACCCGTCCGGCCAGAAAGCCGCCGGTCAGGGACTCGCCCTGGCAAAGTCCCTCCAGGTGGGCGGCCACCACCGGGAAAGCCACCTCGGCGGAAAAATCGGCTGCCACCTGTAAGCGGGCCAGACCGGCCAGAGCCTCCAAGAGGAAACGCCACTCCTGGTCCTGTTCACCCAGCGGCTCCAACAGCTCCCGCGCCATGGCCAGCAGCAACTCACCCCAAGCGGCCAGGGTGCGCTGCCCCTGGAGCTGCCGCACCCGCGCCAAGAGCGCCTCACTGAAATCAAGCAGGTTGCCCAGCACCTCACTGCTGCCGCTTTCCAGACCGCCATAGGGCTGGATATCGGCAAAGACACCCCCGTCCCGGCCATCCACGGCATATCCCAACAAGAGTCGGTCCAGACCGAAGCGCCAGGTATTTTCCCGGGTGGCCGGTAGTCCCAGGGCACCCCGATCAGCTTCATCGATACCCCAGCGGATGTTGACCTCCAGCAACCACCGCTCGACCTGCTCCAGGTCACCAGCACTCAGCTGGAAACGGGCTCGCACCGGCCGCTGTTCCAGCACCGCCAGTACCCGGGCCAGTTCCAGTCGGCTATTGCTCAGCCCCAAAATGGCGAGAAAAGCGCCGACCACCTCTCCTTCATTCTTCACCTTCCGATCGGCAATACTGTAGGGAATCCGCACCGCGCCCCCCTCGACCCCACCGCCAAAAACCGTGGGAATCAGCGGGCTGTAGAGTTCAATATCCGGGGTCATCACCAGGATATCCCGGGGCTCAAGGCCGGGCAGCTCCTCGAAAAGGGCCAGCAACTGGTCGTGCAGCACCTCCAGTTCCCGGCGGGGACTGGCGCAGGCCTGAATCGGCAGGGAGCGATCGGGCGCGACGAGGATTTCCGCAGCCGCCTCCCCCACCCCGCGCAACTCCAGGATATCCGCCTGGATCAGCGCCAGGCGGCTGGCGGCCGCACCTTCACTTACCGGGTCGACAAACAACTCGACCTCGGCAGCGATTCGGCAATCCTGCAACATCCGAAAAAGCTCCTGTCCCTGCAATCCCCACGAGGCCAGCAGCGGATTACCCTCGTCCAGATGCAGCTCTGCGGCGGAGAGGTCGCTGGTCATTCTGCCGATGATCCGCTCCGGCAAGATATCCTCCCAGAATTTCCGGGTGGGATTGAAAAGGTAGAAGTGCACCTCGATATGCTGGGCCAATTCATCAAAGATCCGCAGGTGGTAAGGCGGAAGGGAAGAGAGGCCGAATAGTGAAATTCGTTGCGGCAGGCCGGGATCGACAAAGCCAGGCGTGGCCAGAACCTTGACCAGCTCCGTCCAGAGATGGGCGCGATGCACCAGATTTTTCAGACAGTCCGGCCGGGAAATCAATTCCCGCCAGAGCCGGGCCTGCCAGTGCTGGTCAGCCCCGGCCTCCCAGCCCAGCACCATCTCGGGCCGGAAGATCAGATATTGGTCAAAGCGGTCGGCCAGACGTCCGGCCAGTTGATATTTCTTCAGCTCGGAGCCGCCAGCCAGGTAACCGGCCAGCAGGGAAAACTCCGCCCGGCCGACGATCTCCGGCAGAATCCGCAACAGCTGCCATTGCAGGATCTGCCGGTTGACGGTGGGGCGGGCCGACAATTCCGGCAGAACCAGGCGAAACACCCGATCCATCAAATCATTGGGGAAAGGGCAATCCAGATTGGCGCAGATTCCCTGGGCTTCGGCCAATTGGTAGCTGAGCCAGCGGGCCATGCCCCCACTCTGCACCACCACGATCTCGGGGGCGAAAGGCGGCAGGAGATCGGCGCTGGTCACCGCGACCAAGGCCTCAACCAACGCCTCCAGCCGATTGCTGGAATAAAGATGAAAAGCCATGTCCCTCCGAAGCAACTCCTGGGCAATGCCCCGGCCGCCGTCAATTACACTTTGTGGCTCTGAACAATATTCAGCCAAGCTTGTAGGAGCGGGCCATGCCCGCGATCATGAGCGAATCGCGGGCATGGCCCGCTCCTACAGTACAGAATAGTCGGCATTTTCTGGGCAATCCTGAAAACCTGGCTGAGATTCCTTAATAGCCACGTTACATTTTTGCTGCTCGCCATTTCCTGCGCAAGGCTAAGCCAGCTCGCGACCTGCTCGATCCCGGCTGACGACCTTCGAGGGCCGCCTGGATAATAGCCGCTGGCCCTATTTCCGCCAAGCAATTGCTACCGCTCTCTGCTTGTTACCTGGATTTTACCTTGCGGCCCAATTTAACGCGCAGTAGAATCCGACGTTCCGCCGATTTCCGGTGGGTTATTCTTCAGCACAATTACGGAAATGGCCCCGACCTTGACCAAGACCAGAAGCCGCCTCTCACCCCGTCAGCGCTTACTAGCCGCACCGGTCCTGACCATGGGGCTGCCGCCGGGGGCCAATGACAAGCTGGCCAAAATGGGATTCACCACGGTCCGCGAGGCCTTCCGGGCCGCCTTGGCCGGTCGTCTGGGCAACCGTAAAAACGGCGGGGTTAAGCTGGAGAATCAAGTCCTGGCGGCCGGTTGCGCCATGCTCGGCTACTCCCGCTTGGACCGGACCAGCATCCACACCTTTCCCACCTCTGATCCTGAAATCACCGTGGCTCGCGCCTTGGCGCAGTTTTGCGGCAGTCACCCTTTCCCCAGCCCGGCTCAAGCCGCCGCCTCCATCCGGGAAATCCTGCTCCCTTCGGCGCAGCACAACAGCCTCTTGACCTGCGGTTTGAACACCATCGGGGAAACCCTGGCCACGCCACTGTCGCGCTTGACCCAAGGCGGCAACATTACCCCGGACAATCTCGGTGAGTTCCTGGCCCACCTTTTTGACTATCTCTTCATCCTCAACGATCCGGAACCACCGCAAAGCACTCCGGGAAATTCGCCCCCAAGTCGGCTGCGCGCCATACAAAAGCCACTGGCTCCGCCCGCCGCTCCCCCGGAGGACAAGATCAGCAGGGAGCATCGCCGCGATGACCTGGAAGAACTGGCCAACCCGCAGCCCCTGATCCAGCTCTATTACCACCAGGCCGTTGGCGCCCTTTTCCAGGAAAACGGCCAGACCAGCACCGCCTTTCTGGTCCAGGGGGCCAATGGCGCCGCCGACTGCAATGCCTGTTTTCCCGACCACAATTATCGGACCGGCAACTGCCGCCATCTTGCCGCCTTGGCCACCTTACTCCAGGCGAACCACGATATCGACCAGAACACCGGTCTCTGGGGCCTGATTGCCCAGATTCTTTGCGAACTTTTTGGCGCCCACCCCACCCTGGCCACGGACTTCGACGCCCGCCGCCAGCGCTGGCTTCTGCGGCTACCTGACCCCGATGCCACCTCTCTGGTTCTCTGGTCACCGGACGAAATGACGCTCGCCTCGGCCACCCCCATCTTTCCCACCAGTTTGCGCTTTCCCGCCGGCCAGCCGTCGCCGCTGGCCGAGCCCGAAAAAGTCACCGCCCTTTGGGCGCAGCTTTTGGAGATTGGCAGAAGCCCAAGCGAAAATGAACGCCAGCGCTACCAACCGAGATCCCCAGCCCAGGAGTGCGACGAATCCATCTGGATGTTTCTGTGCGACTGGCTGGCCCGGCAAATTCCCGCCGACCAACTGCAGCTGACCGGTCCCGACCCGGAGGGGCTGTTCTCTCTGAGGGCCGCCGGGGAGCCGGCGGGAGAAATCTTCCGCATGACTCTGCCCCGCGCCAAGACCCCGGATCTGGTGGACGCCCTCACTGCTCTCGGGGTCAACGGCCTGCTGGCGCCGCCGGTCCAAGCCATCACCCGGCTGGCCATGGAGGAAGAAGGCGCCGTCACCGCCAGCCCGCTCTTGCGTCTGGCCAACGGCCAGACCCTGGACCGACAGACCCTGGACGACCAGCGCTACGGTCGCTATTACTATCTCGCCAACCTCGGTTTCTTCCCGGTATTGGAGCAAGAAGAGGCAACCGCCCCAGGCCAGCGGGCCATGCAACCCTTAAGATTTCCGGCCGAGCAGGTGCCGAAATTTCTCAAGGATTATTCCCAGGCCCTTAGCGATCCCGACAATCTGGTCGATGCCGACCTGCAGGAGCTCGATTTCCAGGAGGCCCCCGACAACTTGCAGGTGGACTCCTATAGCGAAGACGGGGATTGGTGCTATCTTGCCGGCCATTACGGCCTGGGCAGCCGCCGCATCTCCATCAGCGACCTGCTTTCCCGCCGCCTGGGCAACCGCAAGTTTCTGGCGGGTGGCCGCCACTGGCTGAAGCTGACCGACACCCCCCTGGAGTGGTTTCACAGCCTCGACAAGGACCGGATCTGGCATGACCAGGCCAGCGGCCAGGCCGGGGTGCGCCTGACCCATCGGGAAATGCTGATGCTCTCGGCCCTGATGCCCAAGCTGGATACCGACAACCAGGCCCGGGGCAAGGACGCCTTAAAGTCCCTGCTGGATAACGACCTCTGGGCCGCCGCCGACCGTTTGCCACCCCTGCCCGGACACCTGCGTGAATATCAGCGCCACGGCGTGGCCTGGCTCTATCAGCTCTACCGCAACGGCCTGGCCGGGATTCTCGCCGACGACATGGGCTTAGGCAAGACCCACCAGACCCTGGCCCTGCTTTCTCTGCTCCACGCCGAGGCCGGTAGCAATAGCAGGTTTCTCATCGTCTGTCCGACCACGGTGGTGCCCCACTGGTCAGAAAAAATCACCGAGTTCTTCCCTGACCTCAGCCACTATGTGCACCACGGCAGCCGCCGCGACCTGGAACGGGCCGGGGAATGCAACATCTGTCTCACCACCTACGGCATCATCCGCCGCGACAGCCAGGCCTTGAACGACCTGCATTTCGAAGTGGTTGTCTTCGACGAGATCCAGCAGCTCAAAAACAAACGCACCGATGTCCACCACGCCGCCGCGCGGCTAAAAGGCAAGATAGTCATCGGTCTCACCGGCACGCCCCTGGAAAATTCGGTGCTGGATCTTAAGGCCATCTTCGATATCTGCCTCCCCGGCTATCTGGGCAGCGACCGCAGCTTCAAAAGCCGCTACGCCGACCCCATCGCCGAGGGCGCCGATCCCAAACCGCGCCAGGCCCTGGTGCGGCTCTTAACCCCCTTTATTCTCCGCCGCACCCGCGACCAGGTCCTCAAGGAACTGCCGGAGATTATCGAGGATTTTCGTACCTGCGAACTCAGTGAAGACCAAGTCGCTCTCTATCGAGAACTGGTCAATGGCCGGGGCCGGGCGATTCTGGCCGAGCTTGATCCTGAAGAGCAGGATGGTCGCCTGGAATACATGGAGCTGCTGGCGATCATCAACTACCTCAAGCAGATCTGCAACCATCCCTGCCTGATCAAGAAATGCTCCGATGTCAGCCTGTACCGCAGCGGCAAGTGGGACCTGTTCGTCGAACTGCTGGACGAATGCCTGGACGCCAACATGAAGGTGGTGATCTTCAGCCACTACACCACCATGCTGGATCTGATTGAAAACTATCTCGCCCAGCGCAACATCGCCAATTGCGGCCTGCGCGGCGAAATGGGGTTGGCCACCCGCCAGCGGATGATCAAACGTTTCAATACCGACCCGGAGTGCAAGGTTTTCACCGCCAGCTTGCTTACCGGCGGCATCGGCGTCGATCTCACCGCCGCCCAGGCGGTTATCCATTATGACCGCTGGTGGAATGCCGCCCGCGAGGACCAGGCCACCGCCCGGGTCCATCGCATGGGCCAGAAGCACGTGGTGCAGGTCTTCAAACTGATCACCATCGGCACCCTGGAGGAGAAGATCCATAAGCTCATCGCCCGGAAGAAGGATCTGGCCGACCAAATGATCCTCCAGGACGACTCCGCTATTCTCAAGCGCTTGACCCGACAAGATCTTCTGGATTTGCTGAGTGTGGAGAAGGAATGAGTTGCGGGGTTATGGGAGGTATAGGAAGCATGGGAGATATGGGAATTGGCCCTCCTATAATTCCCATCACCCATAGCCAGCCCACAGCGCTTTAGCCATCACTACCAGAGAGCCAAGCCCATGCTAAGAACCTGTGTCCACCCGGAAGGCCGCTTCGTCTTCGGTGTGCATCGCCCGGAATTCACCGTCGCCAACCTGCGGCAGGGCACCACCCCCAGCAACTTGGGCACCCTGGCAGACCAGACACTGGTGAGCAACCACAACAACTATCCCGAAGACGACGTGGCCTCCGGCGCCACCGCCTGGATCTACGAGATCCCCAACCCCCTGCCCTTCCGGGGCGTCACCTTCATCAAGAAAGATTGGGCCGATAATCGTGCCGCCGACTTGGAGGCAATCCGGCTGCCGCCGCCGCCAGCGGTGTCACTTTCCACCAGTCTGACCAACATCCTTAAGAATGCCAGCACCGCCGAGATCGACCAGGCCTTTGCCGCCCTGCCTGGGCCGCTGCTCACCGCCCTGGCCAGCACCTCCACCGACCCCGACGATCTGGTGCGCCTGGCCCGCCTGGCCTGCCGCTTCGCCCCGGAACCAAAAGCCGACTGCCCCGGCGGCCTGCTTTACGAGAACAACGCTTATGGCCAGCCGCGACCAGTCATCCACAACCACCAACTCTTCGAGACCCTGGTCAACAACCCGCACCTGCCCGACCACTTCAAACTGGCCATGGTCTTGCGCCCCGGGGTGCAGGGCAACAGCCCCATTGTCGGGACGGTGGCAGATGCGGCGACCCACGTTTACGAATACCTGCGGGCCAACAGTTACATCGGCTGGGGCCATTATGCCGCCAATCTGGCGGAGGACACCGTCCGCTATTCATTGGCCGAGCTTAGCCAAGCAGACTTGACCGGCCTGCGCCACCTCTACTACCAGCGCACCCTGGTGCGGATGGCGGAAGAACTGGGTTTACCACAGGTTCCCCGACGCCAGGGTATGAACCCGGAACAGTTGGAAGAGCTGCGCCTGGCCGTGAACGGTCGGCTGGCGGCAGGAGAACAATGCCGCTTCACCGCCACCCTCTGGGGCTGGAATTACGGCTTCGACTTCGCCCCCAGCTCTTACCGGCTGCACGCCTCCCACCAGCAGATCCACCAGCAGTTCGCCCTGCTCCCCGACCGCATCCAGAGCAACGCGGGTGGTACCCTGCCTGCCTATGGCTGCGGCGACATGGTGGCTGAATTCTGCCAGCGTTACCACCAGGAAACCGGGCAAGGCTTTTTCGCGGCCTACCTGGCGGCGCTGCAAAACAACTCGCGTACCGACGGTAGCCCGGCAGGCCCGGCCAGTTTGGTGGTCTACGAGGATGAAGAGATCTTGCTCTTCGTCCCCAAGGCCCAGACCTCGCAGTGGGAGCTCCAGTTGACCTGCAAGAAGGAAGTAGGCAATATCCTGGAGGCCGATCTGGCCTGCCGCGCCGCCCTGGACCGGGGCTTATTCCTGGCCATGCAGACCCTGCATGGCTTGGGAGTGAAGATGGTCACCTCCATTGAATTCTCCAAACGCTTTAACAACCCCGACCGCGACCAGCGCTTGCTTTACTCCCTGCTGCCGCGCCTGCCCGAGTCACCGGGGGCCTTCAGCGAGGCCCAGCTCCGCTGGATCAACGGCCACTACCCGGAAGACTTCGCCGCCGCCTGCCGCCTTCAACTTCACCGCCGAGGTACTTATGGAAATCTATAACCACCCAGACTTGCAGCGTTACGCCCAGACCTGCCCGACCGGCACAGTATTGCTCAATGAAGGCGACCAGGCCAACTCCCTCTACATCCTCATCAAAGGACGATTGGAGGTGATCAAGGGCGGCAAGAAGATCAACGAGATCAGCGAACCGGGAGCGCTTTTCGGGGAACTGGCCTTCCTCCTGGGCACCGTCCGCAATGCCTCGGTGGTCTCGGCCGCCGCCGAAACCAGGTATCTCTGCCTGCCCAACTCCGAGGCTGTGCGAGTTTGGCGGGATTTCCCGGAGTTTGCCTGGGAGCTGGCCCGAACCATCGCCCAGCGCCTCCACGAAACCACCAGTATTGCCCAAGGCTTCCGGACCTTCTGCGACCAGATGCCCGATGCCGTAATCATGCTTGACCCCCTGCACCGGGTACTCTCTTGGAACCGGGCGGCCGAGTACCTTTATGGGCGCACCTGGGACCAGATGCGCGGCCAGCCCATCGAGGCAATTTATGACAATCAAGCCTCGTTCCGGCAGTTCATGACCGTGCTGGAAAAGAGCAACTACATCAACGAAAAGATCCTCAAAATCGACCACCCATCCAAGAGCTGGATCTTTGTCTCCACCAGCACCACCGTGTTGCGTGACCAGGAAGGCCATATCCAGGGCTATCTCTTCGTGGGCCGCGACGCCACCAAGCAGCAAACCCTGGAGAAGAAACACCGGCAGACCAAACAGCGGCTGCTGCCCGGATTGCTGGCCCTGGCCGTGGCCCTGGGCTGGCTGTTGCATTGGGGCCTGGATCTGCTGCTGGGACGGTAGAGCGAACCTGGCTGCCAAGCAAATTGGCGTTTGAAATACCGGGCGAAAAACGCTATGGTGACCCTACTCAAACGGCTCAAACAGACGTAGGGTGGATGAAGCGCAGCGCATCCACCGTTTCCCGGTTAACCCAAATAGGCGCCTGACGATGGTGGATCCGCTACGCTTGTTCCACCCTACCGCTCCGACCAAGCGAACCGGTTTGCAATATCGGCCACCCAGCGGCCCAACCTTACAGGAAAGAAAGAACTACATGATGAACAAAACCGGATATTACGGCCAATGGGGCGGCGCCTTTAACCCGGAAGTACTTTACGAGACCTTCCGAGAACTCAATGCGGCCTTCGCCGCCGCCCAGGCCGACCCAGATTTCTGGCGCGAATACGTGGCCCTGATGGGCAATTACTCCTGTCGCCCCACCCCGCTGACCCGGGCCGACAACCTCTCCGACCACTTCGGCGGCGCCCAGATCTTCATTAAGCGCGAGGATCTAAACCACACCGGCGCCCACAAGGCCAACAACGTCATGGGCCAGGGGCTCCTGGTTAAACGAATGGGCAAGAAGCGGGTAATCGCCGAGACCGGCGCCGGCCAGCACGGGGTGGCCACCGCCACCATGGCCGCCCGCTTCGGCCTGAAATGCACGATCTACATGGGCGAGGATGATGTCGCCCGCCAGCGCCCCAACGTCTTCTGGATGGAAAAACTCGGCGCCACCGTGGTGCCGGTGACCAGCGGCTCGCGCACTTTAAAAGACGCCATGAACGAGGCCTACCGCGACTGGGTGACCTCCATGGACGACACCCATTACCTGATTGGCACGGTCTGCGGCCCCCATCCCTTCCCGGAGATGGTGGCCTGGTTCCAGTCGATCATCGGCATTGAGGCCCGCAAACAGATCCTGGAGCAGTTCGGCAAGTTGCCAGCCCGAGTCTTCGCCTGTGTCGGCGGCGGTTCCAACGCCATGGGCATCTTCCAGGGTTTTCTCGACAGCCCCCAGGTGGAACTGATCGGGGTGGAGGCCGGTGGCTTGGGCCTGGCGACGGGCCAGCACGCCGCCCGGTTGGCCGGGACCGACGCCTCACCCGGCATCGCCCAGGGCTACAAGACCATGTTTCTTCAAGATGACGATGGCCAGATGCGCGACACCCACTCGGTGGCCGCCGGCCTTGATTACGTGGGAGTTTCGCCGATTCTCGCCGACCTCTGGGAGAAGAAACGGGTGCGTTTCGCCGCCGCCACCGACGCCGAGGTGATGAGCGCCCTGGAACTGACCATGAAGAAGGAGGGGATTATCCCGGCCCTGGAATCGACCCACGGCTTCGTCCAGGCCTTCAAGGAGGCGCCGGAACTGAGCCGGGAGGAGGCGATTATCATCAATATGTCGGGCCGCGGCGACAAGGACATCTTCACCATCGCCCACGCCTTCAACGACCCATCCTGGAAGGCGTTCATCACCAAAAAGGGCCGCGAATATGCAGCTGAGTGATTACATCCGTGAGAAGAAAGAGGAAAAGGGCATCCTGCTGATGACCCATCTGGTCCTGGGCTACCCGTCGTTTGCGGTCAACCGAGAGGTGATCCGCCAGATGGTGGCGAACGGGGTCGAGCTGATCGAGATGCAGATCCCCTTCTCCGAGCCGGTGGCCGATGGGCCGATGATCGTCAAGGCCAACCAGGATTCCCTGGCGGGCGGCACCAAGGTGGCGGAATGTCTGGAGTTCGCCGCCGAAATGACCGCCACCCATAAAATCCCTTTCCTGTTTATGACCTACTATAATATCCTCTTCAAGTACGGAGTGGAACGGTTCTTCCAGAAGGCCGTGGCAATCGGCATCCAGGGCTTCATCGTCCCTGATCTGCCGCCCGAGGAGGGGCAGGAGTTTCTGGAGCTGGCGGATAGGTACGACATCGCCCCGATCTTGATTTACGCCCCCACCAGCACGGAAGAGCGGATGCGCCAATTGGCCAAGCATGCCCGGGGTTTCATCTACTGTGTGGCCCGACGCGGGGTTACCGGCAAGCAGACCGACTTCACCAGCGATTTTGAGGCGTACCTGGCCCGCTGCCGCACCAGCACCAGCCTGCCCCTGGCGGTGGGCTTCGGGATCAGCACCCGAGAGGATGTCAAGTATCTTACCGGCCAGGCCGACATTGCCGTTATCGGCACCGCCACCATCCGCCTGGTCGAAGAACAAGGGCCAGAGGCGGTGGGAGCGTTCATCACCGGCTTGCGCCAGCCGTGAAATCACCGAAAATAAACTGGGAAAAGAATGCCTGAAAACGTAGACCACTTGCGAGCCAAACTCTCCAGCCTGTCCGATGAAAACCACAAGCTGAAGGCCAGTTGCGCCCAGCTGGAAGCGATGCAGGTAGCCATGGATGAGGCAATCTGCGAAAGCAACACCAAGCTCCTGCACGCCGAAATGACCAGTCTTGAGTTGGAGCAGGTCTTTTCCGCCTGCACCGATGCCCTTTGGGTGGTTCGCGAAGATGGTGTGGTGGTCCGCGCCAATGAGGCCATGCTGCAGATCCTGGGCAAGAGTGGTGCTTCCGAGGTGCTTGGCAAACAGTGCGCAGAACTCCTTAATTATTCCCTCTGTCGGGACGAGAGCTGCCCCCTCAAGCTCCTCCACAACAAGACCCGCTGCGAATACGACATCCAGCTGGTTACCGACGGGGTCAACTCAGAGCATTTTATCCTCACCACCGCCCCCTTAATCACCCTGGACGGCTCTCCCGGCATCGTTAGCCAGTTTAAAAATATCACCGCCCGCAAAGTTGCGGAAAAAGAGCTGGCCGCCGCCAATGATGCTTTAAAACAGATGACGCTGCTCGACGGCCTGACCCAGATCGCCAATCGCCGCTGTTTCGACGAAACCTTGACCAAAGAATGGAAAAGGCTGAGCCGCAACAAAATGCCCCTGTCGCTGTTGATGGGAGATATCGATTTCTTCAAGAAATACAACGACCGCTACGGCCACCAGGCCGGCGACGACTGTCTGCGCCAGGTCGGGAAGGCAATGGCCGCCTCGGTCATGCGCCCGGCGGATCTGACGGCCCGTTACGGCGGCGAAGAATTTGTCATCCTGCTCCCGGAGATCGACATTCAAGGGGCCTTATGTGTTGGCCAGCGAATCCTGGCGGCAATTGAAAATTTAGGGATTGCCCATGAACTTTCCACGGTCAATAAAGCGGTGACCATGAGTATGGGGGCGGCGACCTTGATCCCCAACCTGGATGAGGACTGCAACTATTTGGTCAAACTGGCCGATGAGGCGCTATACCAGGCCAAAAACGCCGGGCGGAATCGGATTATCGCCAGTGAGTCGAACAACCTCAGCAACATTAACAGCCCACCCTCTCCAACCTGATTGAGTGGAAATTGATTATTGGCGAAACCATTGGTGAGTATGGAATTTCCTTGAAGCAAGTCCCACTCTGTGGTACCTAAGAGACGTCAGCACGAAATCTCCTCAGCAAACAGCCCACACTTAGACGGCACGGCAAAATTTCTCGCCAAACCTCAATTCCGCTTCCCTGAACAAGGCGAAGGGACCGAAGGAACAAGGATTGAGAACGACGTCTGCAGATCCCGAGATTATCCTCCCCCCGCCCAACCAACCCCAAGGCCTCCAGCCCAATCAAGCTCGTCGTTGCGAAAACGCTCTCGCCGGTTCGAGCAGGCGCCTGCAACCAATCGCAACAGAGCAAAATATTCCTGCCAAACAACCGTCTGCTCTCGCCAGACCGGGCAAAACCCAAAGGAGGTGCAACGGCTCAACCGCAGTAATTTCGGGGAGAACCCGTCTTTTCAGACAGCTAATTTCAGACAGGAGGTGGATTGTATGAAAGTTAAGTTCCGCGTGTGGCCGTTCCTCGCCCTGGCGATGATGGCCTTGCCCATTGTCCCGCAGGCCCTGGCCGGTGAAGGGGCCACGCCCCCGACGGTTATTCTCGACAAGGCCACCCTGGCCAACGGCGGCGAGATCACCGTCAGCGGCCAAGCCCCGGCAGGGGCCCAGGTCTATATCGAGTTCTATTCCGCCGATAAAAAGGTGCGGGCCAACCGCTTTGACAGCAAGAAAGATCCCAAGACCGGCATAATTCCCTACAAGTTTTATCTGACCCAGGAGATGCCAGCCTTTTATCAGATCCTCGTTCCCAAGGAGCTGGCGCCGGAGTTGGACAAGGCCAAAGCCGAGGGCAAGGATTGGAAATATTCCGAGGTGCTGAAAACCATCGGCGCCGACGCCGCCTACAGCGCCCCAGCCAAGATCAAGATCGACAGCTATCAAGCCACCATCATGGCCAGCATCATCGGCTCCCGTGGCAACCTGCTGGCGCCCATGGATGATAAAGAGAGCCGCCGCGAGTCCATGAAGCTGGTCAAGGGCCGCTTCGGCAGTGTTGGCAAACTACTGGCCGCCAACGTCGAAACCTCCCCCGACGGCGCCTACCACGCCAAGATCAAGGTTCCAGCGGGCCAGGCCCCGGGCAAGTACAGCGTCATCGTCACTGCTGTCACCGAGCGCAGCAAGGAAGGCGACCTGGTAATAGTCAAAAAGGTCAAGAGCGAGGCCGCCACCTTCGAGAACACCGTCTCCTTCCCCACCATGTACCTCAATTCCGCTGGCACCAGCATCAATCTGATCTGGCCCTTTCTCCTCTGCCTTGGGATCTCCATCTTCGGCGTCCTGATGGGCGCGGGCGGCGGTTTTATCTTGAACCCCATCCTGGTGTCGCTCTTCCCCCTGCCCCACACCATCGTGGCCGGCACCGTCATGCCCACCGTCCTCTTTTCCCAAGGCTCCGGCATCTTCAACTATTCGAAGATTAAATTCATTAACTGGAAGCTCGGGGTCGGCATCGGCTGCGCCATGCTGGTGGGCGGCTTCATCGGCCCCAAGCTCACCGAGATGATCACCCTCGACCAGTTCAAATTCGCCTTTGGCTGGATCCTGATGGTGCTGGCCGGTCTGATGTTCTGGCAGACCACCCCGGGCTACCTGGCGAAGAATAAAAAGGAACAGGCTATCCTGAAAGAATTCAAGAAGCGGGCGGAAGAGTGCGCCCAGAAAGGCGAGGAAGACACCACCGCCTGTCCCACCAAGCAAAAATAACAAATATCCTCAGGAGGAATCCGATATGAAAATAGATTTTTGGGGTCATGAGTTTAAAGTCAACATGTGGGTCGGCTGTCTCGGGGGCTTCCTCATTGCCATCATGTCCTCGATGTTCGGCTTCGGCGGCGGGCCATTCATGGTGCCGCTGATGACCGTCGCCCTGGGGTTGCCCATGTACATCGTGGTCGGCAGCTCGCTGCTGGCCATCTTCTTCAACACCGCCATGGGCACCATGCGGCACATGCAGTTCGGCAACTTCGACCTCTACCTTTTTCTCGCCATGTTTCCCGCCGCCCTGTTGGGTGGCTACCTGGGGCCGCAAATCGCCAAACGGGTGAGTCCGCTGGTGGTCAAGCGCATTGCCTGCGGCGGCTTGTTGCTGCTCGCCCTCAACCTGCTGGGAGTTTATTAACAAATATCTGATTACCACCAATTTTCAGTTAGGACATTAGCCCTCCGTTGATAAGACAGCGGAAGTTAAAATTGCCAACCAGTGCAAGCTGCCAATGCCCCTTCGACAAGCTCAGGGTGATCGGAATCACTTTTTGAAAGAGTTAAACACCGATCATCCTGAGCTTGTCGAAGGAAGGCCCAACTTTATGGCAACTCCACAGTCAATTAATGCCAAAATAGCCGATCCATCTAACATGATTTTGCGTGCGCTCAAAATTGGCTGAAAATTAGTGGTAATCAGGAAAGAATAAGCCTACATCTGGCTCAGGTTCCCACACGTGTAAACCGGAGCCAGATCAGCATCAGAAATATACCGCAGGCCAGCCCTGCGGTTCCCAGGAGTTGTAAACATGAGCAAATCCGTCTGGAGTATGTGCGGCATGTGTACCGTCCGTTGCCCGATCCGGGTTGAGGTGGACGGTAACCAGGTGAAATGGATCGAGGGAAACCAGCACCTGCTGGGAGGCGCCCTCTGCGCCAAGGGTGCGGCGGGCATTGCCCTGGTCAGCGACCAGGAACGGCCGCAACAGCCCTTGATCCGCCGGGGTGGCCGCGGCGCCGGGCGCTGGGACGAGGTCAGCTGGGACACCGCCTATGATTATCTGGCGGAGAAGCTCAGCAGCATCATCAAACGCCATGGCCCGGAAAGTATCATGATGAGCTGCCGGGGCGGCCCCTTTGTCGATCTGTTCAAGGCCTTTATCCACGGCCTGGGCTCACCGAACTTCACCAACCACGACTCCACCTGCGGCCGCAATGTCCATCACGCCAGCCTCTCGCTTTACGGCCTGGGCCGCAAGGATCTGATCTACGATATCAAAAACGCCAAACACCTGGTCCTCTTTGGCCGCAATCTCCTCGCCTCGTTGCGGGTGGCGGAGGTCAACCAGGTGCTTGACATGCTGGACGCGGGCGGGCGGATGACCTACATCGATGTCCGGCAGACCATGACCGGCATCAAGGCCACCCGCTTTTTTCAGGTCAGACCCGGCACCGACTACGCCTTCGCCCTGGGCCTCATCCACCAGCTGCTCAAGGATGGCGCCTATGACCGGGAATTTATCGACCGTTATGTCTCAGATTTCCCGGCCCTGGAAAGCTTCATCGAGCCCTACACACTGGAATGGGCCGCCAAGGAGTGCGGGGTAAAACCGGAACGGATGAAGGAGTTTGTCGCGGAGCTGAAAGAGGATCGGCCCAAGGCCATCTTCCATCCCGGCTGGATGCTCTCCCGCTACAGCGACTCTTTCTACGCCAGCCGCGCCATCCAACTCTTGAATGTCCTGATGGGTAATGTCGAGATCGAGGGTGGCCAGCTCCTGCCCAAAGGGCCAGGCGACTACGGGGTTAAAGGCCTGCGCAGCCTTGATGGTGAGATCCCCAAACCGACCCAGAAGCGGGCCGACGGGGTGGGTTGGAAATACACCCATTTCGACAAAGGCCCCGGGCTCTTCCATCTCTTCTACGAGACCATGCTGACCGAAAACCCGTACCCGATCAAGGGGGTTATCTGCTATCGCCATGATCCCTTTGCCTGCTTCCCCGATCCCGCCGCGCAGAAAGAGGCCCTGGACAAGGCCGAATTGCTGGTCTCCATCGACACCCATTACAGCGAATTCGGCTGGTACAGCGATGTCATCCTGCCGGAGTCCACCTACCTGGAGCGCGACACCCCCATCGCCACCCAGAAAGGCCCCAAACCGCGCTTCATCGTCCGCCGCAAGGCGGTGGAACCAACGCTCAACACCAAACCCTCCTGGGAGATTTTGCAGCAACTGG
>Ga0334722_10002439_pt1 | contig 21160 bp, 24 predicted proteins | sample C3_bottom_MG_FD_207210 | JGI IMG/M metagenome (GOLD analysis project Ga0334722, IMG submission 207210) | Sediment microbial communities from Yellowstone Lake, YNP, Wyoming, USA - C3_bottom | ecosystem: Environmental > Aquatic > Freshwater > Lake > Sediment | place: USA: Wyoming | collected... | reverse complement strand
CTTAGTGAGGTAAGTGCCTTTGATAGAATTAACGTTAGAAGATTATTCTTATACCTTGAATCTCAAATTGAAACGTTTGCAAAAACAATTCTATTCGAATTTAATGATGAAATTACGAGAGCAAACTTCAGAAATGTTACAGAACCATTCCTTCGTGATGTTCAAGCAAAGAGGGGTATTATTGATTTTGTTGTAATTTGTGACGATACAAATAATACTCCAGAAGTGATAGATGCTAATGAATTTAGAGCTGACATTTTCATTAAACCTGCACGTAGCATTAACTTCATTGGACTTACTTTTGTTGCTACCAGAACAGGAGTTAGTTTTGAAGAACTTTTAGGAACTGTTTGATCTATTCAATTTTAAAAATTAAGGAGTAAAGAACAATGGCCGTCACTAAACCTACAATTCAATATGCAACTAGAACAATTGATTCCTTTAAAGGGCAATTAACTGGGGGTGGAACTAGATCAAATCTTTTTGAAGTTGAACTTCCACTAATCAGCAACACTGCTGCTGATGGAAATACTGAAACTGCAGTAGAATCATTGATGAGATTTATGATCAAATCAACTGCTCTTCCAGCGTCAACAGTTGCAGCAATTCCAGTTCCTTTTAGAGGTAGACAACTTCAAGTTGCTGGTGATAGAACTTTCGATGATTGGAATGTCACTATTATTAATGATACCGATTTTGCCATTCGTGCTGCAATCGAAAGATGGATGAATCAACTCAATCGTCATTCTAATACGACTGGTTTGATTGATCCACAATCTTATCAAAAAAATGCTACAGTTCATCAACTTGGAAGAGGTTCATTTGATGCTACACAAATTCCAATTTTGAGAAGTTACAAATTCTATGGAATTTGGCCTACATCAATTGATGCAATTTCTCTTGATTATGGTTCTGATAATCAAATTGAAGAATTCAATGCAACTTTCAAGGTTCATTGGTGGGAAGCAGCAGGTAACGGTGGTAATGTCGTCTAAATAGAACATAGTCTTCTATTTTCATAATAATGGCATCACTGTTTGGTTTTTCTATTGACGATTCATATAAATCTAAAGCAAAAGGAGTAGTCTCTCCAGTCCCTGAAAATAATGAGGATGGAGCAGACTACTTTTTGTCTAGTGGATTTTATGGACAATATCTTGATATTGAAGGTGTTTTCAAAACTGAGTACGATTTAATTCGACGCTACAGAGAAATGTCTCTTCATCCAGAAGTGGATGGAGCCATTGAAGACATTATTAGTGAAGCAATTGTATCTGATTTAAACGACTCTCCAGTTCAATTAGAACTTTCGAATTTAAATGTAAGTGATAAACTTAAAGAAATTGTGCGAGCAGAGTTTCAATACATAAAAGATCTCTTAGATTTTGATAAAAAAGCACATGAAATTTTTAGAAATTGGTATGTAGATGGAAGGGTATACTACCATAAAGTGATTGATTTAGATAATCCTCAAGAAGGTATCAAAGAACTTCGATATATTGATTCCTTGAAGATTAAGTTTGTTAGGGAACAAAAGAAAAGTCAAACTAATACTCCAATCAATTTATTGACTAGTACTAATACAAAATCTTACGAATTTCCTGGAATTGAGGAATATTTTGTGTTTAGTCCTAATTCATCTTCAAATCAAACATCTGTTGGTGGTGTTCAACTTGGATTGCAGCAAAGAGATAACATAAAAATTGCAAAGGATGCAATTGCTTATTGCACATCGGGATTGGTTGATAGAAATAAATATACAGTATTGTCTTATTTACATAAAGCAATAAAAGCACTCAATCAACTTCGCATGATTGAGGATGCAATTGTTATCTATCGTTTATCACGAGCTCCAGAAAGAAGAATTTTTTACATTGATGTTGGTAATCTTCCTAAAGTAAAGGCAGAACAATATCTTCGTGAAGTTATGTCCCGGTATCGTAACAAATTAAGTTATGATGCCTCAACAGGCGAAATTCGTGATGACAAGAGATACATGAGTATGCTTGAAGATTTCTGGCTGCCAAGGCGTGAGGGTGGTAGAGGAACTGAAATTACAACTTTGCCAGGGGGTCAAAATTTAGGAGAATTGACTGATGTTGAGTATTTTCAGAAAAAACTTTACAGAGCACTTGGAGTTCCTGAATCTAGATTAAGTTCTGGTGATGGATTCAATCTTGGGCGTTCTTCTGACATTTTGAGAGATGAACTCAAGTTCAGCAAATTTGTTGGAAGAATGAGAAAAAGGTTCAGTAATATTTTTCACGACATTCTTCGTTCTCAGTTAATCTTAAAAAATATTGTAACACCAGAAGAATGGGATCAAATGAGTGATCACATTCAGTATGATTATTTGTATGACAATCATTTTGCAGAACTAAAAAATGTTGAGATTATGCAAGAAAGAATGGGAGTTCTTGCTGCAGTTGATCCTTACGTCGGTAAATATTTCTCATTAAAATTTGTAAGACAGAACATTCTTAGGCAAACTGATGGGGAAATGCTTGACATTGATTATGAAATTAACTCCGAAAGAGAAGCAGGTCTTATTCCTCCTACAGAAATGGAAATGATGCAAATGCAAATGGATCAGCAAGCAGCAATGGCAGGACAACCTGTACCTTCTGATGGAGGTGCATTAGGTCAAATTCCTCAAGATCCAGCATTAACTGGCGCAAAAACAGGAACAGAGTCTCCATCAATACCAAAGGGCGGAGAAATCTAATAAATAGTAACAGTCATTTAATTGATAAAATGGAAGAATTAATGGATTTGATTGTGGGTGGTGAATCTGCAGAAGCTAGTAATAAAATCAAAGAATTGATTTTTGCAAAAGCAGCAGAAAGAATTGAACTTGCTCGTCCAATTGTTGCTAGTTCTATGTTTGGTATTGATGATTATGTAGAAGAAGAGGAGTGATGAGTGTCGGACTTATACTAAATAACATATAAAAGGTTTTATAAAAATGTCTGTATTAAAAATTGTACAAACTGTTAATTCGATTGCTGTTACTGGAACAGCAGCGACTACAAATGGTATTACATTACAAAGTGGTATTTTGAGAGTATCTGCGGCATCCACCAATAGTGGTTGCAACATTGCAATTGGAGAAAATCCAGTTTCAACAGGTTCAAGTTTTTATGTAACGCCATCTCAACCAGAAATTATTAAGGAAAGAGTTGCAAGACAAAGAATTGGAACTGCAACAACTGGAACAACCACATTTATCACCTTCCCAGAAAATGCTGGAAATCCTTTTGTTGTTGGTGATTATGTAACGATTGAAAATACTAGCGCAGCAGGTTTTAATACTTCTCACAATCAAATCACTGCTACAACTGATGCATCTATTACAATCAATTTTAATAGTGCATCTATTACTGGTATTGGTGTTACAAATGCAACGGTTGCAAGAAGTGTAAAAATTTCTGCAATTGCACCAACAGCAAATACTACACTTTTTGTAAGTGAAGTTCAGATTGTTGGTGGGTAATACCATTTTTACATAAATAAAACATATAGAGCTGGCGGAAAAAGCAATTAAACTAATTACAGAAGAAATTGAAAACGTAGAAGTTATCGTTGAAAATCGCAACGGTAAAAAATCTTTATACATTGAAGGAGTTTTTCTTCAAGGAAACATTTGCAATCGCAATGGCAGAATGTATCCTATGAATGTACTCTCTCGTGAGGTTGGACGATATAATGAAAACTTTATTATTAAAGGACGAGCTCTTGGAGAACTCGGACATCCTGATGGTCCTACCGTCAATCTTGATAGGGTTTCTCATAAAATTGTGTCTCTTCGTCAAGAGGGAAACAATTACATTGGAAAAGCAAAAATTCTTGAATCAACTCCAATGGGAAAAATTGCATCTTCACTTTTAAGTGAAGGTGTAAAACTTGGAGTTTCTTCTCGGGGAGTCGGTACTCTTAAACAAAGCAATGAAGGTTATAGTATGGTAGGAGAGGATTTTACTCTTGCTACTGCTGCTGACATTGTTGCTGATCCTTCAGCACCTGATGCTTTTGTATCAGGTATTATGGAAGGAAAAGATTGGGTCTGGGACAATGGTATTTTACGCGAGAGACTTGCAGAAAGGACATACAAAAGAATAAATACATTAGTTGATCAAAAATGCTTGGACGAACAGAAATTGAATCTGTTTGATGATTTCCTTGCAAATCTTTAAATTATAAATAAATATAGATTTTAACAGGAAAAAATCGGAGAGTTCAAATGTCCCGTGGTAGAAATTTACAAGAAATGGAAGTAGGCACTGTACAATCTAAGTCTGCTGGTAATGCATCGGCAAAAGCAGCCGATCAAATGCAGACTATGGCTGGTGTTGGTTATGAAGATTTGGGCGGACCTGATCCATCAAACTACAGACCTGATGATGATTCAGCAAAGTTAAAAGATGCCGGTGCCGGTCTTAAGAAAGTTTCTCTTGTTGCTGCTAGAAAAGTAGCAGAGGAGTATGATGAAGTTGAAGAAGAAGATTCTGAAACTGAAGAGTACGAAGAAGATGGTGAAGATGAAGAGGTATTTGAAGAAGGTACTCTTCCAGAAATCAATGACGACGTTGACATTGAAGATGATGTAAATGCACTTCTCGTTGGCGAAGAGCTCTCCGAAGGTTTTAAAGATAAAGCAAAAACTATTTTTGAAGCTGCTCTCAAATCAAAAGTTATTGAAATGAGAGAGGCATTTGAAGCACATTATGAGGTAAAACTCATTGAAGAAGTTGAAGTACTTAAGGAAGATCTAATCGAAAGAGTAGATTCATATCTTGAGTATGTCGCTGATGAATGGTTTAACGAAAATGTTCTGTCTATTGAGAAAGGTCTCAAGTCGGAACTTACTGAATCGTTCCTTGAAGGACTCAAGGGACTTTTTGAAGAAAATTATGTTTCAATCCCTGATGATAAATATGATGTTGTCGAGAATATGACAAATAAACTTGACGAAATGGAGACAAAACTCAACGAGCAGATTGAGAAAAACATCTTCCTAAACAAGCGTCTCGCAGAGTCGGTTGCAGATGGAATCCTGTTTGATGTTTCTGAGGGATTAACTATTACTCAGAAAGAGAAGCTCGCTTCACTTGCCGAAAGTGTTGAGTTTGAAAGTGAAAATTCATACAAGGAGAAGCTTGAAGTATTGAAAGAATCATACTTCCATCAAGCTGCTCCATATAGAAGTGAGACTGAAACACTTAACGAATCAACTCAATTAGGAGTAGATTATTCTGATGCAATGAATGCATATGTTAATGTGCTTTCGAAATCATTTCAAAAGTGATTTTAATATTATAAATCTAAACACAAACACAAAAAAGAGGTAAACGCAAATGTTCAACGCCGAACATCTGCAGGAGAAGTGGGCACCACTCTTAGACCATAATGGTCTGGATCACATCAGAGATCCCCATCGTAGAGCTTGCACCGCTGTCCTGTTAGAAAACCAAGAAAGATTCCTTCGTGAAGAAAGAGCATTTCTTTCAGAAGCTCCAACTGTCAATACTAATACTGGCGCTAATGCTGGTTTTAGTGGTGGAGCATCTGGTACTGGCCCTGTTGCCGGTTTCGATCCCGTTCTGATTTCGCTGATCAGACGTTCAATGCCTAATCTGGTTGCTTATGACCTGGCTGGTGTTCAACCAATGAACGCTCCAACTGGTCTGATTTTCGCAATGCGTTCACGCTACGTTAATCAGTCTGGCACCGAAGCACTATTCAACGAAGTTGAAACTGCATTCTCAGGTATTGGCACTACTAACTCTGCTATGGGTTCTGTAACCTCTGGTATGGTCAATGCTGCTGTAGGTCTCGGTACGACTGGCCAGAGCGGTTCTAACCCCGGTCTACTGAATCCTTCTACTAACGCCACACAAGCTGCTTACAGCGTTGGCGAAGGTATGAGAACAGACGATGCTGAGAATCTGGGTGGTCCTGGTGGTCAAGCATTCAACGAGATGGCATTCTCAATCGAGAAAGTCACCGTTACTGCAAAGTCACGTGCTCTGAAAGCTGAGTATTCGCTCGAACTCGCACAAGACCTGAAGGCAATTCACGGTCTAAATGCTGAAGCAGAATTGGCAAACATTCTCTCAACTGAGATTCTTGCTGAAATCAACCGCGAAGTTATCAGAACCATTTATAAGGTTGCTGAAACTGGTGCTCAAGTAAACACCCAAACTGCTGGTACTTTTAACCTTGACGTTGACTCCAACGGTCGTTGGTCAGTTGAGAAGTTTAAGGGTCTTCTGTTCCAAATCGAGCGCGATGCTAACGCTATCGCACAAAGAACTCGTAGAGGAAAGGGTAACATCATTCTGTGTTCTGCTGACGTTGCTTCAGCATTGACCATGGCTGGTGTACTTGATTACACTCCTGCTCTGAATGCAAATCTTAATGTAGATGATACCGGCAATACTTTTGCTGGAGTTATCAACGGTAAGTATAGAGTCTACATCGACCCATATTCGGCAAACGTTGCTGCAACTCAGTATTACGTTATCGGATATAAGGGTACTTCACCTTATGACGCTGGTCTCTTCTACTGCCCTTATGTTCCTCTCCAAATGGTTCGTGCCGTTGGTGAGAACACCTTCCAACCTAAGATCGGCTTCAAGACCCGTTACGGAATGGTTGAGAACCCATTCTCGCAGGGTACTACTCAAGGTTCAGGCACTCTGACTGTTAATAGCAACCGCTACTACAGAAGAGTTTCCGTTACTAACCTGATGTGAGTTAATTCACATAACCCAAGAGACCTCCAAGAGGTCTCTTTTTTTATGAGAATAAATAGTGGTAGAATTAAAAAATTTAATTATGAGTGAAGCACCGTTACCATCATCTATTTCGAGACAAATCACAAATAGAAATTTATTATCACCAATTGGTTTTAAGTTTATTTTAACAAAAGCACCAAAAGTAGATTTTTCATGTCAAACAGCAGCGATTCCATCAATTACAATGGGAACTGCTGAGCAACCATCCTGGTTAAAAGATATTCCAGTACCAGGTGATAAAGCAGTTTTTGATGATCTAAATCTTCGTTTTTTGATTGATGAGAACATGGAAAATTATATTCAAATCTATAATTGGTTAATCGGTCTTGCCTATCCCGAAAGTTTAGAACAATTTGCAAATTTAAGAAAACAGGATCTAATCAAATATCCAGAAGATGATAGAAATAGATTTTCAGAATACTCAGATGGCACGTTACAAATTTTAAATAGCAACTTTAACATCGTCAGGCAAATTAAATTTAAAGATCTATTTCCAATTTCTCTCTCAACGTTAGAGTTTGATTGCACAGCAAGAGATTATAATTACTTTACAGCAAACGTGACATTTAAATATCTCAATTATGAGATACAAGATGCTAAAGGAATTCGCTTAGATAATCACCCAAAACAGAATTGATTTTTTAATTAAATGATGAATTTAGAAATGATCCAAAGTATGTGGGAAAAAGATTCTCACATTGACATTGATGACATGCATGTTGAATCTTTAAACGTTTCGAAACTTCATGCAAAATATTATGACATTTTAAATAATCTAATTTTACTGAGAGCAAAAGCACGGCAGCAAGAAAAAAACATTCGTCACGAAAGATATGAATACTATTCTGGAAAAGCAGATCCAGAAGTTTACATTGAACATCCCTTTCCTAAAAAAATCAGAGATAAAGAAACTCTACAAAAATACTTAGATGCAGATGAGAAACTTTCTGATGCGTGTTTGAAAAATCAGTACTACGACGTAATAATTGATTATACTGAAAGTATAATCAAACAAATTTTCAATAGAACGTATCAAATTAAAAATTCAATTGACTGGCATACATTTCAAGCAGGAATGAGTAGATGACCAATTTAATTATCAAAAAGAAAAATGAAGTATTTTTGACAGTACAATCAGATCCTCATGTTTATCAAGAACTTTCAGATTATTTCACGTTTGAAGTTCCTGGTGCAAAATTTATGCCTCAATACAGAAGCAAATATTGGGATGGAAAAATAAGATTGTTCGATCTTCGCCTAAATGAAATTTATGTCGGGTTACTAGATAAAATTATTTCTTTTTGCAACAAATATAATTATAATTACGAATTTGAAGATAATAAATTTTATGGACTTCCATTCGAAGTAAATGAATCTATTTCTATGGAGGGAGTTAATGATTACATAAAGTCTATCAGTTCTCATGAACCAAGAGATTATCAAATTCAAGGAGTATATGATGCTTTACGACATAATCGGAAACTCATAATTTCTCCAACTGCCTCTGGCAAATCGTTGATGATTTATTCAATTGTAAGATACTTTGTATCTCAACAAAAAAAAATTCTAATAGTCGTTCCTACAACATCTTTAGTAGAACAATTGTTTAAAGACTTTCAAGATTATAGTTGGGACTCTGAAAATCATTGTCATAAAATATATCAGGGAAAGGATAAAAATTCAGACAAAAGTGTAATCATTACAACTTGGCAATCAATTTACAAATTACACAAATCATTTTTTGAAGATTTTGATGTCATCATAGGTGATGAAGCACATTTATTTAAGTCTAAGTCATTGATTACTATCATGACTCATCTACATCACACAAAATTTAGATTTGGATTTACTGGAACTTTAGATGGAACTCAAACTCATAAATGGGTCTTGGAAGGACTGTTTGGACCATCCTATAAAATTATTCGTACTGATGAATTAATAGAAAAAGGATATCTTTCAAAACTCAACATTAAAATTTTAACTCTTAAACATCAATTTAGAAAATTTGATAATTACGAAGATGAAATTCAATATTTAATTAGTCATGAAAAAAGGAATAACTTCATTAAAAATTTAACTTTAAATTTAAAAGGAAATACCCTTGTTCTGTATAGTAGAGTTGAAACTCACGGAGAGATACTTTTTAATCTAATAAATAAAGATAAGAATGAAGATAGAAAATGTTTCTTCATTCACGGTGCGGTGAATGTAAAAGAAAGAGAAGAAGTTAGAAGAATTACTGAAGATGAAAGCGATGCTATTATTATTGCTTCTTACGGAACTTTTAGTACAGGAATTAACATTAAAAATCTTCACAATGTAATTTTTGCATCTCCTTCAAAATCTAGAATTAGAAATCTTCAAAGTATTGGTAGAGTTTTACGTAAAGGAAATAATAAGGTTAAGGCAACACTTTATGATGTTGCTGATGATATTTCAAAAAACTCTTGTAGAAATTACACGCTAAATCACCTTATTGAAAGAATTAAAATATATAATGAAGAAAACTTTAATTACGAACTTATAACAATTAACCTTAAATCATGAATGAAGATTTTTTAGCAATTATAAAGTTAATTTCCGGTGAAGAAATACTTTCAACTGTCAGTTACCTTGATGATGAAAATTTATTAATTTTAGATTGTCCAGTAGTTATGAAATGTGATGGGGTAAGACAACATGGAGTAAACGTAGTGAGAGTAGAACCTTGGATTAAAACTGGAGAAGAAACTTTATACATGATTCCTATGGAAAACATAATTACATTAAGTGAAGTAATTGATTCAAAGACTATTAAAATATACTCTAAGTTTGTGAAAGCTTATTATTATGATTACGACTATGAATCAATTGATGAGAAAATAACTAAAGAGATGGGATACATCAGTACAGTAAAAGAAGCAAGATCTACTTTAGAGAAGCTATATAGAAACTCTTAATATATTATTTTTCAAACTCCACAGAGTTATTTTACTACTATTTGATACCTCTGTCAAGCTTGCTAAAAACTTGCATTTTGTGCTATGATGTAATGATTAAAAGTAAAGTATTATGCCCTCAACAGTATTACTACCAATGCCAAAAAAGAAAAAACCAGAACATTACGTAAACAATAGTGATTTTCTTCAGGCAATTATTGTTTATAAAAAAGAAGTGAAGAAAGCAGAGGAACTTGGTCTTCCTAGGCCAATGCTTAGTAATTACATTGGAGAGTGTTTTTTGAAAATGGCAAATCACCTTGCCTTTAAACCAAATTTTGTTAATTACATGTTTAAAGACGACATGGTTTGTGACGGAATTGAAAATTGTGTTCAGTGTGTAACAAATTTTAATCCTGAAAAGTCTACTAATCCTTTTGCGTATTTTACTCAAGTCATTTATTACGCTTTTCTTCGCAGAATTCAAAAAGAAAAAAAGCAGTTAGAAATTAAAACAAAAATTATTGAAAGATCTGGATTTTCTGAGGTGTTTACTATTGATAGTTTGACTCAAGGACTGATGGGTGACTATAATTCTATCAAAGATAACATTTATAATAAAACAAACAGGTGAGAAATGAAAGTTGCAATTATAAGTGATACTCATTTTGGTGCTCGTAAAAATTCAAAAATTTTTCATGACTATTTTAAAAAATTCTATGATGATGTATTCTTTCCAACTTTAGACAAAGAAGGAATTAAAACTGTTATTCACATGGGAGATGTGTTTGACAGTAGAAAAGGAATTGATTTTTCTGCACTTTCTTGGGCAAAGAATAATGTTTTTGACCCTATAAAAGAAAGGGGAATTCATTTTCACTTACTCGTAGGAAATCACGATGCTTATTATAAAAATACAAATCAGGTTAATGCAATAGATCTTCTTCTTCGTGAGTATGAAAATATAATAGTCTACTCTGATCCGAAAGAAATATGTATTGGCAATTTAAATACTTTATTCGTTCCTTGGATTAATCAAGAAAATGAAAGTAAAACTTTAAAAATAATTGAAAAGTCAAAAGCAGAAGTTGTCATGGGACATTTAGAACTTAATGGGTTTTATTGTCATCGTGGGCATGTAATGGATTGTGGAAGAGAACCTCAATCTTATGATAAATTTAAAAAAGTTTTCTCTGGGCATTATCATACAAGATCTTCGAATAATAAAATTTTCTATCTGGGCAATCCTTATGAAATTTATTGGAATGATGTAAATGATAAGAGAGGATTTCACATTTTCGATACAGAAACTTTAGAGCACACTGCTGTAGATAATACTTTTAGAATGTTCTATAATATCTACTATGAAGATACACCGCACCAGATGTTAAATGTTGATCAATATGAAAATAAAATTGTAAAGGTAATTGTCCGCAAAAAAAGTGATCTCAAACAATTTGAAAAATTTATTGATAAACTTTATGGAGCAAATGTTCATGACTTGAAGGTTGTGGAAAATTTTGAAATTTCAATAGATGATAATTTTGAATCTGAAGAATCTGAGGATACATTTTCAACATTAAGTAGATATGTTGAAGAATGTGAAATTGCACTTGACAAATCTAAATTGGTGGGAATTCTCGAAACTATATATAAAGAAGCATCTGAAATGGTATAATGTTCATTCTAACAGTTAGAGGAATGACCGATGAAGGAGCTTATGCTCTTGAACGAGACACTGGACAAAAGGTTCTTTTACTTTTCAAAGAATCAGATGATGCTGAAAGATATGCATTGTTGCTTGAAGAAGATGAGGATTCTTTAGAGATGGAAGTTGTTGAAGTAGATGATAAAATTGCAATTAAAACTTGCGAAATGTACAATTATGAATACAATGTAGTCACCCTAGAAGACATTATAATTCCACCAAGAAAAGATTATTGAGGTAAATTTGTGATTTTATTTAAAAAAGTTCGTTGGAAAAACCTGTTAAGTACAGGTAATCAATGGAGTGAAATTGATTTTATAAAACATAATACTGCGTTAATCATAGGGACTAATGGATCTGGAAAATCTACTGTTCTTGATGCCTTGACATTTTCTTTGTTTGGAAAATCATTTCGTAAAATTAATAAACCACAATTAGTAAATTCTATTAATGAAAGAGATTGTGTAGTTGAAATTGAATTTTCAATTGGATCTATTGAATGGAAAGTAATTCGTGGAATTAAACCAGCAGTTTTTGAAATTTATAAAAACAATGTTCTTTTAGATCAATCTTCAGCTGCACTTGATCAGCAGAAATGGTTAGAACAAACTGTTTTGAAAATGAATTATAGATCCTTTACCCAGATTGTAATTCTTGGAAGCAGTACTTTTGTTCCTTTTATGCAACTGACAACTGCTAATCGAAGAGAAGTTATCGAGGATCTGCTAGATATACGCATCTTCTCAGCGATGAACACTATTATCAAAGAAAAGATTCGTACTAAAAAGGATGAAATAAAATCTCTTGAGTTGAAGAAGCAAAACCTTAAGGATAAGGTTGAAATGCAGAAGAGTTTTATTGAGGAACTTGAGAATCGTGGTAATGCTAATATAAATGCCAATAAACGGAAAATTTCCGACTTAGATGCTGAAGTCGGTATTTATATGACCGAGAATGCCAAGACCGAAGAAGACATTTTTAAATATACGAAAGAGCAAGAGGAAGTTATTGGTGCCGCAGAAAAGTTAGGAAAACTCAATAATCTTAAGGGTAAGATTTCTCAAAAAGTATCTACGATTACTAAAGAGTATAAGTTCTTTAGTGAAAATACGGTATGCCCTACTTGTACTCAAGCAATTGAAGAGGAGTTTCGGTTAAATAGAATTGCGGACGCTCAAAATAAAGCAAAGGAACTCCAGAAAGGTTTTCAGGAACTTGAGGAGACTATGAAGTTTGAACAAGAACGAGAGCGTCAATTTCTAGCACTATCAAAGGAGATTACGAAACTCAACCATGAGATTTCTCAAAACAATACTCGGATTTCAATCAGTCAGAGACAAATCCGAAACCTTGAATCTGAAGTTCAAACTATTACCGAACAACTTGAAAATAGAAATACTGAAAATGAGAAGTTAGAAGAGTTTAGAGATAATCTTCAAAAAACATTTGATGACCTTTCAGATAAAAAGGAAGAGATAGTTCATTATGATTTTGCCTATTCCTTACTTAAGGATGATGGTGTAAAAACGAAGATTATTAAAAAGTATCTTCCTCTTATCAACCAGCAAGTCAATCGTTATCTTCAGATGATGGATTTTTACATTAACTTTAAACTTAATGAAGAATTTGATGAAACTATACAATCTCCAATTCATGAAGATTTTTCTTATGCATCTTTTTCTGAGGGAGAAAAGGCACGTATAAATCTTGCTTTAGTTTTTGCTTGGAGAGAAGTTGCTAAGCTAAAAAATTCAGTTCATACGAATCTTATCTTGTTTGATGAAGTATTTGATAGTTCTCTGGATGGATTTGGAACTGATGAGTTTCTTAAAATTATTCGTTATGTGATTAAGGATGCAAATGTTTTTGTAATTTCACATAAGACCGGACTTGAGGACAAATTTGAAACTGTCCACCGTTTTGAAAAAGTCAAAGGATTTTCTCGTATAGTATCTCCATAAGCATAAGAAAAATGCAAGTCCCAAACTGGCAACACCATTCTCGGAAAGAGCAGAAGCGGAAACTCAAACCGCAGGCACTCCGACAGGCAAAGGCAAGACTCGCCCAGTTCAAAAAGTGTCACATGACCTCCCCAAAAAAGGGAGGTTCTTTTGTATAATACTTTCATAAAGCACAAAACCCCAGATGCCCGTAAATTTTGAAGTCAAAGGAATGCTCGCCAAACTTCTGGCAACGGAAGATCTGATTGTGGAACACAAGAAGGTTGAGACTGCCTGCTTCAATGTTCATACTCGTGTTCTAACTTTGCCGAGGTGGGAAAAGGCAAGTAGTACTGTTTATGACATGCTTGTTGCACATGAAGTTTCTCATGCCCTCTACACTCCTAATGAAGATTGGACTGAACAAGTAAAAGTTCCTCAGCAGTTCTTGAATGTTGTAGAAGATGCTCGCGTAGAGAAATTAATGAAGCGTCGATACATGGGTCTCGCAAAGACCTTCTACGGTGCCTACAAGGAACTACAAGAGGATGATTTCTTTCTGGTGGGGGATGATGATCCTAATACGTATAATCTTGCTGATCGTGTAAATCTTTATTATAAAGTTGGTAATTTTCTTTCTCTTTCCTTTAATGAAGAGGAACAGGAAATTGTAGATATGATTGGTGATGCTGAAACTTTTGGTGATGCTCTGATTGCTGCCGAAGTTCTTTACAAGTATTGTGTGAAGGAGGAGGAGCAAAAGGAAACTCAGGTTCCCCAATTTGATAGTCACGAAAATTCCCAACCAGGAAATCAAGGTCAACCTCAAGATGATCAACTTGAACTTGGTGATGATGGTGATGATAATAGTGGTGAAGATGAACAAAAACCTAATGAAGGGGATGAACCTACTGAAGGTGAAAAAGTTGATGAAATTCCTGTAGATAATACAGGTGGTAAAACTGCTGCTCCCGATGTAAAAACAATGAGTTCTCTTGAGAATTCAATCAAAAATTTGGTGAATGAAAACACCACTCGGGAAAATGTTTATCTAGAAATTCCTAAGGTCAATCTGGATAGTGTAATTATTTCAAATGAAAAAATTCACAAACTCTGTTCTGAGACGTGGGCAAACTATCCTGCTGAAGAAGGTATTTTTGTTGACGTAGATAAAAATTATTCCAACTTCAAAACTTCGGCACAAAAGGAAGTTAATTATCTGGTGAAAGAGTTTGAATGTCGTAAGGCAGCAGACTCCTATGCTCGGGCATCAGTTTCTAAGACGGGTGTTCTGGACTGTACGAAACTTCATACCTATAAGTATCAGGAGGATTTGTTTAAGAAAGTAACTACCTTTGCAAACGGTAAAAATCATGGTCTGGTTTTTATTCTTGATTGGTCTGGGTCTATGAGTAATGTAATGCTTGATACAATCAAGCAACTTTATAATCTCATTTGGTTCTGTCGTAAAGTATCTATTCCCTTTGAAGTCTATGCCTTTACCAATAACTACAATCCTCAAATTGAAAGAAATGAAGATGGTCATGCTCTACCTCCCATAGAACATGCTATTAAGAAAAAAAATCAGTTTATAATTGACTATTCTTTTGGTCTGATGAATCTCTTTACTAGCAAAGTTCGTAATTCTGCTCTTGATCAGCAAATGAAGAATATTTATCGTGTAGTGAATTATTGGTCAAAGCATAGCTATTGTGATTATTCAATTCCTCCTCGTCTTCAACTATCGGGAACTCCTTTGAATGAGGCACTTATTACCTTACATCAAATTCTTCCACAGTTTCAGAAAGAACATAAACTTCAAAAAGTTCAATGTGTAGTGTTGACTGATGGCGAGGCAGGTCAATTGAATTACTATCGAGAAGTTCGTCTTGATTGGTTAGATAAAGATTCTCCTGTGCGTATGGGATCTTCTTATGTCGGTGATTGTTCTTATTTGCGTGACCGTCAAACTGGAAATGTATACAAAGTTACAAATGATAGAATGAATTCTTTTACCGATTTACTTTTACTTAATCTTAGGGACAAGTTTCCTACTGTGAATTTTATCGGTATGCGGATTCTTGAAAATTCTAGTGCTAATCATTTTATTCGTTCTTATGCTGGTCATTGTATTGATGAATTTAATAAAGCATCTACAAGGTGGAAAAAGGAGAAGAGTTTTTCTCTGACTTCATCTGGGTATCACATTTACTTTGGTCTCTCAGCAAATGCTCTAAACGTTAGCACCGAATTTGAGGTAGAAGAAGATGCTACAAAATCAAAAATCAAGAGTGCTTTTGTAAAATCTTTAAATTCTAAAAAAATGAATAAAAAAATCTTGGGGGAGTTTATTCAGTTAGTTGCTTAAATAAATAATTAAAAATTGTTTATAAAAATGAAAACTTTTAACGAATTTGTGGTAGAATGCTACTCTATCCAAGAGACTTCTATTACTCGCGTAATGAGTAAGTCTGAAAAGGGTGGGATGGCAATTCTCTCTGGGCAGAGAGGTGACAAATCAAAAAAAGAAAACAAAGAAAGGTCTTCAAGAACCGAAAGGAGAATTAGAGGTGCCGGTCTTCCAGGTCCAACAAAAGTATCTGGAAGATATACCGAAAACCCAGGAACTCCAGATGAGAAAAAAGTGGGTGAAAAATCTCATGTAGTTTCTTCTGGTAAAATGGGTAAGAAAACCTTTAAGAAGACGATTGAGAAACTTGGAACCGAAGGTGGATTAAAGCAAAAGCATAATGTAAAAGGTTCATCCAAGGACGACCAAGATTCTGTATTGATTCAAAGAAAACCAAAAGGATCTGCTACACTGAAAGGAACATCCAAAACATCTTGGCCTGGTAAAGGTAAGAATGCTGGAGTTGGAAAAATGAAACCAGGAAGAACTGGTGAGTTTGATACAAAAGTCAAAAACAAAACATTCACTTATGAAAAAGACTAACAAATTGAAATTAGAACACGTAGTAAATCACGACACCAAAGAAGTTTGGGTGAAGTGTTATAGTGCGATTACTGCTATGGGTATTCCTGCTATGGTGAATGAATATTATCCTGGTTATAAGGGTCATTGTGCAAGTCTTGAGTACATAGATAAACTGCGAAACCAGCAGGTCCAATCCTAAAACTGTCCACTGGGGGTCCCATGACCCCCTTTTTTATTGTATAATTACTTCAGTTAAACAAAACCACCTAACTAGATTATGTCTCGCAAATCTTCTGTGAATGACGAACAACTAATTGCAAGTATTCAAGAACTTTATGGTCCAGAAATTACTTCTGGTGACCTCAAAGGGTTTTGTGCCTCTAGGGGTATTAATTATCAAACCATAAGTAATAAACTTTCTCAATATAAAGTTTCTCGCGGTCGTTGGAATCTTGAAGTGACTCAAGAGAAAGTAGAAGAAATTGAGCGTAATTATAATTCTGTGTCAGTTCTTCCTGAAGTTCGCCAAAACCTTATTCCCGATAAAGATGATACCTTCGTCAAGTTTGGTAGTTTTGTTGATGTTAAAAAAATTCTTCAGTCCCGTCTATTTTATCCTACGTTCATTACGGGTCTTTCGGGTAATGGTAAAACGTTCAGTGTTGAGCAAGCGTGTGCTCAACTGAATCGAGAACTCATTCGTGTGAATGTTACTATTGAAACTGATGAGGATGATTTGATTGGTGGTTTCCGTCTTGTGAATGGCGAAACTGCCTGGCACAATGGTCCTGTGATTGAGGCACTTGAGCGTGGTGCCGTATTGCTTCTGGATGAGGTTGACCTGGCTTCCAATAAAATCCTGTGCCTGCAATCCATTCTGGAAGGTAAGGGTGTGTTCCTGAAAAAAATCGGACGGTTCGTCAAACCCGCTCCCGGATTCAACGTGATTGCCACCGCAAACACCAAGGGCAAGGGTTCCGAGGACGGTAGGTTCATCGGCACCAACGTGCTCAACGAAGCGTTCCTAGAGCGTTTCTGCGTGACCTTTGAGCAACCCTATCCTGTTGCTGCTACTGAAATCAAAATTCTTCAGGGCATCGCAGCATCTCTGGGTTTGACTGAGATTGATGATTTCTGCAAGCGGTTAGCAGATTGGGGGGATGTAATCCGTAAGACCTTTTATGATGGTGGTATTGAGGAAATCATTAGCACCCGCCGATTGGTTCATATCATTCGTGCCTACAGCATCTTTGGTGATAAGGGAAAGGCAATTCAGGTTTGTATCAATCGTTTTGATGATGAAACCAAAACTGCCTTCTTGGAACTTTATGACAAGATTGATGCCGATTTTGTAATGCCTTCCGAAACTCCTGAACTGACTATTGAGTTGCTTGACAACTCACCAGTATTCTGATATAATTGGGGGAGGTTAATTATGACTTCTCCTCCTTTATTACAAAAAATCCTGCTATTATGACTGATAAAAAAAATCATCTTTGGAAATACAACGAAGATAAAATCCTCAAGGATGTTGAAGATTATGTGACTACTACCTATCACGGACACTATTGTGGTGACAGTGATGGTTATGCCGACATCCAGACTATTGACTTGATGGCAGCAAAGAAGTTGGCAACAGGTTTCTGTCAGGCAAACATTCTGAAGTATGGTTCTCGTTATGGTGACAAGGATGGACGCAATAAGCGTGACTTGATGAAAGTCATTCACTATGCTATGCTACTTCTCCACTTTGACGGGCATTATACTCGTAAAGATAATGGACTCTCTGAATTCAATCGCTGATTATTATGAAATTATCTGATAACGTTATGAAATTTTCTAAAACTACTCTTGACATCCTAAAGAATTTTTCGTCCATTAATCAATCAATTCTTTTTAAGTCTGGGAATAGGATTCGTACTATTTCTGTTGCAAAAAATATTCTTGCTGAAGCAATCGTAGAAGAAGAATTTTCTAAAGACTTTGGAATTTATGATCTCAATCAATTTCTAAATGGAATTGATCTTTATAATCAACCTGAACTTAATTTTGAAAATGAAAATTTTGTTTACTTCAAAGAAGGAAAATCAAAAACTAAGTATTTCTTTTCAGATCCTTCAGTAATTGTTAGTCCTCCGGAAAAAGAGTTGGTACTTCCAAGTCAAGATGTAATCTTTACTCTCGATACTTCTCAGATGAAACAATTGCAAAGAGCTGCAGCAATTTATGATTTGGATGATTTTTCAGCTATCGGTGAAAATGGAGTTGTTCGATTAGTAGTTCGAGACAAGCAAAACACTACTTCAAACGATTTCTCTATTGTAGTTGGAGAAACTAATCATAATTTTACTTTCAATTTTAAAGTTGATAACATTAAAGTTATTTCTGGAACTTATGATGTAACAATTTCTAAACAACTTCTTTCTAAATTTAGCAGTAAAGATTATGATCTAAACTATTATATTGCTCTCGAACCAGATTCAACTTTTGAGTGAACATCTGTGTAGCATTCTTTGAAAGAATGCTACAATTGATAAGTTAAGAAAACTTGCAAATTATTATGAACATTTTTGCCACAAGTGAATTCCCGGCAGAAAGTGCAATTGTACTTCCTGACAAACACATAGTAAAAATGCCTCTTGAGTGCTGTCAAATGCTTTCTATCGTGGCATCAGAGAAGTGGGGACACGGATACGGAACCCTCCCTAAGACCGATGGCACACCCTACAAGACCGAGAAGGGTGCCTTTCGCAATCATCCCTGCACCCAATGGGCATCAAAGACTATTGATAATGCCTACTGGTTAATCAAGTGGGGTATGAACTTGTGTGATGAATACTCCTTGAGGTATAATAAAACTCACTCCTGTTACAAAACTCTTGTGGATGCCTACTACCTTTTCCCCAAAGGGAAGATTACTAATGTAACACCATTTGCCCGTGCTATGCCAGATGAGTATAAACTTGACGACAGCATTGACACTTTTACTGCTTACAAGATATACATTGCATCCAAACCTTGGGTTGCATCTAATTATCTTCGTATGCCAAACCGAAAACCTGAATGGATAAACTAAATTATGACAAAAACACTAAGTAACGAAGATTGGACTAAAATTACATCTTCTTTTGATATTATGAATCAAAAATTTCCAAATGCCATTGCTGCGGAAGATACTCCTACTTATAAATTCACTTCAATCAAAGGAGTAAAAGAACAACTTCAAGAACGTTCTATTGGTGAGGTTGTTTTTTATATGGACTACTTGAGTTCAATTGAAACACCCAAGGTTTGTAAATGTGAAATCATTGAAGAATAAATTTTCGAGAAACTAAATTATGACAAGTGAATTTCTTTTTGTGGAAAAATATCGTCCTCAAGTAATTGATGATTGTATTCTTCCTGATGATACTAAAAAAACCTTTAAGGAGTTTGTGGAGAAGGGTGAGATTCCAAATCTTCTTCTTGCTGGACCTCCTGGTATTGGTAAAACAACAATCGCAAAAGCACTATGTAATGAACTGGGGGCAGACTGTTATGTCATCAACGGTTCTGATGAAGGTCGGTTCTTAGATACTGTGAGAAATCAAGCAAAAAACTTTGCATCTACAGTATCTTTGACTGGTTCATCTAAACATAAAGTTATTATTATTGATGAGGCAGACAATACTGGCAATGATGTTCAAATGCTTTTGAGGGCAAATATTGAGGCATTTTACAATAACTGCCGATTTATCTTTACCTGCAACTACAAAAATAAAATTATTGAACCTCTTCACTCTCGATGTGCCGTCATTGATTTTACAATCAAAGGGAAACAAAAGGCACAATTGGCAGGGTCTTTCTTCAAGAGACTACAAAACATCTTAGATGCTGAGAGGATTGAGTATGACCAAAAAGTTGTTGCAGAACTAGTAACAAAACACTTTCCCGACTTCAGGAGAGTTTTAAATGAATGCCAAAGGTATTCTACTGGTGGAAAAATTGATTCTGGTATTCTTGCCTCGTTCTCTGATGTATCTGTAAATGATCTCCTTAAATGTCTCAAAGAGAAGAACTTCACGGAAGTTCGTAAATGGGTTGTTTCTAATCTTGATAATGACTCTTCTGTTATTCTTCGTAGGGTTTATGATGCCCTTTATGATGTTTTAGTGCCTGCTTCTATTCCTGCTGCTGTTCTAGTAATTGCAAAATATCAGTATCAAATTTGTTTTGTTGCTGATCAAGAAATTAATCTTCTTGCTGCTCTTACTGAAATTATGTGTGAGTGTGAGTGGAAATGAAATCTCTTAAAACCCCTTGCCGCTACCCTGGCGGCAAGTCCCGTGCTTGCGTCAAAATGGATCCTTACTTTCCAGATCTTCGCAATTATGATGAGTTCCGAGAACCATTTATTGGTGGTGGATCAGTTGCAATTCATATCACCAAAAAGTATCCTCTCTTAGATGTTTGGGTAAACGATCTTTACGAACCTCTTGTAAACTTCTGGCAACAACTTCAGATGTTTGGAACTGAATTAAAAGATGAACTGTCGGGGTATAAACTTGCTCATATTACTCCAGAACTTGCTAGAGAACTTTTTACTAGTTCTAAAGATAAAATTAATGACATTTCTGCATCAAATTTTGACCGTGCTGTAGCGTTTTATATTGTTAATAAATGTTCTTTTAGTGGTCTTACTGAAAGTTCTTCCTTTTCTCCACAAGCATCAAATAGCAATTTTTCATTGAGGGGTATTGAGAAACTTCCAGAGTATTCTAAACTTATTTCAAAATGGCGTATAACGAATTATTCTTATGATTATCTAATGGATGGAAACAAAGGTGCTTTTATGTATCTCGATCCTCCTTATGATATTAAGG
>Ga0334722_10002437_pt1 | contig 21177 bp, 16 predicted proteins | sample C3_bottom_MG_FD_207210 | JGI IMG/M metagenome (GOLD analysis project Ga0334722, IMG submission 207210) | Sediment microbial communities from Yellowstone Lake, YNP, Wyoming, USA - C3_bottom | ecosystem: Environmental > Aquatic > Freshwater > Lake > Sediment | place: USA: Wyoming | collected... | reverse complement strand
TTCCTGGATGTCGAGACCCACGATGTGCGTGTTTGGCCGGAGCTTCCCGCGAAACCCCAGGGTCGAGAAACCGAATCCGCACCCGAGGTCCAGGATGTTGTGGACCTGGGTGAAGTCCACGCCCTGCAGCGCGAAGTCCCGGATGTCCCGACGGTTGACCGAATGTCCGTAGACGATGCAGTTGGCGGCCTGGTGGAGATCGAGGTCGCGATACGTTTGCGCGATCTCCCGTTCGGAGTAGGCCGACACGGCTGGTTCGGTTCGACGCACGGCGAGCCGTTTCATACGATTTTCTATAACACAGCCTCGTGGAGAATCAAGCCGGGGCTGGACGATTACCATGCGCTTCTTCCGTCCGTTTGTTGCGGCAACCCCGCTTGACGTCAGGTTGTCATCAGCAGTCACCCCAGACGACCACCGCAGTCGCCGCCGCCGGGGAAATGCCCTCCCGCTCACGACGGGCGTCGCGTACAATGCCGGCGGGCCAGGGACGTCATGCAGATAACTGTTGGTGCCGTCGGAATTCTCGCTGCGTTGCTGACCGTCCGCGCGGTCGAGGCCGCCGTCGCCATCCTGAATCTCAAGGCTCTTCGCCCGGAGCTGCCGCCGGAAATGCAGGGCGTTTACGATCGCGAAGCCTACGCCCGGTCCCAGCGGTACACACGGGTCACGACGCGGGCCGGCCTCGTGAAGCAGGGGGTCGCGCTCGCCGCGCTCTGCGCGTTCTGGTTCGCCGGGGGATACCCGGCGCTGGACAAGCTGGCGCGGCAGTGGGGGGACGGCCCGGTGCTTTCCGGCCTCATCTTCATCGGGACACTGCTGCTGCTTTCGGCGCTCCTCTCTCTGCCCTTCTCCGTGCACGCGACGTTCATCGTCGAGCAGCGGTTCGGCTTCAACCGGACCACCCCCCGGACGTTCGTGCTCGACAGGATCAAGGCGCTCGCGCTCGCGACAGCCCTGGGCGGTCCGCTGTTGGCCGCGGTGCTGGCGATCTTCGCGCATGCGGGTCGCAACGCCTGGCTCGCCTGCTGGATCGCGGTCACCGGTTATACGCTGGTCGTACAGTTTGTCGCGCCGACCTGGATCATGCCGCTTTTCAATACCTTCACCCCGCTCGGCACGGGGGAACTGCGCGAGCGCATCGAACGCTACGCGGCGGCGATGGGCTTTTCGCTGGAAAATATCTTCCTGATGGACGGGTCGCGCCGCTCAAGCAGGTCCAACGCTTTCTTCACCGGCTTCGGGAAGCACCGGCGAATCGCCCTCTTCGACACGCTCGTGGCGCAGCTCAACGCGGGGGAGCTGCTGGGCGTTCTCGCCCACGAGATCGGGCACTACACGAGGCACCACATCCTCAAGGGCACGGCGGTGTCGATCGCCCACACAGGAGCCGTGCTCTGGATCTTCTCCCGGCTGAGCGGCCGCCAGTGGCTGTTCGACGCGTTTTTCCTGGATCGCGCCTCAGTTTACGCCGGCCTGGCCCTGTTCAGCGTACTGCTCACTCCCGTCGAACCGGTCTTCACCGCGGCCTTGAACGCCTGGTCGCGCAAGAACGAGTACGAGGCGGACCGTTTCGCGGCAGAGACAACGGCAGCGCCCGAGGAACTTGTCGGCGCGCTCAAGAAATTGTCCGTGCAAAGCCTGACCAACTTGACGCCCCACCCGTGGCACGTGGCGCTGCACTACTCGCACCCCCCGCTGCTGCAGCGAATCGCGGCCCTCCGGGCGGGGGGAAGCTGAAGATCTTGAGCTGCACCGATCGCTGTCAAGGCTTGTGAAGCGACGGGTAGAGTTTCGCTGCGCAATCCGGGCAGATCCCGTGGCTGAATCGCGCCTCGGAACGGTCCCTGATGTACACTTCCATTTGCTGCCAGCAGTCCTTGTCGTCGCGTATCTTCTTGCAGGAGGCACAGATCGGCAAGAGTCCGCTGAGGACTTTCACCTCGGAGATACTCTGTTGCAGATCGCGCATCGCGACTTGCAGATTGTCCCGGGAATGATGCAGTTCCTCGTCGAGGCGCTGAACGTTGAGCATGATAAAACAGAAGCCGATGCCGAATTCGAGAATGGTGATCGCCACAAAAAAACCGACCTGGACGGCGGTCGGATCGAAGAGGCCGACTTGAGGATTCGCCAGCAAGAGCAGGGCCCGGATCGTCAGCAGCAGGCCCCAGCAGATGTGTAAGCCGCCGAAGATGTGGAGGAATCTCCGCGCCGGGGTATTTGTCTGCAGCAGGACCCAGGCAATCGCGAAGCAGATCAGCGCCAGGAACAGGCTGATCAACATGGTGCGGACGGCGGCTCTTTCGCGAATGAAATAGAAGTAGCCCATCAGAATCAACAGGGGAAGCGGTGCGCTATAGGTCGATCGGGGTAATCGCCGCCGACCCAGGAACACGCGGATGCCATCAAGCCGCAGCAGCGCACCCAGGGCGAAACTGCCGTTGGCCAACAAGATGTTCAGCCAGAGCGGGGTCGCCCCCCGCGCCACGAGGGTCAGGTACCCGATAGCCAAAAAACAGGTGCCGACGGTCCAGATGGAGAAGCCGGGATACGTCTTTTGGCTGGCGCGGTAAATCAGTAAACTCGCGGCGAGACAGGCCGTGACGATTGCGTCGCAGAAGACAAGAGTCCGGACATCAACAACCATCGCTGCGCCCTTTCTGCCTCATACCGCCGCAGACTAGCCGCGGATCGCATGGTTGTAAAGATGGCGTTCAGCGCCGTTGCGGCGAACCTCCTAGCCCCTCATCAACGCGCGGACCTGCTCCAGCCTTGCGCTGAGGCCTTTGGACTCGAAGAGGGCGACGGCTTTCCCGTAGTGCTCGCGCGCGGCAACCTCGTCGCCATGGAAACGGCAAACCCCGCCCCAGTCGATCTCGGTGTGCGCCATCCCCATGAGGTTCTGCCCGGACTCGTAGAGTTCGCGGCTGCGCGCGAGCTGCGCCTCCGCCCCGTCGAAGTCCGCCGGGGAGTCCGTCGCGAGGATCCTCGCCAAGGCGCGGCCGGCGTGCGCCTCCGCCCAGATGCTGCCGGTCTTCCGGGAGATCTCGACGGCCTGACGCGCGAACGCCCGCGCCTCCTCCATGCGGCCGAGCCCGAGGGCAATGTCGGCCCGGCGGGCGGCGAACTGATCCATGTAGATGAGCTGCCCGCCCAGCTTCGCCGCAAGAGCGAAGCAGTGCTCCATCTCCGCTGCCGCTTCCCCGAAGCGGCCAACCAGCGCCAGATCCCAGGCCCAGACCCCCCGCGAAAAGTAGTGGAAGACCGGGTCGCCGGCGTTTACGCTCACCTCGACGGCCGTCTTCGCGTGCTCATCGGAGCGCCGTTGCGACTCGGGGCCCTGATCCTGGTAGAGGCAGATGCCGCTCAGGATCAGGTGCGCCATGGCGATCACGCCGGAGGCTTTGAGCATCTCGCCGATCGCGAGGGCGCGCTTCTCTTCGGCACGGCCGTCGACGAGGTCCCCCATGTGCAGCATGGCGTAACCGCGCATGTTCCTGGCTCTCCCGTGCAAATAGTGGTTCCCGCTCTTCTCGAAAGCCGCGATCGCCTCGTCGAGGAGCCGGCGACCCTTTTCCAGGTACCCCTGGACCACCAGCGCGCTGCCGATTGCAAATGAGGGCATGTCGAGCAGCTGGGGTGCCTGAAGTTCGGCAGCCACGGCAAGAACTTTGGAGTAGTACCCGACTGCCTCGCGCATCTGGTTTGCGAACAAGAGCTGAGTGCCAATGCAGTAGTGCACCTGGGCCAGGCGGAGCCGGTCGCCACCCGGCTTGCCGTCCGGACCGGGCAGCGCGGCCGCCAACCCTTCCGCCGTCTCGAGTCGCACCAGCAGCTCCTTCGGCGGTGCTCCCATGTAGTTGGCCTGGGCGAGGCTAACGGTCGCGTCCACTCGGTGTCGGGCGGTCTCCGGGTCTTCGGGGCAGCGCTCAAGGGCCTGTAGCGCGCGGATGTAGTCCGCGCGCGCTTCGGCATGGGCGAAGAGACGCGCCGCGGCGTCCCCGGAGCGCACGAGGTAGTCTGCGGCCTTCCCCCAGGCCTCCCCCTTGAGAAAGTGCTCGCCGATGATCCGCGTGAACTCGCCGATCCGCCCGGCGAAGAGCTCCTCCATGGTTTCCCCGACGCGGCGATGGAGCTCCGCTCGCCGTGAGTCGAGAAGACTCGCGTAGGCCACCTCCTGGGTCAGGGCGTGGCGGAACATGTATTCAAGTTCCGGGTCGCGCGCACGCTCACGGATCAGATCCTCACGTTCCATCCGCCCGAGACCCTCGTCGATCCCCTGCCCACCCACGGTCATCCGCCGCAGGATGCGGTAGAGGAAAATCCGGCCGATCACCGCCGCACGCTGCGCGAGCTGCCGCGTCTCGGGGGGAAGGTGGTCGAGGCGGGCCATCAGCAGGCCGTGGAGCGTTTCGGGTACAACGACCCGTCCGATCGCCGCCCCGGCTCTCCAGACCCCATCCCCCGCGCGCGTGAGGGCACCCTGCTCGATCAGGCTCCGGATCATCTCCTCCACGTAAAAGGGGTTGCCCTCGGCCCGCCGCACCACGAAATCCCGCAGGGCCTCCGGCATCTCCTCCAGAGAAAGCAGCTTTGAGGCCATCGCGACGGCCCCCGCCTCTGTCAGCGGCGTCAGTCTCAGGTCGGTGAAAACCGCGGCGTGGCGATCGCGGGCCGCAACGAGGGCGCGGGAGCCGCGCGCCTCCGGGCGCGATACCATCGCGATCGCGAAGGGCCGCCGCTCCGCAAGCGGGAAGAGGTGTTCGAGCAACTCGTGCGACGCGGTGTCGGCCCAATGCAAGTCCTCGATCACGAGGATCGTCGGGCAGTCCGCGGCCAGCGTGGTGAAGATCGCCTCCACGAGAGTGAAGAGCCGGTCGCGCAGCTCCTTGGCGGGGATCCCCTGGAGCAGCGTGCGTTCCTCTTGCGCAAGCCCCACTCCCATCAGGTTCGCGAAAACCGCGCGCGCCGCAGCGTCGCCGGGGAAGAACCGCCCGACCGCCTGATCCAGCCGGCGGCGGGCCGCCCCCTCGCTCTGTTCCTCGTCGATGCCGGCGTAACGGCGCAACAGGTCGAGGAACGGCCCGAAGGCGAGTGCCGCCGTGAACGGCTGGCAACGCCCCTCCACCCAGTTCACGTTGCCGCCGCCCCGGAGCAGTTCGCGCCACTCGTCCATGAGGCGGGACTTGCCGATCCCGGCCTCTCCGGTCACGGCGACGATCCGCCCCCGCCCCACACGCAGCTCCGCGGTGACGCGCTCCAGTTCGCCCATCTGCTGCTCGCGCCCCACGAATGCCGGCGCCAGGTCCGTCAGCCCTCGGGCCTTGCGAAAGTCGAGTTTCGCGCGCTCGAGTTCGTAAACCACCACCGGCTTGGCCTTGCCCTTGACCCTGATCGGCTCCATCGCGAGGAACGAGAAGGCCTCCCGGGCGAGGCGGTAGGTGTCACGGCTGACGTAAATCTTCCCCGGCGGTGCGGCGTCCCCGAGGCGCGAGGCCGTGTTCACCGTGTCCCCGAGCACGCGGTACGACATCTGGAGCCCGGAGAAGCCTGCCACCACTTCGCCGGTGTTGACGCCGATGTGCAGCTCCAGCGAACGGCCGAGCCGCTCGCGCCACTCGCGGTCAAGCCCTTCCATCCGCCGGCGCATCTCCAGCGCGGCGCGTAGTGCCCGTTCCTCGTCGTCCTCGTGCGCGAGCGGCGCGCCGAAGACCGCCATCACGGCATCGCCGAGGAACTTGTCCACATTCCCCTCGTGGAGGTAGACCGCCTCGGAGAGCTCCCGGAGCACGGCGTCGGAGAATGCGGCGACCGTCTCCTGGTCGTGCTCCTCGCACAGTGTGGTGAAGCCCGTGATGTCGGCGAAAATCACCGTGACCTGCCGGCGCTCCTCCGCGATCCGTCCGATCGCCGCGATCTTCTCCGCGAGCGCGGCCGGGAGGTGGCGCCGCACGCGCGCCGAAAGGTCCGGGGAAGGCGGGTTCACGTCGGACAGCGCATCGGCCTCTTTGCGCAACGCCTCGCTCCGCGCGCGCAGCGTCGCGACCGTCAGGTCGACCACGGCGTCGCCGAGGACCGCGCGCTGGGCTTCCTGCGCGGCAATGGCGGATTCGAGCTGCACGATTTGCGCATCGAGAAGGCGGCGGTCGTTCACCATTCCCACCCCACCAGAGGCCCGGTTTTCAGGCCCCTGCAGCTGCAGCGGAATTCTCGCACTGTATTTTGAGGTTCGTGCCCCGATATTTCAAGACCGTGTTGCGAGGTCCCCGAATCTTGGAGGGTGAAGATGATGGTAGCGAATTCTCTGCCTGCCTCCCGGCCGGGAGGTGACGAAGAGAGTTCTCGCCGGGTTGAGGCAGAAGACATTCCTGTTGTGGCGACGCTCCAGCGGGCGAGGCACGAGGAAACCACCCCGCTTCCCGTCGGGAGACGAAACCAGGGAATCTTCCCTGCCCGCTGCTCGGAACAGACGGGGCGCGGGGCGAGCGGATGCTATTTCAGCAGGATCGCCTGCGTTATCTCCGTGCCGTCCGCCAACGTCACCGCGAGCGTCCACTGGCCGGCGGCAAGGCCGCGCGTGCTCAGATTATAGTGATAGATCCCGGCCCCGGGAGCGGTGGAGACGGGTGTTCCCAGAACCTGGCTGCTGCCGTTTCGCAGACGGACGGCGACCACGGCGACAACCGCCGGAGCGCCGTTGGCGTCGGTGAAACGGAACTTCACCGGAATGATGCTTCCCGCTTTAAAGGGCTTGGCGAGACTCACCGGCGGAAGAAATTCGCCGAGGATGCTGCCAGCACCGACGCTCACGGGGAACGCCTCGAAGACCTGGAACCGGTTGTTCCACATGTCGGCGACATAGAGTCTGTTCTTCATCTCGTCGAGAGTGAGGCCGGTAGGCGTCATCGCCGGGACGAGGGCGCTCGTCCAGACGGCGATGGGATTCCCGTCCGCTGCAAACACCTGGATGCGGTTGTTCAGGAAGTCGGCGAGGTAGACCCGGCCGTTGCGGTCGACCGCAATCCCCTCAGGATCGTTGAAGTCGCCCGCGATCCGCCGGAGGAACGTGCCGTCATTCGTGAAAACCTGAACCTGATAATTGTCACTAACGTAGATCAGGCCTGCCCCATCCACCGCGATGCCGGAGGGGTAGAGAAATTGTCCGTCGCCGTCGCCGGGGCCGCCGAAGGACCGAAGATAGGCGCCGGCGGGATCGAAGACGACAACGCGATCGCCATCCTGATTCACATCCGTCACATACAGGTTGCCGGCGGCATCGGTGGCGAGAGCGGAGGGCTGCCAGATCGGCCCGTCGACCGGGGCAACGAGGTCAAACAGGTGCAATCCCGAGAGGAGATATGCCTCCACCCGTCCCTGCCCGGAGTTCGCGACATAGACACGATCGCCGTGCACCGTGATCGTGTGGGGATTGAGGAACATGTCGTACTGGGGATATTCCCGGTCAGGATGGGTTGCGTTCCAGCTGCTGAGCAGGTTGAACGACGGATCAAAAACCTTGAGGTCGCCGTGCCCGTAATCGCACACATAGAGGTTGCCGGCGGCGTCCGTGTCGAGGTTGAGCGGGTTGTCGAGCACCCCCTCGCCGAAGGTGAAGAGCAGATCCCCGGGAGCCGTGAGCGCCGGGGCGGCGCCGAACAGAGTCACGAGAACGGCAATGGCTGGCAGGAACCTGAGCATCTTCACTTCTGCCTCCTTGCGGCGATAGGACGGTGACGAGCGTTCGGCCAGCGGTGCTGGCAGCCTGGGAACTTCGAATGTTTACCATGGATCGACACCATTCGTCTACCAGCAAAAATCAGGTTTCTGAGGTACGCTCCGGCAGCTGCTCGGTGGACATGGTCTCTTGGAGCGGGAGGTCACCCGGCGCTTTCCCGACGATCTGAAGAACCATCGTGCTCACGTCGCTGACTTTTGACGCCCAGGGCAGGACGACATTCGCAACGAGCTGATGGCGTTCTTTCGCCGATTGTTCAGCAGTCGGCGAAGCCGGACTGAGAAGCGTTCCAACCCGCCTCAGATGGCCCGCTTGTGCTGGTAGTACCACTGCACCTGCTGGGCATTGGAGTCCTGGTCGAGGTTATCCTGGACTACCAGGCCCTGTGCCAGCTCGGGCGACAGGATCTCCTTGAGCTTCCAGGTTTTGTCGAGGCGTCCCAGCGTCAGGAATTGCTCGAACGCCGTCACGTCATCGTCCTTCTCCGTTTCGGCACCGTTCCGGCGCTTGACCTTCTGCGCGTGCGCCCGAATCCGGACCACGAACTCGTCTTGCGTGTTGTCCGTGAAGTTCCGGACCAGCAGCAGCTCCACCTTGCGGACGCAGAGGTTGCGGAATTCCAGGGTCACCCCCTGCGAGCGGTTGTCAGCGACCTGTTTCTTGAGGTCGGCGGCCAGCTCGGGGAACAGGTCTGCGTCGGGGACCGCTGCCGGGTCGCCCGACTCCCAGGCGCCCATGAGTTCCAGGAAGATCCGCCGGCTGGTCTCCGTCATCGTCTGGCGATTCCAGAGTTTGTCGGTCTGCACGAGGAAGTTGAGCAGGCGCTCGATGCGTGTGTCCTTGGCGCCCGCCTCTTTTTCCAGCCACGGCCCGGCGGGGCCTTCCTTCCCGGCGGCGGCGCCGTAGATCTGGTCCACCCCCGAGTCGGTGAACTGCTCGAAGAAATTGTCCTCCTTGAGCGCGTCGGATTCGCCGGTCTGCTCGACGTCGCGCAGCAGCCACGACCCATCCTGCCGCTGGAAGGTCCAGAACTCCTGGAACTGGGCCGGGCCGGTGTCGCCCCGCACGCGCTGCTTCGTCCGGTCGTCGACGTAGTAATCCGTGGCCGTGGCGGTGATCAGGACCGTGAACTCGCGCTGGTTCTCCTTGAGGGTGTAGCGGACGTTCACCAGGTCGACCCGGTCGACGCGCACGCCCTCGATGACGTTGATCTCATGGTTGCGGACCAGCCCCTGGAGCTGCCGGCAGTGATCCGCATACAGGTCCGGCATCATCAGCGGCTTCATCGGTCCGTAGTCGCGCGCCTGCCAGCACTGCTGGAGCGTCAGGAAGGTCGAGGTTGCCCGCTGAGTGAGGGTTGCCGGGAGCATCTCCTGGTCCTGCTTCGCGAGGAACTCCAGCAGCTTCATGGTCTTCTCCGACTTCTTCGCGACCTGAGCCGGGGTGAAGACGAAGTCCAGCTCTCCCTCCGGCTTCACGGTGCTGCTCCTGCGGACAAGGAGGATGAGGATGATGCCAAAGACGACCACGAGGAATATTCGGGGATCGCCATCGCTTCCCCCGCCACTGGACGAAGAGTGGCTGCCGCCATGGGAGCCGCCGCCCTTGTTGTGGACGGCGACGCCGTTGGCGAAGAAGGTGTTGGGGGCGTCGGTCTGGAGGTTGTAGACCGTCGTCGCGGCCTTGACGGTCTCGATGCTTTCGATGCGCTGCGGGGTAAGCCCCCGGCCGTCGAACGCAAAAATGGAATCGCCGACCTTCAGGGCCTCCAGCGTCCTGAAGGTTCCCCGGCCCACGAAGAAGGGGTGCTCCTCCGTGACGTGGAGCGTCAGCCGTTTAGTCCGCACCACGCAGTAGCCGTAGGCCTGGTGGACGATCACTTGCCGCACGGTGGCGCTCACGACATTGCCCTCGGGCGTGAACGCCTGCACGCGGTCGCCGGTTTTAATGGTCGCGATGGAGACCTCGGTGCCATCGTCCTTGCGGATCGGCGTCTCGGGCAGGAAGCACCCTTTGTTGTGCACGATGACGCCGGCTGCTACGTAGGTGCCGCCCGGCGCGACCAGCAGGTCGTAGGCAGGCAGGCGGGCGGGGGTGCGGGTCACCCGGTCCACGGTGCCGACGGCGAGAGCGCCAGTGCCGAGCGTGCGGACGCCGTCGCCGGGTGCGAGCGCGCCGGCAACGCGAAACACGCCCGGTTCAATCTCGACCGGATGCGTTTCGGTCACGCGGAGGACGCGACCGCCGACGGACAATTCGCGATATTCACCCGGATACACCCGGGTGACGGCCTGCACCGTGGCCGGCAGCGCTTGTCCATGCCGAACGGCCACCACCGTGTCGCCCGCCCTCAACTGCTCGATCGGGACCGCTCCGGTGGGGGTCATGACCGGGGTACCCTGCTCCAGACAGCCGCCGCCCTTGTTGTGGACGGCGACGCCATTGGCGAAGAAGGTGTTCGGGGCGTCGGTCTGAAGATTGTAAACGCGCGTTGCGGCGTGAATGGTCGCGATGCCGCCGATCCTCTGTGCGGCCAGACCATGGCCGTCGAAGACGAAGATCTCGTCGCCGGGTTTCAAGGCTTCCAGCGTTTTGAACACGCCGCCGCCTACAAAGAACGGATGCTCGGCGGTGACGTGCAGGACGCGAGTTCCGGTTGTCACGACGCAGTATTCATCGACATCGTGGGACAGCACTCGCTGGACGGTCGCAGCGGTCACCCGGCCGTCGGGAGTGAACGCCAACAGCCGGTCGCCGGGACGGATCGCCGAGATCGGGGCGTCGGTCCCGTCCTGTTTCCGGACGGGGGTCTCGGGCAGGAAGCAGCCTTTGTTGTGCACGACCATTCCGCCGGCGACGTACGTGCCGCCCGGCGCGACCAGCAGGTTGAAGGCCGGCTCGGTGGCCGGCGTACGGCTGACGGAATCGATGGTCGCGGTGCGGACTGCCGCGCCGTCGCGGATGCGCACGGCATCGCCGGCCTTCAGGGTTGCGGCAACGCGGAAGACGCCTGGCTCGGTCTCGATCGGGTGCGAGTCGGTGAGTCGAAGCACGTGCCCCCCGGCGACCACCTCGTAAAACTCGTCGGGCTGGACCCGGACAACCGCCTTGACGGTAGCCTCCCGCAGGCGGCCGTGGCTGACTGCCAGGACGGCATCGCCCTCCTTCAGCCGGTCGACGGGCGAGTTCCCGTCAGGAGTGAGAACCGGCGTGCCCCGTTCCAGACAGCCGCCGCCGCCGCGCGCCGAAAGAGACCGGGGCGCAAGCGCACAGCAGCACAGGATCAGCAGGGCTGCCAGGACGTGCGTCCCCGATCCGCGCGCAAGCGTGGAACTGTGGAGCGGCGAATGTCTACGCGGCGTTAATTTCAAGGTTCGTGCGATCAGTGATCGTACTTTGTTTCATCGAGTGCTTCTTGAGTTCCCGTGCCTTCGCCTTTGTCGAGCCTGAGCGGCAATCTTTGCCGTCATCGCGAAGGCTCACGCTTCGCCGTATGTTGTGCGGATTGGGGCGTTTCATCGCTGGCCCCTGCCGCGTGCGAATCGAGCGCCTGCCGCCTACATCAGGGCGGCGATGAGGCCACCCAGCATCGCGGCGGCGATGACGATGCTGATGCCGATAATGCAGGCCGAGACAATCCGGCCGAAGTACTCGGCCACGGCGCGGTTGCCCCTGGCGATCTCCTTGTCCTCGTCAATGCCTGGTGTCAGCCGATCGAGGAGGCGCGGGATTACCAGCGTTGAGGCGAGAACGAGGCCGATCCCCACGACCGCAGCCACCACCGAGAATACGACGGCCCAGCCGATGTTCGTAACGACCTCTGTCATGTGCGCCTCCCTCTTCCGAGCAGCGGGTGTTGTCTCACAAGCTCAGGGCGGCGAACTGCCCGCGCCAACCCTCTCGGGCATCCTCTTCGTATTCAGCCCCTGCTCGGGCCATGCTGGCCACGCAGGGGTGGTTTCGCTCGGGACTGGTCGATTCTCTGCCGGACCCAGAATCGTTGTCAAGGCTCTTGGGCTTGACAACCGGTTTGAATCCTCCGCGGAGCAGCAGGTCAGACCAGCGTCACACCTAATGGCAGACGAGCTGCCGTTTCGCGGAAATCAGCGGTTTGCACATTTCTGTCCGCAACGGCCGGCCTTGCAGAATTGATCTTTGGCTCCCTGGGCTGGACGACATTCGCAACGCGCTGCTGGAGGGTGCGAGCTTCCAGTCTCCGCAATCATCTCGCCCCGCCGCGAGAGCGAGAGGCCGGGACGCGGGCCTCCACGATGCAGGCAGTTGGAACGTGGAGGAGCACCCGCCTTTACTTTCGTCCCCAGCCGCGGGAAGATCACGACATCACAGGGCTCGTCACAATGGTGGGAGGAAGTGCATCCGTGTCGTCGCCTGCAGAGCGCCGGTGGAGATTCCTCGGACCAGCGGTTCTCATCCTGCCGCTGGTTTTCTCGCTTGTGCCCCGCCCAGGGTGGACCGCATCGTCCGACGCTGATCCCCGCCCCGGCGACGCCACGGTGCGGCTCCTCGAAAAGCTACAGAGCGTCTTCTCCGCAAAGCCCGGCGTTTGGCTGGAAACCTGTCGGGACGCTGAGGACACCACGCCGCTGATGGCGGCCGGGGCGGAAGTCGACGCGCGCAACGAGGCGGGCGAGACCCCGCTCGCCCTCGCCGTACGCGCCGGGGAACAGACCGGGAAGGGGCCGCTCGTCGGCCGGGTGCGAGACACGGAATCAACGGTGGAACATCTTCCCGCGGCGGGAGCGGACGGCGACGGGGCCGACGCGGCGGGGCGCACCCTGCTCGTGCAGGCCATCGCCGCCGGCCAGGTCCCCTTCGCGAAAAGGCTGCTGGAACAGGGAGCCGCTGTAGACGCCAGGGACCGCCGTGGCTGGACCGCCCTGATGTACGCCGCCGCGGGTGAGCCGTCGAGGACAATTGGAAAAGCGATCGTGGAGTCGCTCCTCGCCCGCGTCGCCGACGTCCGGGCCCGGGGGGAGCGGGGCGAGAACGCGGTCGACCTCTGCCGCGACAGCGAGGTCAAGGACCTCCTCGCACTTGAGGTCCTCAAGCAGCGCCAGGCGGATCGGACCGGCCCCGGGCAGACGCAGGAGCATCAGAACGCGGCGCAGATCGCGGGAGAGATCCGTCACCACGAGCAGCGCCTCGGTTATCTGGCCCTCCTGGAGAGGAACCACCGGGGTTGGGGCAGAGACACGTCGCCCCGCGAACTCTTTCCCCGGGCGGAGGCGGACCTCTACCATGACACCGAGCTGCAGGGGCGTTCCTCCCTGCGAAGGATCAGCTACGGGGGTCACGTCATCGAACTGAATCTCGGCGTCCAAGTCCTCGGACTCGACCTCCCCGAGCACATCGAGTATAGCGACACCAACGGCACGGCGGAAGCGGAGATCTATCCGACGATCGACCGACTCGCCCAACACACCGACTTCGCCTCCGCGGCGATCTTCGTCGCCAAAGCCAAGGGGTTCGACGATGGGCTTCTTGCCGCCGTCGAACTCCTCTGCCAGCGCGGTGCAGGACCCTTTCCCGGGAAGGCCGAACTCCTGCGCCTGCTGTCCGAGAGGCTCCGGTCTCTCGCTCCGCCGGCTGCCGGGGTGGACCCGGCCCCGCGCGCCCTGGTCCGTGCCGCGGCCGCGCTTGGCGGGATCGAGATCGACGGAGATCCTGCGGTGGCGAAGGAGGCGGAGAGAATCCGCAACGAGTTCCTCGCCGACACCCTGCGCTCCAAGCCGATAGGTTTCTACACCTGGACGCCCGAATTGACGCGAATCTTCCAGCAGGACCGTCTCCTTCAGACGGACCTCCTCCCCGACCGGGGGGCCAGCCCTCCCGCGGACTATCCCACCCTCCTGGAGCAGGCCAAAAAGAGGATCCGCATCTTCACCGCGGGACTGCAGGAGGAGCGGCTGGCAGCGGGCTACCGCGCGCAGCTGGCCTTCATGCAGCGGCTGACGAACCCCTTCTCGCCCGAGCACCGCACCCTGTTGCCGGACGGCGAGATCGAGCCGCGGTTCCGCTACAGCCTTTTCCCCCCTTCGCGGTCCCCCGAGGCGCAGTCGGCAAAGGCGGGCTTCGACCTGGAGGAGAAGTCAGCCCTCATCGATACGCTGATCGAGAGGATCCGCTCGGGAGAACTGAGCCTCTCCCCGAGGACGGACTCTGGCTGGTACGACTACCAGCTCTGGGCCCTGGAGCCCTTCGTGGTCCCGGAGCGCATGCCTGGCGCCCCGCGGCTGCGCCTCGGCGAAAAGTACCGCACAGAGCTGCTCGAGCTCTTCAAGTCCGCGATCGCCCTGACGCGCGAGACGCACATCAAGCAGCTTGAGGTGCCGAGGCCGGGCGCCGCCGTCGAGAAGCCGACACTGCGGGTCTACCCCCTGGTGACCGTGGAGCCCGTCCCCGACTACTACCTGCGCCGGGCGCAGGCCTACCGCTTTGTCCGAGAGCTGCTCACCACCACCTTCGGCGGGGATGCCCTGCACGGGACCGTGCGCCTCACTCCTGCCGGCCCGGCCTCCCGGCCGCTCGACGAGGAACTCACGGAGATCGAGACCCTCTTCCGAGGAGCCTATCGCCTGAGCTGCGAGGAGACGGGTATCGCCGCCGAGGCACCGGCCGGAAACGCGGACAAGGATTCGGCCCTGCGCTGGGTGAACTCCTTCGGCCGGGACCCCGACATAGGCGGCGACCAGCGGATGATGGTGCCGGTCTTCCACAACGCGATGACCGGGAAGACCAAGGTCTGGGTGTTCCTTGGCTACGAGGCCAAGCCGCTCAGGATCTGGTTCGCGGAGCCTCCCGGAACGCGCGTGACCGATACGGCCGGCAATCCGGCCGACGACCTGAACCTCGACTTCAGGGAAATCTGGCGGCCACTCATTGCCCCCGTGAGCGCCGAGGTCTCCGTCACACAGCTCCTTGACCGCGACGAGTTTCGGACCCTCTGCGACCGGCACAAGACCCGGTCGGAGATCCTCAAAACCCTCCAAGCACAATGACCGACGGGAATTCACGCTGCAGCCAACCAGGCCAGTTACACCGTTCGTCAAACAGGAACCGCCTCCGGGGGGCGGTCGTGCGATACAGATCCAGGAACGACAGCGGTTTGTTGGCTCCCTGGGCTGGACTCGAACCAGCAACCCTTCGGTTAACAGCCGAATGCTCTGCCGATTGAGCTACCAGGGAGTGTCGGTGGCATTTTCGGCGGGGTTAACATAGCGGGAGTGCCCGCGGGTGTCAAGACAAACGGGAAAGACCTGCAGGGGCGGCGCGACAGCCTGCTAGCCGCCCTGGCCCTTTTTCAGCTCGATGAGCACGAGCCGGGCCGTCGCCTTGAGGGTGTCGAAAACCCCGGTGCCGATCGGCGCCACTGCCTCGTAGTCCGGCACGTTATTGGGATTGAGCAACTCGCGCATCTCGTGCAGCGGCGCGACGTTCGGCAAATCGCGTTTGTTGTACTGGATGACGTACGGCAGCTTGTCGAGATCGTAGCCCTGCTCCTGGAGGTTGACGCGCAGGTTGTCGATGCTCTCGGAGTTGGCCTCCATGCGTTCGACCTGGGAGTCGGCCACGAAGATCGCGCCGTCGACCCCCTTGAGGATCAGCTTGCGCGAGGCGTCGTAGAAGACCTGTCCCGGCACGGTGTAGAGATGGAAGCGCACCTTGAATCCGCGGATACTCCCGAGCGCCAGCGGCAGAAAATCGAAAAAAAGCGTGCGCTCGGTCTCGGTGGCGAGAGAGATCATCTTGCCGCGGATATCGGGATTGGTCTTCTGGTAGATGTACTGCAGATTCGTCGTTTTGCCGCAAAGCCCGGGCCCGTAGTAGACGATCTTGCAGTTGATTTCCCGGGAGGCGTAGTTGATGAACGACACGGTGCCTGGTATCCCCTAGCGGAACAGATTGTCGATGTCGTCTTCGCTGATCTCGGCGAACGGCGAGGGCCCCGTCGAAACGCCCGCGGTCTTCTCGCGCTCCGTCTTGCGGCCGATTTCGTCGAAGATGCGCAGGATGGTCTCCGAGGTGCGCTTGACGCGCAGGCGCACCAGCCCGAGCGAGGTGCGGCTGTCGAAGATCACGACGAGGATCACGCGGTCGCCGACCAGCGAGATGTGCATGTTGTCCTTCTCGCCCTCGTGAAAGAGGATCGAGAATTCCTTCTCGCCGAGGAGCTTGGCCAGGCCCCCCGTGGCGGCGATGTTCCCGGCGGTGAGCGAGGCGAGCGAGGTGGTGTCCATCCCTCCCGCATTGCCCGAGGAAGCGATGAGTTGGCCGTTCTTGTCGACGAGGAAAACGACCTTGGCGTTGGCGTCACGGCAGAGCCGCTCGACCTCGGCCACGATCTGGTCGAACTCCTCCTCGTAGAGGATCAGGTCCGTATTGGCGTTCACCCGCTCGTTTCCCCCCGCCAGTCACCGGGCGCACAGCGCCCCGAATGTGCATGAAAAGTATTGCACACCTGCCATCCGCCCGCAAGGGCACCATCAAGACGGAAATAGAAACCATCTGCAGCGTTCTGCTGGTGCACCTTTTATAGAATCAGATACAACATTGTGCCCTGCTCATAACCTAATTTCTAGAAGCAGCCGAAACAATACAGTAACAAAGACTTCCACAATGAAAATCTTAAGCGGAATCAAAGATTTTTGCTTAGATGGCTTCTGACTTGACGACATGCGAACGGAGAGTTTAAAATCAAACATAGTCGCAATCCCCTTTGCTGGTTGCGATCGGGTGTGGGACGTGCCAGGCTGCCCGGCGTAACACGTTCCACGCTCTACTTACTCAAATTCTTCGTTTCGCTTTCCTTTATCGACCCACCCGTTATTGATATCCTTCAGCGCCCAATTCTACAATCCGCACTCGGCGCGCTTTTGCAGCCGCTCCCACTCCAGATCCACGCGCGCCTGGAAGGCCTCGAGCATCACGGCGTTCGGCTCCGGCTTGAACAGGTGCGCGAAGCGGCCTTGCAGCTTCAGCCATTCGACAACCGGCAGCTTCTCCTTTGGCCTGTAGTTGATCGTCAGCTTGCCCTCCTCGATCTCGTAGAGCGGCCAGTAGCAGCTGTCGACCGCCTTGCGCAGGATCGACACCGCCTCGGCCGGCTTGCTGCGCCAGCCGCGGTGGCAGGTCGAGATCACGTTGATGAAGCTCGGCCCGTCGGCGGCCAGTGCCTTCTTGACCTTGATCATGTAATCCCGCCAGTTGCTCGGCGAGGCCTGCGCGACGTAGGGGATGCGGTGCGCCGCGACGATCGCAGCCAGGTCCTTGCGCCATTGCATCTTGCCGGGACTGATCTTGCCGGCGGGCGAGGTGGTCGTCGAGGCGCCCATCGGTGTGGCGCTCGAGCGCTGGATGCCGGTGTTCATGTAAGCCCCGTTATCCAGGCAAATGTAGAGCATCCGGTGGCCGCGCTCGAGAGCGCCGGAGAGCGCCTGGAGGCCGATGTCGTAGGTGCCGCCGTCGCCGCCGAACGCAATGAAGCGGTAGTTGGTGTCCGCGGGCAGCTTCCCCTGCTTTTTCAGCGACTGGTACATCGCCTCCATGCCGGAGGCCGTGGCCGCAGCATTCTCGAACGCGCTGTGGATCCATGGCACCCGCCACGCGGAGAAGGGATGGATCGAGGTCGCGACCTCGAGGCAGCCGGTCGCGGTGGTGGCGATCACCGGGTGGTCGGCGGCCATCAGCGTCTGGCGCACGATCACCGAGTGCATGCACCCGGCGCAGAGCCGGTGGCCGCCGGCGAGTTGCTCCGGCTTCTTCGCGAGTTCCTTGAGGCTGACTGAATATCCCGTCGTCATGTCGTCTGTCTCCCCCTACTCACGGACCTGGAGGTAGTCGTAGTGGCTCTCGATCTTCCCGGTGTCGGCCGCCTTCTTGAGCCGGTGCACCAGTTGGCGCCCCTCCTCGAGGGTCAGGTCGCGCCCGCCGAGGCCGTAGATGAAGTTCACGATGCGAGGACGCTTCGCGGCGTCGAACAGCGCCGAGCGGACCTCGTGGAACACCGGCCCGCCGAAGGCGCCGAAGGAGTCGGCGCGATCGAGCACCGCGAGCACCTTGAGGTGCCCGAGGGCCGCCGCCAGCTCTTCCGCCGGGAACGGTCGGAAGACCCGCAGTTTAAGCGTGCCGACCTTGATCCCTTCCTCTTCGCGCAGCTCGTCGACCACCTCGCGCAGCGTCCCCGCCGAGGAACCGAGCGAGAGGATGCCGAACTCGGCGTCCTCGAGCCGATGGGTCGCAAAACTCCCGTACGAGCGGCCCGAAAGCTTGGCAAAACGCTCGGCCTCCCGGCGGATCGCGCCTTTCGCCGCCGTCATGCCCTCGACTTGCTGGCGCTTGTGCTCCGTGTAGTAGTCCTGCAGGTCGACCGCGCCGTAGGTGACAGGCTTTTTCACGTCGAGCAGCGGGTGCAGCGGCTTGTAGTCGCCGACGAACTTTTTCGCAGCCTCGTCGGCGAGCAACTCGACCCGCTCGATGGCGTGGCTGATCGTGAAGCCGTCGTAACAGCACATCACCGGCAGGCGCACCGCCGGGTCTTCGGAAATCCCAACCGCCATCAGCGCATTGTCGTAGGCTTCCTGGGCGTTCTCGCCGTAAAGCTGGATCCAGCCGGAGTCGCGCGCGCCCATCGAGTCGGAGTGGTCGCCGTGGATGTTCAGCGGCGCCGAAAGGGCGCGGTTGACGCAGGCCATCACGATCGGCAGGCGCAGGCCGGCGGCGACGTACAACATCTCCCACATCAGGGCCAGGCCGGCCGACGAGGTCGCGGTCATCACGCGCCCGCCTGCAGCCGCGGCGCCGATGCAGGCGCTCATCGCCGAGTGCTCGCTCTCGACGTTGACGAAATTCGTCGGCACCTTCCCGTCCGCGACGAACTGGGAGAAATTCTCGACCACCTGCGTCGACGGGGTGATCGGGTAGGCGGCGACGACATCCGGGGCGATCTGGCGCATCGCCTCGGCCATGGCTTCGTTGCCGGTGATCCCGGCGATCTTACCCTTCGGCATGGCAGACCCCCTCGCTCTTGAACTCCGCCTCTTCGACCATGGAGATGGCCTGGATCTTCTTCGGGCACTCCGCGGCGCAGATGCCGCAACCCTTGCAGTGCTTGAGATCGAAGCCGCCGTGCTTGCCGTCGACCACCAGGATCGACGAGTCGGGGCAGAAGACCCAACAGGTCAGACAGTTCGTGCACTTCTTCCTGTCCAGCACCGGCCGGAACGTGCGCCAGCCGCCGGTGACGTAGGCGTCCGAGGTTCCCCCGCCGGGGATCACGCCGCCGAGGGGCAGCTGCTTCCAACCTTTTTTCCCGCTCATGGCTAGTTCTGGACCTCCTCGAACCCGCGGCGCACGACGCTCAGGTTCTTCTCGATGACCTCGGCGGAGAGCTTCTTGCCGAGGATGCCCTTGACGTTCTCCAGCAGCGTGTCGAGACCGACGACGCCGGACACCTTCGCCAGCGCCCCGAGCGTCGGCGTGTTCGGGAAGCTTTTGCCGAGCGCCGCCAGCGAAATATTCGTTGCGTCGACCGTGGTCACGCGAAACGGCTTGAGCTGGGGGTGCGCCGCCTTGAGATCCGCGGGGCACTTGGGGCTGTTGATGAGGAAGAGCGTTTCGGGAGTTCCCCCTTCGGTGACGTCGACCGAGTCGAGCAGCGTCGGGTCCATAACGACGACCACCCCGGGATGCTCGATCTCGCAGTAGATCGAAAACTTCCTCTTGGCGATGCGGTTGTAAGCCCGCACCGGCGCCCCCTCGCGCTCGGGTCCGTACTCGGGGAAAGCCTGGACGTAGTCCCCGGCCGCCATCGCGGTGTCGGCGAGGATCTTCGCTGCGGAGACCGCCCCCTGACCGGCCCGCGCATGCCACCGAATCTCTGTAATCCCCTTCATCTGCCCCTCCGTTCGTTAACTGGGCCCGAGGTTTTTCAGAAGGCCCTTTTCCGCCCTGACTGCGGTGCCCACCGTGCCTCGTGCACTGCCCCTCGTGTACAAGGAGTGCGGCGTACGGCTCGTACGCCTCCGCGCGAGACTCGGGACTGCCTTGTCAGGACGAAAAATGACGCTCCTGAAAAACTCGGTTCAATTCCCGTTTCAACCATTCGCGTATTATATGTCACGCCGGTTCTCGATCGCCTTGGCGAGTGTCAACTCGTCGATGTACTCCAGCTCCCCGCCTACGGGCACCCCGCGCGCCAGGCGGGTCACGGCAAGACCGGGCCCCTTGAGCTGCCGGCCCAGATACAGCGCGGTGGCCTCGCCCTCGAGCGTGGGGTTGGTGGCGATGAGCACCTCGCGGAACGACCCGGCGCGGATGCGCTCGAGCAGTTCGCGGACGCGCAACTGCTCCGGCCCGATCCCCTCCAGCGGCGAGAGCACCCCGCCGAGGATGTGGTAGAGGCCGCGATAGCTCTTGACCTTTTCAAGGGCCGCCAGGTCGTGAGGCTCCTCCACCACGCAGAGCACCCCCCGGTCGCGCGATTGGTCGGAACAGATCGGGCAGAGCTCCTCCTCGGTGAGATTGAAACAGGCGACACAGGCACGGGTCTTTTTTTTGACTTCGAGGATCAGGCGCGCCAGACGCACCGCCTCCTCCTGGGGCAGTTTGAGGATGTCCAGGACCATCGTCTGCGCAGCGCGACGCCCCACGCCGGGGAGCCGCGACAACTCGGCGATCAACCGATCAGTGCTTCTCGTGTAACCCATGAAAACTAAAAGAGACCCGGGAGGCCCGCCCCACCCGTGACCTTCTTCATCGCCTGTTCGACCGCCTCGCGCGCTTTGCTCAGCGCCTCGTTTGCGGCGACCACGAACAGGTCTTGGAGCATCTCGGCATCCTCGGGCCGCATCGCCTCGGGATTGATCCGCACGTCGAGGATCTCCCCCTTGCCGCTGGCGCCGACAGTGACCACCCCGCCGGCGGTGGCCTCCTCCCGGTGCCCGGCCATTTCCTCCTGCACCTTGAGAATCTGGGCCTGCATCTTCTGGGCCTGGCGCATCATCTGCTGCATCTGGTTCATGTCAGTTCTCCGTTGGTAGACCGCTGAAAACGGCCCATCTGCTGGGTGGCCTTCCTCCCGGCTCCCCGCGGCGGGCACCAGCCCGGCTCAGTCGCCGAGGTCCTCGGGCACCTCGCATCTGAACCCTTTTGCGCATCCTGCTCGTTTCATGAGGTGGTAAGCGCTCCGTCAATTATCAAATTTGACTTCCACAACCTGGGCCTGGAGGATCTCCATCGCCCAGCCGACCGCCGGCGCATTGAGCGCCTCATGGCGGAGTTTGCGCTGCCTGTCGGTCTCGCGGGACACGTCCTTTGCCGCAGCAGGACCGTCCTCGTCCACCGTCACGAGACGAACCTCGGTCCGGTCGCCGAGCAGCTCGCGTGCCACCGTTCGCAGATAGACGAGGTTTTGCGACTCG
>Ga0334722_10002436_pt1 | contig 21179 bp, 14 predicted proteins | sample C3_bottom_MG_FD_207210 | JGI IMG/M metagenome (GOLD analysis project Ga0334722, IMG submission 207210) | Sediment microbial communities from Yellowstone Lake, YNP, Wyoming, USA - C3_bottom | ecosystem: Environmental > Aquatic > Freshwater > Lake > Sediment | place: USA: Wyoming | collected... | reverse complement strand
CCTGCCGGATGACCATGCCGGTTCTGCAGCGGCTCAAGGATTCGCTGGGAAACCGCGGACTGGTCGTCCTGAGCATCGACCAGGGCGAAAATCCCGATAAAGTCCGTTCCTTCATCCGCCAAAACGGGCTGACCATGCGCATCCTGATGGACAACGCCTCCAGTGTCGCCAATGCGTGGGGAGTGAACGGGATCCCCTCGCTGTTTGTGATCGACAAGGAGGGGAATGTCCGCCATCATGAGGTTGGATACGAACCCGCCATGGAAACCCGGCTCAGCGAAATTATTTCCGGGCTTCTTTAATCCCCTCCATCCCCAGTTTTTTCGCCCGCGCCATGCACTTCTCCGCGTCAGCCGACCGCCCCAGGGCCTTCCATGATTCGGCCATCCTCTGCCAGGCCCAGGCATAGCCGGGATACCGGGCAGCGGCCTCCCGGTAAAAACGCCGGGCTCGGCGGAAGTCCCCCTTCTTCATGGCCCCATCCCCTTCATCCAAGATCCCCTCCCCTGCTGGTAAATGCGGCCAAATGACGCCCGCTTTCAGCCGGCCTTTCGTATTGGGATGGTTGGTGAGGCCAAACAGGGTAACGCAGATATTCGCGCCGGGTTCCTCCCAACGGGCCAGCAGGTCCGTCCGGGTGCGCAGGAATTCCTGCCAAACCATCAGGTCGCGCGCGCTCCAGGGTCCGGCTCCGGAGACGGCGGTCTGGGTCATTCCTCCGGACTGGTTGTAGAGGATGGCCGTTATCCTCCTTTGCCTGAATTTTCTTTCCATGGCTCCGGCGTCAGCCGACCCGGCCGCCAGGCGGCGGATCAGGGGCCGGTCCTCCTCGAATTCAGACACTCCCTCCGGCCGGGCATAGTAGGTAACCAGCTCGCCATAGCTGTAAAAGCGCTCCGATTCGCGGAGACTGCCGGAAACCAGCCCCATGATCCGGAGGTTTTCCGGAATGCGCCGGGCGAGGTATTCCCCCCGGTCCACGCATCCGGCGGCAAACGGGACGGGGTCCTGGCGTACCGCCACCGACTGCGCCCCCAGCATCACACAGGGCAGGAACACCGCCAATGAAGCGGCCCAGATCATCCAACCGCGGAATGCCGGTAATAGGGCCGGCACCGCGGCCGCCAGCAATGCCGGAAGTCCCGCCACAATATAGCGGCCCAGCCCCCCGGTCAGGCCCGCCCAGGCCAGCAGGTACACCAGGGAATAAACCGCCAACGCCGGGGAACGCCCGCGGGCAATGGCCAGAAAAGGCAGGAACACGAGCACGGCGGGACCAAGCGGGTATGTGTCGGCAAAACTTCCGGTCATGAACAGCCGCCACGGCAGGGCCATTAGGGACAGGAATCCCCCCTTCAGGAACCCGGCGACGGGAGGAACGGGACGGGCCAGGGCGGCGGAAACCCCTTCCGGGGAGGAGAAATACCAGGAAAAAAGGGGATGGACGGGATTTCCCTCGCCAAGATAATTTCTTGCCAGCCAGGGAACCGCGGCGGCACACAGCCCGCCGGCCGCCAGCCTTAATCCCGCGCTCCCGTCCCGCATTCCCAAAAGGAGCAGCATGGGCAGGATGGCATTTACGGCAGTGTATTTCGTTCCCAATGCCAGACCCAGGAATAACCCGGAGAGGACCGCGGATTTACGGCGGCCGCCCTCCCCCTGGAAGGAAACCAGCGCACAGGCGGCGAAACACGCCATCAACAGCTCAGCGAACGCCTTGGAGGACTGGAGCCAGACAACGGGAACCGTAAAGAGCGCGACCCCGGCAGCAGCTCCCCAAATTCCTCCCCCCGCCAGGATCGAGGTCAGGACACCCAGCATTGGCAGGAGGTGCCAGTTAAATAGTTTCGCCGCGGAATCGCCTCCCAGCAGGCGAAGCCAGCCAAAAAGCATGGAGGCATTCAGGGGATATGAGGCAAACGAGAGGTTTTCCGGCAGGTATATTTTATGGGCCTGCTGGAATATTTTTGCCAGCCCCAGGTGGCACCGCAGGGGATCAAACGCGGTTTCCGGAGCCAGGGCCCCGGCCAGCGTAAACAGCAGGGGTGGCACGGCCAGCAGCCAGAGCCGGTTCGGTATACCGGCCGGGAGAATTTTTCGCGGATGCAGTTTCCAGAGCGCGGCTATGGCGGGAATGCCCAACAGGACTCCGGCAATGCCGCGAAACCACAGTCCGGCCAGCCCGATGCCCAGCCAGGCCAGCGCTCCGATGCCATATCCCAGGCAGATTTCGACGGGCACTGACCGGCGGGAACATACCGCCCATTGGAGGATGAGCCCGGCCATTACCCGGCCTCCCACGGCAAGCAACAAAAGGAGAATGGAGCATCCCAGCAGGGATCCGGCCCGGGAAAGCCCAAGTGAAACAGACGGCACACAGGAGGGAAGCATTGAACCGGCCAGGGCGTGGATCCCGGCAAGCCGGGACTCTCCCGAAATAAAATTCACCGAAACAAAGGCGATCCAGGCCAGAAGGACGGGAATAACGAGCGCCGATTCGCAGCTTTGTTGGCCCGGCCCCGCCGGACCGGGGCGAAACTGGCTCACCTCTGCAGGAATATCTTTCCGCGTTCCTTGCCCAGTTCGCCTTCAGCCACCCACAAATACACCCCCGGAGCCACCTTCTCCCCGCTGCTGTTCTTCCCGTCCCACTCAATGGGATCGATCCCCGCCACATCATCCCAGACCAGGCGTCCGCTGACCGTAAATATGCGCAATTTACCGCCCACTTTCAGCCCCCGGAACTTGATCACCCCATTTACCGCCTTTTCCGGATTGAACGGATTGGGATACACCTTCACCGGGGCGGGGGGCGGAACGGAAACCGGGACAAGCAAAGTATTCGAGCCCAGGGGAACTGGGCAGGGGGCGGCGGCAGTTGAAAAATATCCCGTCACCTGCTGGCGTATCGAGCTCGTTGCAGTCAGGACCTTGAGGACAAAGGTGACCTTGCCGGTACCTCCGGCGGGAACCCCGTTGAGGGTCCAGGCCACCGTCCCGCCATAAAGCGTTCCCCCGTTGGAGGCCGAGACCAGCCGGGCGCCCGCCGGAATCGTGTCCCAAACGGTGAAGTCGGCGGCCTGTCCCTCCCGGTTGATGCAGGAGATGGAGAAGGTTAATTCCTTCCATCTTTCACCGGAAGAAGGCCCGGCCAGGGCAAGGCGGCTCCGGGCAGAAAGGGTAAGCGGGCCGGTCCAGGCATATGCGTCGGAATACACCGTCCCGACCTGGGCAAATCCGTATGTCTGGAGCCCAAAAGGCGCCGAGGCGGTTACATGGTGCCCGCCCGGGGCGACCCAGAGCGCCCCGGCAGAATATCCGGAAGGCCCTACGGCCGTAAAACAGGTCGCCGAAACCGCAGCTCCCTCCACCTGGACCGACCCCGCCGCGCTTGAGGGGATGGAAACCCCGATGTAGTTGTTGGTAAACAGGGTTGCCGAAGTGGAGGGTATCCAGGCGTCGGAAACATGCTGGTCAACGGAAGGGACCAGCATCATGGCCGGATCGCCAAACTGGTTGTCATAAATATAATTATTCGAGTACTGCGCCACCGCCAGCGGCTTGTCCGAGGTTATCTCCGCGGGGCCCTCGATAATCAGCTCGCGGGTCTCACCCCGGTTGAGCTTGATAGGGTCAAAACCGGAAACACTCACCCCGGTCCCGTCGGTTCCCGACAAGATCATGAAGGTATCCCCGAACCGGCGTCCCCCCATCGGAACGGTTATGAAGCGGGTGCCCCAGTATTTCGTGGGAAGCATCTGCTCAAATAAATGGTTGCCGTCGGCCAGGGCGTTCAGGGGAACACCCGTCCTGACGGCCCCGCCAAAGACGGCCACGGGGTTGGAAGCCGTAACCACCGTCCCCGCCAGGTCGGCCGGCCCCGTGGTCAGGGCGAGCCGGTAGGCCTCCCCCTGGTTCAGATAGACCGTAAATGGGGTGCCGGAGGCATGGCCGGCCACCGCGGCGGAGGGGGTTATGGTTACCCAGGTCCCGTTTTGGGATGCCACCACCACCAACTGCGTCCGTGGATTTCCCGGCCGGCCGTATCCCAGCACCAGATATCCGCAACCCAGGGCCGGAGCGGGCAAAACCATCGTTCCGTCCGAGGACCCGTTGGTTCCATTATTAAACCCATAAACGGCGACATCGGCGGTCGCGGTTACATGAATGCCGCGGTTCTCAATGTTGCCCGATGTATTGATTCCCGCGGTTGCATCCACATTCAGCCGGGCTGTCCCGCCCGGGGTAATGACGGCGGTAACGGGGGCGGGACCCCACGGAGTTTCCACCTTTACCGTCGCCCCCGTAGGCCCGGCCACCAGAACCGAATACCCCTCGCCGGACGGGGCTGCATCATCCTGCATGAAAGCCAGCCAGAAATCAGTTCCCATGGTCCCCATGCTGGACAGGGGCACGGAAGCCGGCGACTCGATGGTTACGCCATAGGCCTCCTGCATATACACCGTTGCGGTGTTATTAAGCCCCGTTACGGTCGCGCTAAAACCAACGGTTCCGGAATCCACGGCGCGCCAGGTCCACACGAATTTCGAGGTTGTCAGGCCATCCAGGCCGGAGACCACCGTTGGCACCGGGCCGCTTACCGGGGCAACCAGGCTGGAGCCGGATGCCGCGGACATATAGGCCCGGACGATCGGAAAAAGGCCCTCGCCCGCATTGGCAACGGAAACGGTCACCGAGAACTCCTCCTCGGGGGCCACCAGGTTCTTGGAGGCGGAAATCTGGATAGTCGGACAGGCGAACTGGTCGGGATACTTGGTCACCCGCCAATCCTCGCCCCTTCCCAGGTCGCCCCTTGTTTCATATCCCGCCACCACGAGGCCGGTAGAGGAATCAAACGCCATCCCGCAGACCTCGTCATCGGCACCGGCCGGACTGTCATAGGTGTCGGCCCATATTTCGTTGCCCGCGGAATCATACTTGCCGAACAACCAGTCCCGGCCCCCGGCCCCGTCAAACCGGCGCGTATACCCGCCCACGGCAAACCTCCCGTCAGACAGGACCGCCACGACATTCATGCGCTCATCCCCCCCGGTGGGCCCGTCGCCATAATCAAACAATAGCCGGACGCCCGAAGGTGAATACTTGACCAGTAGCCCGTCATCCGACGCCCGATGGGCGTATCCCACGGCATAGATGTTGCCCGCGGCGTCCACACCGACTGATTTCAGCTCATCATCCCCCCCTCCGGCATAATCCACGGCAAAACTCCACAGCGGAAGACCGGTCGGGTCATACTTGATAACCAGGGAATTACGGCCCCCCGGAGCCCCCTCATATCCCACGACAATGATATTGCCGAAGGAATCGGTGCAGACGGCATTGGCCACGGCGTCCTGCGTGGGAACCGTGCCGGACGAGGATGCGGACCAGATCAGATTCCCATCGGCGTCATATTTGCGCACCAGCAGGTTCTTGCGCCCCCGCAATGGGTCGATCCAGACATTCGTCTCGTACCCCGCCGCAATGACGCTCCCGCTCACATCGACCGCAATTCCCAGCGCCCGGTCATCCTCGTCATAGGGATAGCTGGCGGGAGGGTTCGGGTCGGGGCCGCCGGAAGGGCCATGGGGGCCGTTTATCTCGCCTGAATATGTCCGGCTCCAGATTTGCGAGACGCTGGAGGAGTACTTGATTATCCGCCAGTCCTTGCCGGTGTTCTCGCTGGAGCGGTCAACAAAGCCCGCGACATAAATGCTCCCGCTGATTTCCGCCGCAATGCATGTTGCCCGGTCGTCGCTATTAACGAGGGTGGCGACTAACGAGCCAGCCGGCTTGGGAAAGCCCGTTACCGGCGTCCCCATTGCGCTGGGGGTCCTGTTGAGCTTGTAAATCAGCCAGTTGTTACCCTCACCCGAAACACTGGAGAACCCGACGATAAGCGGATTGCCGAACAAGTCATAGGAAACGGCCAGGCCCCGGTCATTACCCGCGTCCAGCACCGGGAAGGCTTTTGTCCACGAATAAAAGCAGTCCCCGGAAAAGGCGGCCGTGGAGACAAATCCGGAAAGGGCAAGCGCCAGCAAAGTTGCCAGGCCGGGCGTGAGGCGGGATCTTTCCGGGTTTTCCACTTTCTTAAGGATTATAAATAGAAATGCCTGCGTCCGTTGTCCGGCCCGCAGGCACTTCCCCTAGAAAAGCCCTGACAATCCTACTTCTTCCCCTTATCCGACCCCTGGCCCTTGCCCTGGCCGGCGCCGTTGCGTCCCTCGCCCTGGCCATGGTCCCGTACCCCGTTGTCATGATGGACGCCGTCAGAGGCGCCATTATCAGTCGGACCAGGCTGGACGGAAGGACCGCCGCCATCCGGTGAACCCGGCTGGTATTCAGGCATATTTTCCCCCGATGCGGCCGTCCCCGCGGAACCGGATGCGGCGGAATACCCGCCCCCGCTAGCCCCACCGCCAGTTTCGGCGGCATTGGCCGGACCACCCTGCGGACCGGCGGGAGGAAGGTCGGTCCTCCAGTCAACCGGGAACGCCTTGGCCTCGGAATCTTCCTCGCCGTCAGCATTCGCCCTGATCCGCACCCGCATGATGCCGCGTTCCACCTGGCGGCCATCGCGGCGCAGGCCGTCCCATGACTGCGAAGCCAACCCTTTGGGAAGCATGGCCGTGCGTTCGTCCATCACCACGGTGCCCTCGGCATCAACGACATCCCAGGTGACACGCGCACCGGCGGACAATTCAAAACCGATTTCCAGGGCACCCTTCTTGGGATCATAGGGAACCGGCAGGACGGCGAGGCGGCGAAGGAGCTTCTCGCCCTTGACCAGGCTGGCCCCGCCGCTGTGCACGCTTTCCGCCCCATTGACGGAAATCGCCGAAACCTCGTATGAAACCTCGCCCGGCAGGAGCCGCTCGGTGAACGACGCGGAATCCGCCGCAACAATTCCCGCCTGGCTGACCATGGCTCCGCGCCTGCGCCACACGCGGTAGGCGCTGATGGCTGACCCATTGGGGGCAGGGGCGTCCCAGGTCAGTTTCCCGGAATCACCCGCCTTCTTCAGCCCCAGGTTCGTTGGCGCACCCGGAGCGGGCACCAAGGCCCCCGTCCAGGATTCCGCCGTCACCAGAAGCCGTCCTCCGGCAAGCGCCACCCCGGTAACCGCCCCGTGGCCCAATGCAGCCGACCAGAGCTTGGCCCCGTCAAGAAGGCGCAGGCCGACCAGCGTCCCCTCGCGGGTTCCGACATAAACCGTTCCCGCCGCACCCGAGAGGGAATGGGGAGTGCCCGCCAGGATGGTCTCCCACACCGCGCTTCCATCGGTCCTCTTTAGAAGCCGGACTGTTCCATCGGCGCTGCCAACCAGGACTCCATCGCCGGTAACAACCAATGGAGCGGTAACGGCCTTTGCCGAAGCGGCTGTCCAGCGGACCGCGCCCAGCCGGTCCAGCGCAACAACTGCGCGGGGAAGGGGAACAAAGGCACCCTCGGTCTCCAGCACCGGAAAAAACGCCGGGGCGGTGCCCAGTTCCGCGCGGAAGGCCGTGGCCCCGTCGGCGGGATTCAGCCCCACCAGCGCGGTCCCGGATCCCACCACCATCAGCGAAACATCGGCCGATGCCAGGGTCAGCGGGGCGCCCAGCGCCTTCGACCAGGACAAGGTCCCCTTGTTCTGGTCATACGCATAAAGGGTGCCCGCCTCCGTCCCGGCAAATACGATCGCATGGCCGATCTGGGGGGTGTGAACCATCGGGGCGTCCAGCTTGTAGCGCCAGCGGATATTCCCCGTCATGGCGTCGAATGAAACTATTTCATCCAGACTGCGCGGACCCGTGAATGCCCACACCACCTTGCCGTCGGCCAGATTCAGGGACGAGACATGGTAGGTCCGGGTGGTCAAGAAGGCCCGGTCCATGGCCACCAACGGGGCGCAAAGCAGCTCCTCCCCGCCGGAATATTCCCAGGCCACGGCGAACGGGGGCGCCACCGGCTCGCCCGACTGGTAGCTGGTGCGCTTGAGGCTCGCATAGGCCGTGGTCCACTCAGCCGAAAGTGCCGTAACAGGGATGGAAAATAGCGCGGCGAATACCGCGACTGCGGATAGCATCCTTCTCATGGTGTGTAATCCTCCTTGCAAGAAAAACCCGCCCTCTGGAATGGATTATAGCAAAGGGAAAATAGGGCCTTCTTCCCCCCGACCCCCGGTTTGCGATATCTTATCAATCCGCATGAAAAGGAAGACAGGAACGCTATTAACCATCGCCCTGCTCGGGGCCGGCCTGGTGGCGGGCAGGGCCAACGCCCTTCCCCCGGGACTGGCCCGGGACGCCGAGACCGGAATTTCCCAGCTCTATCGCCTGGAATTTGACGCCGCCATGGCCACCTTTGAAAGGATGAAAAAGGATTATCCCGGCCATCCCGCCCCCGCGACGCTCGAGGCGGCCGGACTGTGGTGGCGCTCGCGCTACTCGTTCGACGACCCCACCAGGGAGTCCTCCAAGGCCGTCGCCGCAAATGTAAAGGAGGCGGTGGCACTGGGCCGGATCATGGCAAAAAACCCGGCGCTGGAGTGCGAAGCCAACCTGTTCATCGGCGGCGCACTGGGAGTGGGCGCCCACTGGGAGCTACTTGAGGGAAGCTGGTTCAGCGCGGCCATGGACGCGCGGGCCGCCGTCCACACCCTGCGTCCCCTGCTGTCCTGCTCCGAATACGCGGACGAGGCGTGTTTCGGGCTGGCCATGTACGAATTTGCCGCCACCAACCTGCCCTGGCATCTCCGCTGGATTTCCTCCGTGCTTATCGGGGACATGAACAACCGGGAGCGGTCGCTGGAGCGTTTCGCCCGCGCCGCCATAGGGGGGAAATTCCTCCGCTCGGACGCCCAGGGCTCGCTCGTGGTCGCCTACACCTACTATGTCCTGAATCCCGAGAAGGCCGCCTACTGGTCCGCGATGATGGTGAAAGAGCGGCCTGATTCGCCCATGGCCGCCGGCCTGCGCATGCAATCGCTGGCCTTCATCCACGACTTCGACGGGACACTGGCACTGGCCGACAAGTGGCTGGAGAAGGTCGGGCAGGCCGGGATTGAATCCGCGGCGTTCCATTACTGGCGGGGCATCGCGCTTTTGGGGCAGAAAAGGCCGCTGGAAGCCGAGCGCGCCTTTACCGCCAGCCTCGCCGGGCAAGGCCGGCCGGTTTGGAAGGCCGCCGCCCTCCTGAAACGCGGATGCGCCAAGGACATCCAGGGCAGCCGCACGGAAGCCCTCTTGGATTACCGGGCCCTGAAGAAGGCCAACGATCCGTGGCTGGAGGCCGACCGGGCGGCCATTTATCTCTCCCGCTCCTTCACCTGGGAGGACTTTCCGCGCGAAATATCACCCCGCGGATTTTAGCCCGGAATATTCACGAATCAGAAGGATTCGTGAATATTGCGGGTTAGGAACGCCGACCGCCCCGCGTGCCATATAATTGACCAGATGCACGCATACCATATGGAAGACAACGGAGGACCCGCCACCTGTGGGCATTAGAGCCGCCGGAACCGCGGACAGGAACCGGACTGCTCCGGCCAACAAGCCCGGCACCCTGAAGCTCGGCGGCATCGCGGTCGCCACGGGGAACCACGCCGGAAAAACCGTCGTAATTGGTTCCGACCACCGGGGATTCCGCCTCAAGGAATGGCTGAAACGCGCGCTCAAAAAGCGCGGCTGGAAAGTCGTCGACAAGGGGACATACTCCCCCGCCCGGGTGGACTACCCTATCGTCATGATCAAGGTCGCCAAAGAGGTCGGCAAAACCGCCGGCCGCCGGGCCGTGGGCATCGGAATCTGCGGGTCGGGCGTCGGGGCCTGCATCCCCGCCGCCAAGGTTGCCGGCGTCCACCCCGCGCTGTGCCGGACCGCCTCCTCGGCCCGCGAGACGCGGACCCACAATAACTCGAATTTCCTTTCACTCGCGGCGGATTTCACGCCGCCCCGGCGGGCCCTCGCCATCACCGAAACCTGGCTGGCTTCCCCCTTCTTCACCCGGCCCGAACGCGACCTGCCCTACCTGCGCCGGTACATCCAGACGGCCCGGCTGGACCGGGGCCGGAAATAATGCGGGGGGCGTTCCGCCTGCTGACAGTCCGCGGGATACCCATCCGCCTGCACTGGTCGTTCCTGGCCCTGCTGGTCATTCTTGGCGGTTATGAGGGCTTGGAGACGGGGCCCCAGGCCGGATTGCACACGGTCGTTTTTATCTGCCTTCTTTTCACCCTGGTCGTGCTTCATGAGCTGTCCCACTCGATCGTCGCCCAGAAATTCGGTCTGACCGTCAGGGAGATCGTCCTCCTCCCCGTCGGGGGAATGGCCATGATGGAAAAGATGCCCGAGGAACCCGCCAAGGAGGCGGCCATCGCGATTGCCGGACCTCTGCTGAACTTCGTCGTCATGGTCCTGCTCTACTACTTCATGAAGTACCTGCCCGGCATCACATTCGACCTCTCTTCAGCCGAGAACAACGACACCGCCTTCACCTGGGGCATGGTGGCGCTCTTCAAGGCCAACTTTGCGCTGTTTGCCTTCAATATGGTTCCAGCCTTCCCCATGGACGGGGGACGCCTGCTTCGCGCCGGGCTGGTGAAATGGGGAATGCCCCATGTCCGGGCAACCCACGCGGCCGCCACCGTAAGCCGGGTTCTCCTGGCCATGATGCTGGCGGTGGGGATCTACAACATGAACCCCTTCCTGGTCGTCATCCCCCTGGTGCTGTTCTCCGCAGTGTCGGGAGAGGAAAATGCCGTGCGCAACCGGGGCGCGATCAAATCCCTCCTGGTCCGCCACCTGCTCCCCCAGGAGATCGTCAGCATTCCCGGCGGGATGAAGGCCGGCGAGACGCTGGCCCTGCTTCTCTCCTCGCCCCACCGTCATTTCCCCGTAATGAAGGGCACCCGCGTGGCCGGAATCCTTTCGATTGCGGATATCCGCAATGAACTGGCCAAACCGGAAGGGGCCGAAACGGCTGTGTCAGCCATAATGCACCGGACCGTAGTGGTCACCCCCGAAATGCCGCTGACCGAGGTTCAGAACATCCTGGAAGCGCAGAAGGCCCCGGCCGCCGTCGTGGCCCGGCGCGGCCGCCTGCTGGGAGTGGTCTCCCTGGACCTTCTTGCCCGGGTTTCCACCATGCTCGCCCCCGGAATGGAATAGGGGACACCAGGGTGTCCCGGGGAGGATATTTTTCCGTCCTGACCGAGCGGGTATTCGTGGCCACGGCCTGGCTGCTGCCCCTGCTGGTCCTTCCCGGAATGCTGACCGACGCCACGGAGCTCCCCAAGCTCCTGGCCCTGGCCCTTTCCACCGCCATCCTGGCCGGTATCGCCCTGTCGCGCCTCCTGGTCGCCCGGGAACGGGCCTTCCCCCGCTCCCCCCTGACAATTCCCGTATTTTCCCTGCTTTTAATATCAGCCATCTCGCTTGTGGGAACCCGGGCCCCGGGATCGGGCCTCTATGCCTTCCTTTATATGGCATCCCTGGTTGCCGCCTTTGCCATGTCTTCATCGCTTCCATCCCGCCACCGCCTCGTCCAGGCCATGCTGGCGGCATCCGGCATCGTCTCCCTTTATGCCATCGGCCAGTTCATCGGATTCGACCCCTTTTCCTGGCAATCCCACTTCAAGCCCAGGGTGTTTTCCACGATGGGCAACCCCGTATTCCTGGCCGGATTCCTCGCCGCCACATTCCCGCTCGCTTTCGCCCGCTGGCTGGCGATTGAATCCGAGGAGGAGAAGGATTTGCTGACCCTCCTTCTGGCCGTACTGGGGATCGCCCTGTTCCTGACCTGGACCCGCGGCTCCTGGTTCGCCGTCTCCGTTTCAACCCTCCTTCAGCTCGCGGTCCTTTCCTCCTCGCCCGGGGGACGCGCGACATTGGGCCGTAACCGCACCTGGCTGGTCGCCCTCGGGGTCGTGGCCCTGGTATCCGTGATCATCCTGGCTTCCCCCCGCATATTGGGGAAGAACCCCGTGCCGGTCGCCGACCGCCTGCGGGACGCCCTGGACAAAAAGAGCTTCTCGGTGCGTTTCCGCATGGGAACCTCTGAGGTGGCCTGGCGAATGGCCTTTGCCCACCCGGTTACCGGATGCGGATTGGCCGCCTTTGGCACCTGGTATCCCCTCGAGCGCCTCAAAACCAGGGCATTCAAGGGGGGCTGGCTCGCCAGCCAGGAAATGTTCACCCATAACGACCACCTGCAATTCCTCGCCGAACTGGGGATAACCGGCCTGGGAATATGGCTGTGGCTGCTGCTCTGCGCCCTGCGGTGGGCATGGCATCAACAGCGCCTGGAAAATCCGGCTGCCCTCGATGGTTCCGCGCCATCACCGGGACGATCGGAAGGGTTTTTCCTGGGAGTCCTGGGAATCGTGGTGGCGATGGCGGTTGATGCCACCTTCAATTTCCCCCTGCACATCGCCCCTTCTGCCTGGCTCCTCTTCACCTGCCTCGGACTGATGGCGGCGGAACAGGTTCCCGATTCCCGGGCCGGATCCGCGCCGGGGCGCGGACAGGAAAAGGCATCCTGGATGATAATAGCGGCATGTTCAGCCCTGGTTGTTTACCAGGGAACCCGTCATTTCCTGGCTGACCGCGCCATGCACGAAGGCGAATGGTACTACATTGGCAACAACCACGAGATGGCCGATGTCTATTTCGGCCAGGGAACTCTGCTGACCCCCTATAACCGCGTCCTGAACTTCCGGCGATCGGTAACGATCATGCGGGTGGGGGCATATGAATGGCAGGGTGAATCCCTGGACACGGCCCTTTATCACGCCAAGCGGGCGATCGAGCTGGGACTGGAAGAGGAAAATGCCTGGAAGCAGCTGGGCGATGTCTACGGGAAAAAGTCCATGTATGACAGGGCCATTTCCGCCCTGGAAACGGCCCACCGCATCAATTCCCAGCGCGAGGACATCACCAATAACCTGGCCTATTACATGGCGTTGCGGGGCAGGAATTTCGACCAGGCGCTGGACCTGGCCCGGGATGCGGTTTCCCGCGCCCCGCTTGACCCCTCCTATAACGACACGCTGGGATACATCCTGATAAAGGCCGGGCGGTACAGCGAAGCGATACCCCCGCTCCGGCTCTCGCTGAAATCCCTGCCCGCCTCCAACAAGAGCCAGGCGGTACAGTCCGCCCGGGCAGAAGTGCTGGAACACCTGGCCGCGGCGCAAAACCGGAGGTCATTGTGAACCAGCGCGAACTCGCCACCCGCTACGACCCCAAGGCGGTCGAAGGCCCGCTCTACCGGCGCTGGATGGAATCCCGCGCCTTCCAGGCCGACCCGGCATCCGGCAAGCCGGCCTTCTGCATCGTCATCCCGCCGCCGAATATTACGGGCTCGCTCCATATGGGGCACGCGCTCAACAACACCCTGCAGGACATCCTGGCGCGGTGGAAGAGGATGCAGGGCTTTAACGCCTGCTGGGTTCCCGGAACCGACCATGCGGCCATTGCCACCACGGTCATGGTCGAACGGGAACTGAAAAAAGAGGGCAAGACCCGCCATGATGTCGGACGCGACAAGTTTCTCGAACATACATGGGCCTGGAAGGAGAAATACGGAACCCGCATCGTCGAACAGCTGAAGTTGATGGGGTGTTCCTGCGACTGGGAGCGCCTGCGTTTCACCATGGATGAGGGGCTCTCCAATGCGGTCCTGGAGCATTTTGTCCGCCTCCACTCTGAGGGGCTCATCTACCGGGGCGAGCGCATCGTCAACTGGTGCCCCCGGTGCCTGACCGCGCTTTCGGACCTGGAAGTCGTCCACCGGGAACGCAAGGGGCATCTCTGGCACATCCGTTACCCGCTCAAAGGCGGTGGCGAGGTCGTCGTCGCCACAACCCGGCCGGAAACCATGCTGGGCGACACCGCCGTGGCCGTGCATCCCGCCGACAAGCGCCATGCTGCCATCGTGGGAAAGACCGTCATCCTTCCGCTAATGGAACGGGAAATTCCCGTCGTGGCCGACGAGATGGTCGCGATGGAGTTCGGCACGGGCGCCGTCAAGATCACCCCGGCGCACGACCCGGCCGACTTCGATTTGGGGGCCCGCCACAAGCTCCCCGTGATCAATATCATGGAAAAGGACGCTAAACTGAACGCCAATGCCGGCGCCTATGCCGGGCTGGGCCGGCAGGAAGGACGCGAGCGCGTGGTCGCCGACCTGGAGGCGAGGGGACTGCTCGTGAAAATCGATGACCATGTCTCCGCCGTAATCCACTGCCAACGCTGCGATACAGTCCTTGAGCCCATGGCGTCAAAACAGTGGTGGATGCGCATGAAAGAACTCGCCGGGCCGGCCATCAAAGCCGTTGAACTGGGCGAGCATAGTCCCGGGGCGCCAGGTGCCATCCATTTAATTCCCGATAATGCCCCCGCGATATTTTACGAATGGATGAGGAACATCAAGGACTGGTGCATCAGTCGCCAGCTCTGGTTCGGCCACCGCATCCCCGCCTGGCATTGTCAAAATTGTGCCGACATAACAGTCGCCAGAACCGCGCCGAAGGACTGCCCAAAGTGCCATGGCCCGGTGGAACAGGACCCGGACACCCTCGACACCTGGTTTTCTTCATGCCTGTGGCCATTCTCGGTGTTTGGCTGGCCCGACGAAGCCGAAATGAAAAAGCTGGGGTATTCCAGTTTCTACCCAACCACCGTCCTCGTTACGGCGTCGGATATCCTCTTCTTCTGGGTCGCCCGGATGATGATGGCGGGCCTGCACTTGACGGGGAAAATCCCGTTCGGAACGGTGGTCTTCAACTCACTTGTTACCGACCCCGAAGGGAAAAAGATGAGCAAAACCAAGGGTAATGTGGTGGACCCCCTGGACCTTTTCGACAAATTCGGCACCGATGCGGTGCGTTTCACCCTGACCGAGCAGGAAACCCTCAAGCAGTCGTTCCGCATGTCGGATGACCGGGTCGAGCATTCCCGGAACTTCATGAACAAGATATGGAACGCCGCCCGATTTGCGCTGGGCGAGGTCGGGGAATATGTGGCCACCAAGGAACCCCCCGCAAACCGCTCGCTGGCCGACAAATGGATAATGGGCCGCCTGGACGGGCAAATCGCCAAATCCACCGAGGCGCTGGACAACTACCGCTTCAGCGAATATGCCGGGGGTCTCGAGGACTTCTTCTGGAACACCTTCTGCGATGAGTACCTTGAGCTGGCCAAGGCCGAGCTTAAGGACCCCGCCCGCCGGGAGGGGGCGCAGTGGACCCTGTGCAGGTGCCTCGACACGCTGATGCGCCTCATGCATCCGGTCGTTCCGTTCATAACCGAGGAAATCTGGGGCAAACTTCCGCACGCTGGCGAAGCCGGGATGGTCATGCTGGCTTCCTGGCCCAAAGCGGCCGGCGACAAGGACGACCGGGAAGCGGCGGCGATAATGGACTCGGGGATCGCCGTCATCGGGGCCGTGCGCTCCCTCAAGCATGAGCAGGGCCTGGCCTACCAGGATTCCGCGGAAATATTCGTCCACCCCATGGATGCCGGGGCCAGGCAGAGGCTGGACCGCGTCCTGGAGCTGGGCTATGTCGCCCACCTCACCCGCGCCAAGGTCACCGTCCTGGAATCAGGCGGGGCCCCCCAGCCCCACACCAGCGCGGTGATTCCCGGCTTCAGCGTATTCATGTCCATCAAGGCAGAGGATGCCGAAGGCGAACGGAAGCGCCTGGCGAAGGAACTTGAGGAACTTCAGTCAGTGCTTCATAAGACCCGGGCCACGCTCGCCAACGAGAACTATGTGAAGCGGGCCCCGGCGAATGTGGTGGAGGAGACCCGCGCCAAGGAAGCGGATTTCTCGGCGCGAATTGCGCGACTGTCGGAGAAGCTTAAACAGCTTTAACAACAGGGACGGGTTCAGCGCTTTATTTGGGGGGAAAGCAGGGTCAGGGCACCGGGCCGGATGGAGACGATTGGATTCGCAACCGAGAACGGCTCTCCGTCTACCTGGGCCTGCAGGAGGCCGCGTCCGCCCACCAGGGCCGACAGGATGCGGTGGCGGGAAAAATGGGGCAGGTGTTCGCGGTGCAACAGCATGGCGCTGGCCATCTGCATTCCCCGCGACAGCCTGCCGATGTAGGGAAATATCGTCATGTCCAGCACTCCGTCCGCCGGATCGGCCTTGGGCGCCACCTTGAAGCCCCCGCCGTAATAGGCCCCGTTCGAAAAACAGGCCTGCACTGTCCGCCCCATTTTCTTCCCCTCCCACCGGACGGAGAACACCTTGGCGGGACGCAGAAGCATGCGCATGGCCGTCATGGCGTAGGCGGCCTGCTTGAACATGGACTTGGCCAGTCCCCCGGTTTCCGCGCACACCGCGCCGTCAAAGCCTACCCCGGCGATCATCAGGAATGGGCGGGCTCCCAGGACTCCCAGGTCCCACCGGACCGGACGCGCATCAAGGAGCTGGGCGGCGGCATCGGCGGGGTCGGATGGCAAGCCCAACTGCCGGCATAACAGGTTCTCGGTTCCCCCCGGCAGGGCGGCCAGCCAGGCCTTTCCGCCCGCGAGGTGGGAACCGATGTTGTTCATGGTCCCATCCCCGCCCAGCACGGCCGCCACCACCGCCTTTCCGGAAATTGAGCGGGCCAACTGGGCGCCCTCGTCGACCGACCGGGTAACCACGCAGTGGAATCTGACCCGGGCCCGCCGGAGCACCGCCTCGATCTTCCTTATCGCCCGGCCCCCGCTTCCAGCCCTGACATTGGCGATGATGATCCAGGGCCGGTTCCGGCCCTTGTTGCCGGGCAAGTTTTACTTCGGCCCCATCCGCAGGGCGGCGTCGAAAAAGAAGAGCGGGGCCGTAAACAGCAGTGAATCAATCCGGTCCAGCGCCCCCCCGTGTCCGGGGAACATCGAGCCCGAATCCTTCAGTTTCGAATAACGCTTGAACATGGATTCCGCCAGGTCCCCGACCTGGGCGGCCGCACACGATACCAACGAAAGAACCATCAGATGGTTCAACGACAGGCCCTCCGGAAAAAGATGCGGAATCCCAGGAAACATCTCGGGAACCTGGTCGCACAACCAGACAATAACAACCGTAGACAGGGTCCCTCCCCAGTAACCCTCCCAGGATTTTCCCGGGGAGACATCAACCCACATCTTCGTGCGTCCGAAGGCCTTTCCCCAGGCGAAAGCGCCCGAATCAAACGCCCAGGTCACGATGAGCAGGAGGAACACCCACTGCGCCCCCTCCGGCAGGTGCCGGAGCCGGATCATGAAGGCGGGAAGCCATCCGGCATACATGACCGCCAGGAGGGTCATGCCGGCCGAAACCACGTTTTCCTCGATCTTCCCGCGGACAAGCAGGGCGATCAGCAGGCCGATGACCAGGACGGTGATGAGGCTGGCCGGCTGGAAAATCAGCCATCCATATGGAAGCTTGGTTATGTCCTGGAACAGGGCCATCTGCATGATGACCGCCATCGCAAACCCAAAAGTCACATACGGGCGGTGGCCGCGCGACTCCAGGAGCAGGAACATCTCATGCAGTCCCATGACGGACAGGACCGTGACCAGGGCGGAAAACATCTGCGGATTCGGCTGAAAGAGCAGGAACATGATGAGGGGAATGCCGATTGCGGCGGTGGCGAGCCTGGCCAGGGTATTAGACACTTGCTGCCTCCTGTTCGACGATCCCGCCGTAGCGGCGGGACCGGCGGGCGAACTCACGCAGGGCCTGCGTGAGGTGTTGTTCTTTGAAATCGGGCCAGAGAACCGGTGTGAACCAAAGTTCGGCATACGCCCCCTGCCAGAGCAGGAAATCCGAGAGACGCATCTCTCCGCTGGTGCGGATTATAAGGTCGGGATCAGGAAGACAGGCCGTGGCCAGGTATTTACGGAAGCCGTCCCGGTGAGCCGGGGCGTGCCCCCGGCCGTTGCGGGCCAGCTCGGCCGCCATCAAGCGAGCCCCGTCGAGGATCTCCTGCCGGGCGCTGTAATTCAGGGCCAGGGTTAGGATCATCCCGTCATTGCCCGAGGTCTTTTCCATGCCCCGCTTCAGCTCCTTCTGGGCGAACCGGGGAAGCCCGGCGGTGTCGCCGATGGTACGCAGGCGTACCCGGTTCCGGTCCAATTCGTCTATCTCCCGCCTGAGAAAGCGCGCCAGGAGGCCCATAAGAAATCCCGTTTCACCCGAGGGACGCTTCCAGTTATCCGCGGAGAAGGCATACAGGGTCAGGGCTTTTATCCCTTTTTTGGCGCAGGCGCGGACTATTCTCCGGACCGTATCCACGCCGGCCCGGTGCCCGGCCACCCGGGGCAGGCCGCGCTTCCGCGCCCAGCGCCCGTTCCCGTCCATGATTATCGCTACATGGCGGGGCAGGCGCGTGGCGGGAGGATCAGACTGTCCTGATCTCCTTTTCTTTTCCGGCAAGGTTCTCGTCCAGCCTGGTGATATGGGTGTCGGTAATCTTCTGTGACTGGGAGTTTAATTTCTTGAGCTCGTCCTCGGAAACTTCCCCCTTTTCCTTGGCCGCCTTGAGCTTGTTGTTCAACTCATGCCGGAGATTGCGGACGGAAACACGGCCGTCCTCGGTCTGCTTCCGGGCTATCTTCACCAATTCCTCGCGGCGCTCCTCATTGAGGGGGGGAAGGATGAGCCTTATGACATCGCCGTTCCGGTTGGGTGTCAGCTTGAGGTCGGAGGCTGAAATGGCCTTCTCGATCGCCGCCGAGGATGCCTTGTCCCAGGGCCGGATCTCGATGGTCCTCGCCTCGGGAACGCTGAAGTTGGCCAGCTGTTTCAGCGGCATGAAAGAGCCGTACATCTCGACCTTGATGTTGTCCACAAGCGCGGTGGAGGCGCGCCCGGTCCGCAGTCCCGCCAGCTCCTGCTGGGTCACGCCCACCGTCTTTTTCATCCGCTCCTCGTAATCCTTCAACAGCGCCTGCATATCCGCCATTGTCATCCCTCCGTTACGATGGTCCCGACCCGCTGGCCACTGGCCGCGCGGATTATGTTGCCGGGAACATTCAGGTTGAATACCACTATGGGAACCTTGTTGTCCTCGCACATTGTCAGGGCGGAAATGTCCATAACCTTCAGCCGCCGGGCGATCGCCTCCCGGTAAGTAAGGGCGTCGAACTTCCGCGCCCGGGGATTCTTCACCGGGTCGGAATCATAGACGCCGTCCACCTTGGTGGCCTTGAGCACCACCTCGGCCCGCGTCTCGCTCGCCCGCAGGGCGGCCGCCGTATCGGTGGAAAAATAGGGGTTGCCCGTTCCTCCGGCGAATATTACGACCAGCTTTTTGTGGAAATGGTGCATGGCGCGCCGGCGGATATAGGGCTCGGCGATCTTGGCCATCTCGATGGCTGACATTACCCGGGTCGGGGCTCCGTTGCGTTCAAGGGCATCCTGCAATGCCAGGCTGTTGATGACGGTGGCCAGCATTCCCATGTAGTCCGCCGCAGTCCGCTCGATGTCGCCGCCCTGGGCCCCGCGGAAAATATTCCCCCCGCCGATGACGATCCCGATACGGACGCCTTTACGGTGCAGCTGGACCACTTCCTTGGCTATCCGCTCGAGGATGGGGGCATTGATACCAAAACCGTCCCTGCCCCCCAGGGCCTCACCGGATAGCTTGAGGATCACGCTGCGCCAGGGTCTCCTGCCGGTTTTTTTACTCATAACCCCTGCCCCCCTTATTTTTCCTGCCGCGCCGGTTCCGACGCCCTATGCCTCTTCCCCGCCGCCCAGCCTGTAGATGGTAAAGCGGCGAATCTTCATCTTCTCCTTGAACTTGGCCACCTTGTCGGTGATCAGGGTCCCAACCGTCATTGACGAATCACGGATATAGGGCTGTTCAAGGAGGCAGACCTGCGAATACAGGTGCTCGACTTTTTCCCGGATAAATTCCACAGCCTGGGCCGCCTTACCGGCAACCTCGGCCTGCTTGGCGAATTCCACCTTTTGTTCCTCAAGAAAAGCGGCCGGAACATCCTCCCGGGAAATCCACTTCGGAGTCATGGCCGCCACCTGCATCGCCAGTTCCCTGGACATGCCAACGAACTCCTCATTGCGCGCCACGAAATCGCTTTCGCAATTGACCTCAATGAGCGCGGCCAGCTTTCCGCCGTGGTGCACATAGGCCATGATGCATCCTTCCTCGGCCTTGCGGGATTCCTTGGACGCCTGGATCGCGGCTCCATGCTCGCGGAGGATCGCCGCCGCCTTGCCCATGTCGCCGGCGGCCTCCAGGAGCGCCTTCCGACACTCCATAACGCCGGACCCGGTGAGCTCCCGAAGCTCGCGAACCTGTTCGGCGTTTATGCTCATGACGACTTCTCCTCCGATGCGGCAGCCTGGGCGGGAGGCTCGGCGGTCGCCACCGGTCCTTCCGGGGCCGGCGGGGCGATCTCTATCACGGCAGCCTCTTCCTTGGCCCCGTCAATCTTGAAGTCCCCCCGCATGGCCTGCTCGAAGAGCTTCATGTCATCCTCAACCTCTCCCCCCTCCTGCTCGGCCTCGATCTTGAGGGCCCGCGACGCCGCGGCCACCTGCTCAAGACGCTCGGCTTCCTCGGCGGACTGTATCGCGGCGGCGCCAGTGGTTGGAGCCCCGCCCTTGGCGGCCCATTCCTGCAGGCCTTCAAGAACGGCATCGGCCATATAGCCGGTAACCAGCTTGATGGAACGGATGGCGTCGTCATTGCCGGGAATAGGCCAGGTCACCTCGTCCGGGTTGCAGTTCGTATCGACAACGGCCACCGTGGTTATTCCCAGGCGGCGCGCCTCCGCCAGGGCGATGTGCTCCTTCTTGAGGTCGACCAGGAATATCAGGTCGGGCACCTTGGGAATGTCGCGCATGCCGGAATAGGCAGTCTTCAATTTTTCCCACTTGTGGTGGAACTGGTCGACGGTCTTGCGCGGGAACTGGTACATCGTCCCGTCCGCCTCCATCTGCTCGAACTCACGCATCTTCGCGATGTTCTTGCGGACGGTTACGAAATTGGTCAGGAGCCCGCCGACCCAGCGGTTGGTGATGGAGGACATCCCGGAACGCTGGGATTCCTCCAATATGACCTGCTGCGCCTGCTTCTTGGTGCCGACGAACAGGACCGTTCCGCCCTGGGCCACGCAGTCCCTGACGGCCGTATAGGCTTCCTTCAGCATCTTGAGCGTTTTCTGGAGGTCGACGATGTGAATACCGTTGCG
>Ga0334722_10002435_pt1 | contig 21183 bp, 18 predicted proteins | sample C3_bottom_MG_FD_207210 | JGI IMG/M metagenome (GOLD analysis project Ga0334722, IMG submission 207210) | Sediment microbial communities from Yellowstone Lake, YNP, Wyoming, USA - C3_bottom | ecosystem: Environmental > Aquatic > Freshwater > Lake > Sediment | place: USA: Wyoming | collected... | reverse complement strand
AATAAATGGGGTGAAATTTTAGGATACAATCAGTTCTTCGATTTTTATAATGGATCAGATACAGTTGAAACTCAATATGCAAATGGAATTACAGGTTATTATTTTAAGGGTGGTTTAGTTGGTTCTAATGTTAGATTAAAAAGTAACTATCACGCTTTTTATAGTTTTCCTGATGCCTATCAAGTAATATCATCCAGATTTTTGGCAGGTTATACTTTTTATCATTTCTATGGTAATGGTGATTATCCTTCTTATTTCGGCGGTGTTGTCAGAGCTAAACAATTCCAGCTTAATGCCTTGAATACTGCTCCTGCGAATGCAACCGCAACCGGTACAACTGGTGAAATAAGAATTGATGCTAATTATATCTACGTTTGTGTTGCCACAAACACTTGGAAACGAGTTGCTATTGCAACGTGGTAAATCTTTTTTTTATAAATACGAAGGGGGTATCATAATTCTATTATTGATTCTCCCTTTTATTTTATTGTTGTTAGCTTTTTTTCTATTCAATCTTTAACAAAAAAAATCCCCGATACCGCCCTGCTTAGACGCAAGGCTATAGCACCGGGGTTTGATTTAACAAAAGGTCTGGGGGGGTGTACCCTATCTTAAGAGCAATGTGCAAATAATTATTTGAGCAAAATCATTTTTTTTATCTGAACAAAACTTCCCGTTTGCAATCTATAGAAATAAACTCCACTTGGCAGATTAGCTGCATTCCAGGTTAACTCATAAGTCCCAATGGGTTTTTCTTCGTTAACTAATATCTCAATTTCTTCACCTAGTGTGTTATATATTTTTAGTGTTACTTGAGATGATTTTGGAATTGAATATTTAATAGCGCAAGAACTATTAAAAGGATTAGGGAAATTTTGTTCGAGCTTAAATTCACTAGGTAATCCATTAAATATAGGCTCTAAAGAAGTTAATATTTCAGATAAGGGTCTTCGAAAAATCCTACCACCACCAGCAATTCCAGCAAATAAATAATCATCATTTACACCAAGAGATAGAACGTGATCCGAAAAATCTGAATTAATGGATGTCCAATTCACACCATTATTTGTGGAAAGAAATATTCCACCGAATTTAGTCCCTGCAAAGATATTTGAACCTTTAGTGACCATAGCATAAACTACAATTTTAGTTAAACCATTATTAACAACATTCCAATTTGAACCGTTATCACTAGAAATAAATACGCCTCCATCTGTTCCAGCAAATATATTTCCTGACCCATCCTGAGCAGCAGCAAGACACCAGGTCCATAAATTTACTATCCCATTACCAGCAGTCCAATCGTTACCAAAATTAGTGGAACGAAATATACCGTCATTACCAGTTCCAGCAAATAAATTCATACCCCCGCCAGCATTAGGGCTGCTAGCCAAAGCATAAATAAAAGTATTTGTTAATCCATTATTTGCGGGTGCCCAGCTAGTGCCATTGTTTGTAGAAACAAAAACACCTTGACCATTTTCTCCGGCAAAGAGATATGCATCGCTTCCTAATAATGCATTAAAAGTACTTTCCCCTGTGTTAAGTTGTGTCCAACTAATTCCGCTATTGTCAGTTCGGTATATGCCGTTATTATTAGTTCCTGCAAATAAATACCCGCCGTTTAGAGTAAGTGACATCACGTCTGTGCTTAAGCCATTATTAATAGGTGTCCAAGTATCACCATTATCGGTTGATAGAAATACACCTTGATTATAATTCCCTGCAAATATATTAGAACCATTTATGGCAAAGCATCTAAAGTTATATCCTATAGGACCATAGATTTGCACCCACTGTGCTTCAGAAAAGTTTGTGATAAACAAAGAGATCAGGAAAACGAAGATATTCAATGTAAGAGTTTTCATAATAAGTACTCCACTGTCTTGGGTTAGTTATAAGCAGTCCTACTAAATTATTAATAACAAATTTTCAAATTATTTCTTAAAATTCTGCTTCGGGAGGTTATCGATTTGTCATTAATGGACTTAGCGATAAAATGGCTCTAACATTAGCCTTCTCGGAGTAGAGGAAAATTATATAATGATATGTACATTTAATATTTATCAAAGTCAAACATTTTTCATTTCACAAAAAATAATGATTGATGAATGTGTATTAATAAAAAAAGAACCCTGAAACCTTAGCCTCAGGGTCTTGTGTTAACAAAAAACTTGGGGGTGAATTTTCTGCTAACCATACTTCAAATATAATAATAAAAAAATAAACCTGTTCCGCAACTAAAAGTGCTCGCAGTAATAATTTTTATTTTGGCTTGCCTGCCTACCGTCAGGCAGGCTTCGCACTTGATGTCGCTACACAGGCTAATTTTTTTGAATCTGTTTTGGCGTTAAAAGGTTTTGCTATCGCCAACCCTTTAACATTTAATTCAAAAAATACCTGTTCCACTACTTCCAAAATCTATCGCTTTTGACTTCCGTTCCACAGGCATTTTTTTGCTTTTAGTTGTGTGATAAACACTCTTTAAATAGTTTTTGCCCCTTTTCACAATATATATTTTTAATCTTAACCTTTCCTTTTCGCTTTACCATTATTCTCATTCTTACTTAACACGGGCAAGTCAAAAAGATAATACCACCGTTTCACTATCGGCATTACTTTTCAACTTGCCTTCACTCAGTAAATCATTTTGTGCAGTAGCTACGGGGCAAAAACTGTTTTTTTCGGGGTGTTGTGCCCTGAATTTATTAACCAAACTAAAGGAGATAGGATGACACCAACAAACAACCATTTACAAATGCTTTTTGATGAGTTTGTAAAACCTGATATTATTCCACAGCATAAATGTAAACAACATTTACGCACGATTGAGGAAACTCATTCTGTAAACTCACTACATAACATAGTAATAGCTCGTAAGTGTAAATGTAAAATTTGCGGTGAGGTTTTTGAATATTATGACCCGAATGGATTGGATTAATAAAAATTAAAATTCTATGTTTGCAATTATAATGTTAATCAATCAATTTATTAATCTTAAAGTCAGCACTCGAGTAAGTACTGATAAAAATGATTGGAATTTAGCCTATATTCAAGTATTCCTGATGACTTCGGATCAAAGGGTTGAGGGTTCGAATCCTTCCGGGCGTACTAATAAAGTTTTAATTCATTTCGTTTTAAGGCTTTTCTCTTTTTCCAATCCCGATGATTCAGTCAGTACTGAGTCAGCACTCAGTCAGTACTTACTCTCCTTTGCTGAAAAGGAGAATCTAAAATGTTTCTAACCAAAGTTAAACGTTCACAATTCTATCAACTCATTTATGAAGTTGAAGGTAAGCGTAAAACAATCTCAACAAAAACTTCAGACATTAAAGAAGCAAAAATATTTCTCGCTAACTTTACACCACCTGAAAAAAGTAAAATTAAAGAATCACCTTCTAATGATTTTACACTTTCTAATTTTAAGGATGAATATGTAAACTTTGCAAAGCTTCGTTTATCCAAAGATTATGTAAAAGGTGCTGTTGAGCCATCCTTAAATCGCTTAATTGATTTCGCAGGTGATATTCCTTTAAAACAATTGGACCTTAAAACTCTTGATAACTTTATCACAAATAAATACAACTCATCAAAATTTACTGCAGCCCTTTATTATCGTGCATTAAAGGCAGCATTATCAAAAGCCGTAGCTTGGGATTACATTTCCGATAATCCATTAAAAAAAATTAAAGCTCCAAAAGTCACAAAGTCACTTCCACTATTTATTGTTGAAGAAGATTTAAATCTTATCATAGCAAAAACTAATTCTGTTCAACTTAAAAATATTTTTCTTGTTGCTTTTTATACAGGAATGAGATTGGGAGAAATTCTAAATATGCGTTTTTCTTGGATCGATCATTCTCAAAATATTATTGTAGTTAAAAATTCTGATTCGTTCACAACTAAAAGTAAGAAGGAACGTATTATTCCAATCCACCCCCGCATCAAATCTATCTTAATAAATAAAAACGAAAAAGATGATTTTATCTTTACTCGCTGGCCTGGATTAAAATTCAATAATAATTTTGTAAGTAAACAATTTAAAAAATCTTTACGCGCTGTAGGGTTAAATGATAAAATACATTTTCATAATTTAAGACATAGTACAGCAAGCAACTTAGTGCAAAAAGGCGTTTCACTTTATATTGTCAAAGAAATATTAGGCCACGCTGATATTCAGACCACCCAAGTATATAGTCATCTCACCTCTGCAAATCTTTCAAATGCAATCAATTTACTTTAAAAATAATAAGGCTGGATTCCACTCCAGCCTTTAAATACTATGACTGATTTTTCGATACAACATAGCGTAGGTTTCAAGGCATAATTTCACTTCTAAGCCGCCTCTTTTTCCTTATTAGACATATTTATCAATGCATAATAAACATCATCTTTTTTGTCAAATTTCACAACATTCCCAGCGAGTGTTTTTAATGTTTTTCTTGCAATATCAGGTCTATTGAAAGTTTTCAAAAAAATCCACCAATCACAATTAACACCCCAAGCGACTAACTTAAACTTATTTCGCCTCTTCATCTTATTTGCAGCTTCCCTATTCTTAGTTTGAAACCTATAGAATGGCTTACCTCTTTCTTCTTGCCACATCTCTATCATACTGCCTCCTTTTTTTCATTTTTTTGCAACTCCGGATAAAATGCAAACATTTTTTTATATTCATTCATCATTAGATCGTATAGCTCCTCTTTATATTTTTCTTCTACGATGAAGCTATCATGCACACAAAGACAAGCCAGCTTCTTATTAAGAAAGTGTTTCATTATTCTTATCGCCAATATTGAATCTTTATATTGTTTATCCTTCCCTACCCCCTTTCCAATAAATTTTTCTATTGCTTTATGATTAGACTTTATCATCTCTATCAATTCCCATATCCCAATCTTATTTCTTTTTAGTGCATCAGCAATCTCAAGCCCTTTTTGATCTTTATTTAGATACTTTTCAAACCCGCAATATGCATTATAGTCGCTTTTCGCGTTAATAAGGATATTTAACATTTTCTTAATAGCTTCCCGCAAATCCACATTCTGCATCCCCAGCATATATATATCGCCCTTTTCATCTATTCCTAATTCGTGATAAAGCATTCTTGGATGAAAACATCTATAATCTATTTCAACAATTGTATTCCCATTTATCAAAATATTTGAACGTTCCGCTTTAGAAAGTTTTTGATAATCTGCATCATAAAACCTTCCGCCTTTATTAAAACTACTATCATTAAACACTCTTTTTAATTGGCAGTTTAAATTCTTATAAATTCTATAGTTACCTTCAGAAAATCCTATTAATGGGATACTGCTTGTGTAGTTGTATTCTATCTGATTAGTTGTTGTGGCTTCAGAAGTATAATTATGTTTGAATAAGGGCTGCTTCTTGCGTGTAATTTTATCAATTGGGATTTTAACTTCAACAGTTTTTATAAAAGCGTTGTATTCACGCAAAAATTTTCTCGACCGCTCGCTTTCAATATTCGGCCTGTAGTCAATCAAATTTTTTTTACCGTCTTTTAGCTCAACAATATTATCAAATTTTATTTTTGAAAATTCTTCCGCTATAAATGTGTAGGTAATACATTCATTTTTATCATAGTAATTCTGGATTATCTTTTGGGGATCTATGCACTTTTTAACTTCATCCAATAATTTTTGCTTTGCACGGATTCTTGTTACCAGATTTGTGGCTTCATTTTTTTGATTAAAAAAACCTGGTAATTTTTCAAGATAGTCACAATTTACTAAGGCTTTTGTAGCCCCAACCATATATGCAAATGTATTATGATCTGGATTATTATTATTTAATTTTTGATAATATCCTCTCGAATGCGGTATTGCGATATATTTTCCTGTTGTGTATTCATCTATTGCATTACTTATTATCACATTAAGGGCAATTTCTTTTTTATCTCTGTTATAGTCCGGATTTTTTATTCCAAATGAATAATAATTATCGTTTACAAATTTTTGAATCGTAGTCTTGTCATTATCATTTATGCTGGCTTTCCTGGCATCAATCCATTTAATGTTGTCATAGTGTTTTATCTTTTTCTTCTTCACTTTTCCTCCATCAATTAAATTTATTAATAGCTTCTCGTAACGATTCAATATTCAGGTGTGAATATTTTTCTGTAACTGCTAAGGAAGAATGCCCAAGCAATTCCTTCAATTGAAATGGAGAGACCCCTTTTTGTGCTAAGTTGGAAGCAAATGAATGCCTTAATGAATGGAATCTTATAATCTCATCTATTCCAACTTCCCGACAAATATTCTTAAAAGTTTTAGAGATATAATCATTACTAAAAGCTTTTTGCCCATTTACTGAGAAAACAAAATCATTTTTATTCGCGCATTTTAGTTTTCGTGTGCTAAGCATCTCATTTAATTTTTCAGCAATTGGCATTATTCTTTGTTTCCTTCCTTTTGTTGTAAATTTGTTATCACCTACAATTAAATATTTCTGCTCAAGTTTTACATTTTCCCATCTTAAATTATTTACTTCTCCTAAACGCATTCCTGTTAAATATGCTGTTTTGACCACATCAGCAATTATTAATAATGATACTTTCTTTTTTATAGGGCATCCGATCTTAAATGCTTTTAATTCAATATGTTTAAGTATTTTATTTAATTCTTCTTCTGTAATAAATTCTGGCTTATTTAATTGTCTCTTAGGTAGTTTTATCTTTTTAAAAGGATTATCATATATATATCCCCAATCCATTGCCTTATTGAAAGCCGCTTTCAAATTTCTGTAATAAACTCTATAACCTTCGGGAGCATGTTTCTTAATTGCATCAATAAATCTTTCTACTTCTCTTTGTGTTATAGTATCTAATATCATTTCCTTTGAAAAGTATTTTGTTAAATGCTTAAAAGTTACATCTACCGAAATTCTATACGCTATCGAATGATTACTTCTCACAAATCCAATATATTCATCCTCAAAACGCTCTATAGTAATGCTTTTCTGATTTGATGTAATCTTGGATAAAAGTATAGCTAAATTTTCTAATTGCTTGTTATTTAAATGATTCTCAGTACTCATCTGTTCTCCTAATTATTTTACGTATTTATGAATATCTTTGCACATAATTTTCTATATCTTATTCCAGCAGTACCTCCAACTCCTCTATCGCTCCGCTTAATTCGTAAACCTTCTCATTTATTTCCTTTATCTTTGCCTCTACCTCATAATCAACAAAATCATAACTAATCTCTTCCAGCTTCCGGATAATGAACCAGAGGTTTATCCGCAGCACCAATATTTTATCTGACATTTTAACTCCATAAAACAGCAAAACCTCGTTCATTCACACGACAAAATGATACGAGGCTTTACTTTTGTAATTCTATATATTTTTTACGTCGTGTGCCGTAGTTTTTTTCTCAACTACTGCTGCAAACGTAATGTGTAAGAAGAGGTGTAAGGAAGAGTGTAAGTCTTACAAAAAACTTACATTTTATACGCCGGCTAATTATTCGTCAAAAGGTATTCTGCCGCTCCTAATATTTGTCAATTCAACACGGATGGATTTCACTTTATTTTTCTTTTTAGCTCCACTTAGTACTGGGTAGACTTGGGTAACTATTTCTTCAGCTATAACTGAAATATTATCAATAGGATTTGATTTAAAATTGGGATAATTATCAATTAAATATTTTTTAATCTTATCTCTTTGTGTTTCATTTGTTTGTTCAACTTTTTCCGTTATTTCTATACTATCTTCTAAAGTGTCTTTAATGTATCTCTTCTTATATAGCACATTTTTAATCGCAATGTCCAAATGAGGTTCCGCCAATTCCGGGTTAATAATTTCATCAAATATTTCTTCATCATCGGCTTGATGTTGCTTTAATACTTCCAGTACCAAATCATCCATCTCATCTTCACCAATTTTCTTCCTATTGTCTGTAAGGATTTTTGATATTCTATCTTTCAAATGTTTGGTCCATCTATCGGAACTTTTATAATCCAATTCCTTAAACAATTCCTTATCGCCAATACTCTCTAATTTAAAGTCACGAACTAAATTATCGTGTTTCCATATTAATCCCCCTTCTTTATTGCTAACCAAACCCCATAGTTGCATATCTATTTTATTTATAGCTTCTTCATATTCAGTAATTTTAACCTTACAGTCAGATAATTCTTGCTTTAAATTCATTTCGAAATCATCGATATCATTATCAAACTTAATTTCTAAGATTTTTATTCTATCATTAAGTTTTTCTATTTCTGCTTTTATCGGTAGTCTTTTTTTAATTAGGTTATTTATTTCAATCCTTAGCTTTTTTATTTTAATTTGCAATGTTGAAATGTAATCCTTTGTGATATATTTACTCTCAAATGATTCCAGATTGTCCCTTGTCCATTGTCCTAAAGTACTATCTTCAAATTTTGCATTCGTAATTCTTATGGTATTCTTATATTCAAGCTCTTCAGGTAATCTTGCTTTTTTTAGCGCTTCTATGTTTTCGGTTAAATTTTTAGTTGAATAATATCTCATCCATTCATCTATAGTTCTATGCCTGAACCTCCTCACACAATATTCTATATATTCATCTTCTCTATCTTCCCCTATTTGTTCAAATTGCCGTAGTAATACCTTTAGATCAAAATTTCCTTCAGTTAATTCTTCCCATAAAATTTTGAAGTCATCCATATTTCTCTCCTCTCTAATTGTACTCATAGCGTTAACGAAATCTATTTCATCGTCAATTGCTTTGGCCAAATCTTTTAATTCTTCAGTCTTCTTGCTAACGTCAGCTTCAACATACTGATCAATGTTATGCTCTTCCCTATTATATACTCTATTATAAACATCATACCGCTCTTCAATAAATCTGTTTCTTTCAGAACAATTCTCTCCTTTGACTTTCCAGGGGGTAAAACGATCAGATTCATAGCAGCGTATTACTCTTTTAAGCTCCTTTTGGAGAAACAATAAATAAGCTTTTTTCTTACCTTGTGTGGGTAGCTCATCAATCTCCACTCTTATTTTTCTATAATCAAAATTATAAGTCTCAAATTTTATATTATTTATTTCTTTATGATTTAATTTGTTTTCCTTTTTTCCTGCTATCTTTTCATAATATTCTATTTCGGTATTTATGTACTTATCACAAATTCTAAATACCTTTAATTTCTTTTCTATTTCAGCATTAATATCCATAATACCACACATAATCTCATCATCTACATTTTCATCGGATACTTCTAAATTAAATACATCAATATCATAGTATTTTTTATAATATTCTGTTTTTTTAAAGTATTCTCCCAAGTCCTCTCTCATACCATCAACTATGGAATCAAGTTCCTTACAATTTTCTGTTTCTTTCACTTCCTCTAAATCTCTAATAAACTCTGCTAATTCACTTGCTTTATGAAATTCCAAATTATTATTCTCTTCCTTATATTTTTTTAGGACTGTATTTTCAAAAGCATAAATTACTTTTTTTAATTCTTTATTTTGATATAACAAAAAGTCCAACTTTTCTTCTACTGTATCTAAATTATCTAAATATTTTTTTATTTCATTTGTATTTGTTAACAACTTTACTATCTCTAATTTTAATTTAAAAATTATCTCTCACCTTTTTAAAAATAAATATTTCTTTCCAAAATCATTATGTTTTTTTGTATTTTAAAGCAGGTCTTAATCTTATTTTCTAAATGTTCTAATGGTTATGGGTTTACTTAGTAACATTAAATATGGGTAGTTATCATTATCTTTCAAATATAATTATGCCAAAATCCAAAATATCTAAATCTCTCAATATCTCTGCTTCGCTTAACGAAGAATATTATTCAATTAAATCTCCTCATAGAGTTCTCAAATATGCTGAAGTTTTAACTTCCCCTCGTGAAGTAAATGCTATGCTTGATTTTGTTAAACAAGAAACTGAAAGAATAGACTCAAGGTTTTTAGAACCCGCTTGTGGTACCGGTAATTTTTTGATTGAAATACTAAGGAGAAAATTAAAGATAATTGAGAATCGCTATTATCAAAGTCAGATTGAATTTGAACGTGCATCTTTTACTGCAATCAGTAGTTTATATGGAATAGATCTGCTTCAGGATAATGTGGAGCATTGCAGAGCAAGATTATTTAATGAGTTTCAAACTTTGTACAACAAGTTATTCAAATCTAAAATCAATAAATATTTTCTCAAGTCATTAAAATTTGTGTTAGATAGAAATATAATTTGTGGTGATGCACTTACGCTTGAGAAAAATGGTTTAATAAAAGGTCCAATAATATTCTCTGAATGGTCACTCGTTACTGGTAGCACCGTTCAAAGAAGGGATTTTCAGTTTGAGTCACTTATAAAAAATCAAAAAATGGATGTCCCAAATTTATTTTCTGATCTTGGGGATGAAGCATTCATACCGGTACCAGTTAAAACTTATCCATTACAAAATATTTATAATCTATCTGAATATGTTCAACTCGAACTTTAACCCGGATGTATTAAGCTGCCTTGCTAATTTGAGTAGCGATGAGGTATTTACCCCTCCGAATTTAGTCAATGAAATTTTAGATTTATTACCACAAGAATTGTGGAGTAATAAAGAAGCTAAATTTCTTGATCCTGTTTGTAAAACAGGTGTATTTCTGCGTGAGATTGCTAAACGTTTAGATAAAGGTTTAGAAAATCAAATACCCAACAAGCAAAAAAGAATAAATCATATTTTAAAGAATCAATTGTTTGGCATAGCAATCACGGAACTTACATCCTTAACATCACGTCGCAGCTTATACTGTTCAAAAACTGCCAACGGCAAATACTCGATTTGCGATACTTTTGAAGATGAACAAGGCAATATCATTTACAATAGGCTTATGCACATTTGGGAAAATGGCAATTGTATTTACTGTGGTGCAAGTCAGTCAGTTTACGATCGAGAAGGTAATTTAGAAGCTTATGCATACAACTTTATACATACAGATAAACCCGAGGAGATATTTAATATGAAATTTGATGTAATAGTTGGTAATCCACCCTATCAAATGAGCGACGGTGGTGATAGTATTGAAGATGCAAGGACAAGAGGTGGGGCAATACCTCTTTATCACAAATTTGTTCATCAAGCAAAAAAACTCAACCCTCGTTTTTTAGTTATGATCATTCCTTCAAGGTGGTTTTCAGGCGGTAGAGGTTTAGACGCGTTTAGAGAAGAAATGCTAAATGATAAAAGAATAAGAAAATTAGTCGATTATCCTGTATCTTCTGAAATTTTTCCAGGTGTTGAAATTAAAGGGGGGGTATGTTACTTCTTATGGGATCGTGATAATTATGGTATGTGTGAGGTTATAACAATAAGAGGTGGAAATGAATCAAGATTAGTTCGCAGTTTAAGAGAAACAGGTAGTGATATTTTTATTAGATATAATGAAGCTGTTGAAATTCTGCGAAAAGTTTTAGAAAAAAAGGAAAATTCTTTCAGCAAATTAGTAAGTACTCAAAAACCATTTGGCTTAAGAACGTATTTTAAAGGAAAAATTAAACCATTTGAGAATAGCATTAAAATTTATACTAACAAAAATATAGGTTATATTAAAGAGGAAGAAGTAACTCAAAATAAACAATGGATTAAAAAACATAAAGTTTATATAACAATGGCGTATGGTGCTGGCGAAGATTTCCCTCATCAAATATTAAACAAACCTATTTATGGTGCACCTAATACTTGCTGTACAGAAACTTATCTTCTAATAGGTCCATTTTCTTCTAAGAAAGAAGCTCTAAATGTTATTAGTTATATTCAAACACGTTTTTTTAGATTTCTTGTATTGTTAAGAAAAAATACGCAGCACGCCGCCAAAAGCGTTTATACATTTGTACCTATTCAAGATTTTGATAATGCTTGGACTGATGAAAGACTTTATAAAAAATATGGTTTAACAAAAGAAGAAATAAATTTTATTGAATCAATGGTACGTCCAATGGAATTATAAAATGAGTGATAATTTTTTTCCAAAACGCCCTGCATCTAACCCGACAATTTATGCATATGAGTTGACTGGAGTTTCAACTCATAATGGTTTATTAAAGATTGGTTATACATCAAGAGATGCAAAAACTCGTATTGCTGAGCAGCTTACAACAAGTCGTGTCAACTATAGAATTGTTCTTGAAGAATCTGCGATGCGAAATGATGGCAGTGTGTTTACTGACCACGATGTGCATACATATCTAAAGAAAAAGAAAATTAAAAATGTAGATGGAGAATGGTTCAAATGCTCTTTAGATGAATTAAAAGCTGCCATACTTGCCGTTAAATTAGGTGGATTTATTGAAGATAATCGTTCATTAAATTTTAAAATGCGGCCAGAACAAGAAGATGCTGTAAATAAAACTAGTGAGTATTTCAAGAAGTTTAAAAAAGAAAACTCAGACAAAGCACCACACTTCCTTTGGAATGCCAAGATGCGCTTTGGTAAAACCTTTGCAGCATATCAGCTTGCTAAAAAAATGGGTTGGAAAAAAATACTTGTACTAACCTTCAAACCTGCTGTCCAAAGTGCCTGGGAAGAAGATTTAAAAACTCATATCGACTTTAAAGGTTGGCAGTTCATTTCACGTAATGGCGTATCTTATGCGGAAATTGATAAGAATAAACCATTCGTTTGTTTCGGTTCATTCCAGGATTATTTAGGAAAAAATGAAGTCGGTGGCATAAAAGCTAAAAATGAATGGGTGCATACTATAAATTGGGACTGTGTCATTTTAGATGAATACCACTATGGTGCCTGGCGGGAAAATGCAAAAGATTTGTTTGAGGCCGAAGACAGTAAAGAAATTAAGTTTGCTGAAGGTGAAGGCATTGAATATTTTGATGAAGAATCTATGCCAATTACTACTAATGCTTATTTGTATTTATCAGGTACACCATTTAGAGCAATAGCCTCAGGCGAATTTATCGAAGAACAAATTTTCAACTGGACATATTCTGATGAACAGAAAGCTAAAGAAGAATGGAAAGGTGAAGATAATCCCTATGCTTCATTACCAAGGATGGTAATGCTTACTTATCAATTACCTGATTCTATTATAGAAATTGTTAAAAAAGGTGAATTTGATGAATTTGATTTGAATGTTTTCTTTTCCGCTTATGGTGAAGATATCACTGCAAGGTTTAAATATGAAGATGAAGTCCAAAAATGGCTTGATTTAATACGTGGTCAATATTTAGCAACCACTGTTGATAATCTGAAATTAGGCGCAAAAAAACCACCATTACCTTTTTCTGATGTTCGTTTACTAAATGTTCTTTCACACACATTATGGTTTTTACCAAGTGTTGCTTCTTGTTATGCTATGCGAAATTTATTGATGCAAAAGCAAAATAAATTCTATCACGATTATAAAATTATTGTTGCAGCCGGTACAAAGGCAGGAATAGGTGCTGATGCTTTACCTCCTGTTTACAATGCTATGGAAAATCCATTGCAAACAAAAACCATAACTCTTTCTTGTGGTAAATTAACAACCGGTGTTACTATTAGACCGTGGTCTGGAATTTTTATGTTACGTAATTCATCAAGTCCTGAAACTTATTTCCAGGCTGCTTTTCGGGTTCAATCACCTTGGACAGTTTTTAATCCCGATAATAAATCACCCAATAAAGAAGAAATAATTAAAAAAGAATGTTATGTCTTTGATTTCGCTCCCGATAGGGCTTTAAGGCAGATAGCTGATTATAGTTGCAGATTAAATTTAAACGAATCAGATCCGGAAAAGAAAGTTGAAGAATTTATACACTTTCTACCTGTACTCGCTTATGATGGCAGTTCTATGAAACAAATTGATGCTGCTGGTATTCTGGAAATGGCTATGAGTGGCACAACTGCAACTTTATTAGCAAGGCGTTGGGAGAGTGCACTACTCGTAAACGTAGATAATATCACTCTTCAACGTTTAATGAATAATGAGAAAGCTATGCAAGCATTAATGAGTATAGAAGGTTTCAGAAATTTAAATCAGGATATTGAAACGATAATAAATAAATCAGACTCTGTAAAGAAAGCAAAGAAAGAGGCAAATGAAAGAGATTTATCAGAAAAAGAGAAAAAGCAGCTTTCGGAAGAAGAAAAACAATATAAGTCACTCAGAAAACAAATCCAGGAAAAACTAATAAAGTTTGCTACCCGGATTCCTGTATTTATGTATTTAACCGATTATAGAGAAAGAACACTAAAGGATGTTATTACACAACTTGAACCAGGACTTTTCAAAAAAGTTACAGGATTATCAGTAAAAGACTTTGAGTTACTCGTAAGCCTTGGCGTATTCAACAGCGCTTTGATGAACGATGCAGTGTATAAGTTCAAACGTTACGAAGATCCAAGTCTTGATTATATTGGCATAAACAAACACGCAGGTGCGGATATAGGCTTGTATGATACTATTATTAGTTCCAAAGAATTTATTAAAGAGATTATTGAAAGTCAGGATTAATTTTCGGCTCGATTAAAATTCTCTTACTATAACAAATAATTCAAGTTCAATTAAGTCTAGTTTTTATTATTTATTAACTATTAAGGGATTTTTATGGTTAAAATAACTTACGAACAAAATTCTAATAATATTTTAGACATCATCAACGAAGTAACTTTTGAAACTGATAAGAAAACAATTCAAGAATTAATATATCACTATGAAAAAGGTAATCTAAATCTTGAACCTGCTTTTCAAAGAGAATCTGTTTGGCAGGAATTTCAACGCCGCCGCCTCATAAAATCTATTTGGGAAAATATTCCTATACCTTCCATTTTTTTATACGAAAGAGAAAATAACGGTGATCTCGTGTATGATGTTATTGATGGTAAACAAAGATTGGAAAGCATTTTTATGTTTATGGGGCTCAAAGGATTTAGAGGTAAAAAATTTTGGTTTAAAGCAAGTTGGGAAGAAGAAAATGAACCATTGTTCGAAAAACTTTTTTGGAAAGATTTAGATAAAAAAGAACAAATTAAAATCCTTAATTATCCGGTTCAAACCATCACAATTCGTGGAACTCAAAGTGCAATCGCGGATATATTTGTTCGAATAAACTCTACTGGTAGTAAACTTAAACCTCAGGAAATCCGTAAAGCCAATTATCTAACCTCAGCTTTTTTAAAAGAATGCGTTAAAGTAGCTAACCTTAAAAAATTAATAAATTTCTTAACAAGTAATAGAATATTAAGCTCAGAACAAATTAGTCGTCAAAAACACATTGAGCTAGTCTCAGAATTGATTCTATCAATTCATCATAATGGTCCTTTAAATAAAAAACGTGCAATTGATGAAACTATGCAAAAGGATACACTTAAAGGTTTGCAGCTTAAATCAGCTTCAAAAAGATTCAGTCAGACTTTGTCAACTTTAATTACTTTATTCCCAAAAATAAAAGAGACTCGATTCAGAGGTGTTGCAGATTTCTATTCAATTTTTATGCTTATATGGCGTTGGAAATATGTAGATAAAGTGGCATTAAATGATCGTAAGCGTAAATCACTCGCTCAAGCGTATCTATTAAGTTTTGGTAACAATATAGACATCGTCCGGGAAAAGCAAAGAAATTTCAGCACTGGCAAGATTGAAGAAGATGAAAGTTTGTTCGTTGACTACCTTAGAACAGTTATGTCAAGTACCGACGACATTAACCAACGCAAAACTCGTGAGAAAATTTTAGACTCAGTTTTATCTGGTTGTTTTTCTACTAAGGATCCTTTTAGAGTTTTTAATAAAGAGCAGAGACGCATAATATGGTATCAATCAAACGGTCATTGTTCTAATAAAAAATGTAGAAAGAAATTAAACATTAATAATTTTCACGTAGATCATATTAAGCCATATTCAAAAGGTGGTAAAACATCCTTAAAGAATGCTCAAATTCTCTGTGCAAAATGTAATTTAGAAAAGTCAAATAAATAACATTCAAATTCAAATTATGAATGATCTAAAAAATTTCGATAAGAACATTTCTCAAATCACCAAAGAACAATGGCAGGCATTATTCAAACTAATTCCAATTATAACCCGAACAAAAAACTTTGGTAAAACGTCGCCCATAAAAAAAACTAAGGAAGGACACTTTACTTTCCCATATATGCAGCCGGCTCCAATTGTTCAAAAATTTCATAGCACAGTTTATGAAATTGGTATTATCCATTCATTTGATTGGGGATCTTGGGAAGAAGGCAAAAAATTAGTACGCAATCCCAAAACTGATTTCAACAAACTCGATATAAAAACATTATGTATGCTAATAACCGCCATCGTCCGTAACGATAGATTTTGTGAGGGAGCTTTAGTAGATGCCTTTGAAGATGGAACTATGCTAAAATTATTAAAAGCAATAAGAAAAAATGTTAATGCAAAATAAATTTCTATCGAGGCTCATAAAAGAATTTGAACAGCTTAACAAAGTTCCAAAATTCCAAATTGAACGTGCCATCTCTCCCCTTCTCGGCATTTTCATAAAAGAAATAGTAAATAAAAAACTAAATGTTTCAGTATCTGTTTCTTTCCCCGAATTTCCACTAAAACACGAAGGAGATAACCAATCAACTAATATTGATTGGCTTCTCGTAGATAGAAAGAATAAAACTCTTTACTTTATTGAATTAAAAACAGATAATCTGTCTTATAATAGTGAACAGTTCGGAATTTATAAAAAATTTAAAGATGACATTGAAAAAGATAAAAATGCGATCATTCTTGAATTACAGCTTAATTCTATTATCCCTAAGACCAGAAGAAAAGACAAGTACAAATCAATTCTCCGGAAACTTAATGAATACAAAGTTGATTTGTCTTTATATCCATTTTTGAAAATTGTTTATATTGCCCCAGACAAACCAGATGAATCTATGAACATAGTTTATGACGACTTAATTTTATTAAGGAATTTACCGGCTAAAATTAAAACGCGTTATATTAAAGAGTGGCATCAACTCCGCAAATTTCTAAAAACTCTTTCAACACAGTATGATAAAAAATAAAAAGATTTTGAAACAGGAAGGCAACATTACCGTTCTAAAAGATTTAGGTCTTATCTTTGATAATCCCGAAGAAGAAAAAAGAAGTAATAAAGAATTACGGGATTTTCTTACTTTAAAAGGTCACCCCGCCCCAAAAATAAAAAGAAAGAAAGTTAAAGATTAATCTTAATTTATCATTGAACATTGAAAATTCTACATTGAACATTAACGCCGGGCTGTGTGTTTTGACAAACACTATTCAGCAAGTATAAATAATTGATTGATTCTTTTTCGTCTTAACCTTCCATTTTCCATCATACATCTACCATCAAACATTCTATCCGCTTTTGCCATTAGCTTCATTCACTCATCCGTTCCATTTCGCTCCTTGATAGCTCCACAGTAAAGATTTTTGCCATTCGTTAAGCAGAACAACCCGCCTTTAATTTTGTTTTGGCTGCAGGTCGTCTGCTTCACTCATAATTTAATACTGTTCCGCTATCACTCCACTTCATTTCACTACTTCGCTTCATTCAGCTAAAAGCACAGTTTGCTGTTTACTTAGCTCGTTAAAAAAGATTGCGTGTTCCTGTCCGCCGTGGCGGATTGTACATTTAGCTGCAAACTTTTTCTTAACACTCGCTAAATAAACTAACCTGCCTGCCGTAATGATTAATGAAGGCAGGTCACGCAAACTTAAAAGCTAACATTGTCATTTCTTATTGATTTCATCCAACATTTGTCATTGAGCACTTAACATTTAATAAGCCACAAACTTGCTTCATTTAATTGATAAACAATTAACAGCCCTTTCATCAACCAAGCACTAAATACCAAGAACAGAAAACATATTTTGCGTCTTAAAGATTACATTTTTCCCTCAGTTCATCTTAGCATTGGACAGCCAGCTTACATAAGAAACATTATAGTACAAACTAATCTTGCTAACCTTCCCTTCTCTTTCTATCTACCGTCCTATAATGTTGGCTTATGTAAACTCGGCACATTCCCTTTTCAGTTCATCTTTTCATTGGTATAAAATCTCCCATTTTAGAAAGAGGTGATAAAGAGGGGTTACAGCTAAGTCTTTCGCTCAGGGTGGCGCCCGCCCACCGCACACCCATTCGCTAAAAAGATTTATTCTATCTTAACATTTACCATTAACCATTGAACATCAAACATTCAGCAAAAAGTCATTTTCACTAAGATTATATCTTCTCATAAAATATTCCTTCGTAAACTTAACTCCCATCTCAGTAAGCATTTTATCCCGCTCTGCACTTTCCTCAATCACTGTATCTTTTAACGTCAATCGTATCTTTGGTTTTGGAATTTTCCCGTAGTTTACCTCACAGTAATAATCAATAATTTTATTCAAAGATGACTCAACAAGTTTCTTATCGCTCGTCCCCAAAAATGAAAGCATCTCTTTATGTATTTCGCTCGCTTTATAAGACCCCGCTTTCTCCATCTCTGTAGTAAGCGTAACAGTTAAAACTGCTTTACTTATCTCTTTGTTGTGATACTTTACTAAGTTTTCGTATAACTGCCCTATATCGTACTGCGGACTCTCTTTTAACTCAATCCCCAACGCTTCATCAAATATCGTTATGTTATCAACTACCATTTGCTTTAGTTGTTCTAAAAACTCATTCTTTTGTATATCAGTAAATGTATTTGGATAACGACCAATCAGGTAAGGCATCCCATATCTTTCCATCATCAACTGCCAGTATTCAATGCCTCCCTTTTTTAATTGCACAGGCCAATAACACCGGCTCAATATTCTTTCGCCGTATGGATTTGTAAATGATGGTTTGTGCTGCGTAAGTATAAACTTATAAGGTGGTAATTTTTCTCCAGCTTCATTTATGTAATAACCATACTTGTATTTTCTTAATCTCAGTTCATTCTTCTTATCAAATATGAACCATTCTTGCGGTTTGTCTAATATTGCTGTTGGATATAACAATCCGTTTTTCTTTTGCCAGCTTATCTCCATAACAGAATAACCAAAAAATATCGCATCCATCATATCAGATATAATTTCATCAAGTGGTAATGCCTTAAATATTTCTTTTATTTCATCTATCAATTTTTCCTGTGCACTTTGCTCCGCAACCAGTTCCCAATCCATTTGCATTACCTGCATTTTTCTCTGTTGTATAGTTGCCATCAAATGAGGATCAAGTAATAAATCTCTGTATATCTGAAAATCATATTCATTATCTATCAATATCTGATCAGGATCAGGTAAGAAAGGATAAAAATTATTCAAATCGAATTTATCCCTCGTAGCTATTTCACTTGTTAATGTTCCCATTTAAACCCTCAATTATTTTTACTTTAATCTTTTTACTTTTTTCTTTTATCTTTGTGAAAACTTCCAATACTTCGTCCTAATCTTCCCGCGTTCTAAATGTATCATCTCTTTATAATCTGCATTACCTTTTAATTTCATAGCATTCAAAAACTGAGAAACAGAATCAACTACATCATCAAATTCACCATTTGGGAATTCTTCCATCTCATCTAAAAATCCTTTTAACCAGCCTGAGTTTGCAGGCAGGTAAACTTTCCCGGCTTCTATCAAAGGAGTAACACTATGCACCCTCGCTATTTTATCATTCTCAACTTTAATTGGTTTAATAGGCAGTATAGTATTCCTTTGTAGTTCCTGTATCAGACTTTGTCCGCTCGCTTTATCCTCAATCAATATCTCATTAACCGAATGTAGTTTCGCAAGCTCAACTACTTTTCTTTTTAATTCCGGGAACTCAACTCGTCCTCTCCAAACATCAATCAAATAAAAACCAGTATTAGTATAAACCCAGGTTGTGCAAACGCTGTAATCATTCTCCTGATTCTTCTTAAATGCTGTATCCCAGCTTTGCACTTTCTTATAAACAATCTGCCTGTAAATCTCATCAACACTATTATAATATTTCCACCAGGAATTTTTAATTATACCGCTGCTTTCCTTATCAACAAACTTTCCATAAATCTCTTGATCCCTTAATGCAGGTGAAATCTGTTTTACAAGTTCATCAATATCCTTCGGATCAAGCAAAGGATTATCATAAGATGAATAATTAAAAGAAGCCCATTCACTTTTTCTTGCATCAATCCCCCCTTCTTTAGGAAGGGGGTTAGGGGGTAGGCTCCTCTGATATAACTCATAAAACAAATGCTTCTCATTGCTTCTCTTAACACTCTTTCCTTTTGGCGTTCCGCCAATAAGCACATTAGCTTTATAATCAAGAATCATAGGAAGGATACTTTCATTCCAAAGACTTCTATTCTTTAACACAATACCGGCTTCATTGATAACAATAAGTGCATAACCAAATCCCTCGATATTCTCGGGATTGTCAGCACTTCTAAAATCACAAACAGACTTCCCAATTCTTAGTTCATTTCTATTACCTCGATACTTCCAATAGTTTTTTGGCAATCCTTTTAGAACAGGCACAAAATATCTCTCAACATATCTTTCGATATTCCCATAAATAGTATCCACCCATAAAATAGGTGAAACATCATTCAGCATTTGTTCAATAACATAATTTGCAAAACCTCGGGTTAAACCAAAACGCCTTCCCTTAGCAATAACCTTAAATCGTTCAGGTGCATCAAAAATCTCTCTCTGCTTATCGTGATATGTTATATCTAATCCTATCTTTTTTCTCATATCACTTTATACTTTTTCCTTTTGTCTTTGATCTTCAATCGTTTTACGATTGATAACTATCTCATACTCTCCATTCTCATCTAACTTATCGGCTTGCCCAAGATATTGTTTGCCCAACCAGATTAGCATACTTACATTCCCGCCAAGCGCTACATCAATCTGTTTTCTTTTTAATCGCTGTCTGAGATTGGCTTTCCCTTTTGTCAGAAAATTCTCAAATTTTCTTTTTAGCGTTGTATCATCATAACCCAAAGCTTCAGCTATTTCTTTATTGGTAAGTCCGTAGGATGCAAGTTTTTCAACCTGCTTTTCGATAGGTATTTCTTTTTTAGCCATTTTCTTACTCCCAGGTTAATTTTATAAGGCTAACACGTATTTATAATAAATATTATTATAATTTATTACAAAAATACCTAAAATATTTTGATTTTACAAATAAAATACTTAATTTTGTAAGGAAGACTTAACTGTTTTCCTAAATAATTAAGTTTCAATTATA
>Ga0334722_10002434_pt1 | contig 21189 bp, 21 predicted proteins | sample C3_bottom_MG_FD_207210 | JGI IMG/M metagenome (GOLD analysis project Ga0334722, IMG submission 207210) | Sediment microbial communities from Yellowstone Lake, YNP, Wyoming, USA - C3_bottom | ecosystem: Environmental > Aquatic > Freshwater > Lake > Sediment | place: USA: Wyoming | collected... | reverse complement strand
GCCAGCCGTACGCTCTCTATGGAATGCTCCGGCCGGACGGTCACTGTCACCATGGCCTTTTGCGGCCGGCGGGAAAAATTCTTCAAGTCGGTAATAAGGCCGTTTGGAACGACATAGAGCTCCCCACCGTCGCCACGCAGGGTGGTCGTCCGCAGTCCGACCGCCTCCACCGTCCCGCTGTACCCTCCCAGGGAGACATAATCGCCCACCCCGAGCACGTCTTCGTACAGAAGAAAAAAGCCGCTTAGCACGTCGCGCACAAGGTTTTGGGCGCCAAAGCCCACCGCCAGCCCCAGGATCCCGACCCCAGCCAGCACCCCCTGCACCGGGATCCCGGCCAGGTCAAGCACCATCACGAGCGCAACGACGCCGGTCGTGTAATAAACCACGTTCCGGAGAAGACCCTCGACGGTCCGCCAACGCCGCGTGTGCTCGGGCGTGTCGTTGCCGGCCTCCACCCGCCGTCGCACCATGACAGCGATGGCACGGTTGGCCACGAACAAGGCCAGCCGTGCCAGCACAACGACACCCACGATTCCCAAAATCCGCACCAGCACGTGCATGCCCGGCCCGCCGGACCCACTCCACCATGTGCGGATGGCGTCGTAAAACAACGTCTTCTCCCCTCAATAAACGCCCAGGATTCTCCGCAGGTCCGGTGCCAGGAGGTAAAAAGCCCCCGCCATGTACTTGAGCAGGACAGAATGGTCAAGAGCATTGGCCAGGGGAGCCCAGCGGTCACCCAGACCGGACAGAAACGGCGTCAAAAGCCCGGCCAGTACGGCCATCACCACTGCGTACTCGGCCAAGCCCATCAGGGCACCCCCCAGATTGTCCAAAAAACCAAGGCTGGCGGACCCGATGTGGCCGGCCAGGCGTGCCAGGATGCGAGTGAGGATCCGGCCCAAAGCCAGAATGAGAAGAAACGCACCGGCCGCGGCCGCAAGAATAGCGAGGCCGTAAAATAGCACCTCTCCCACAGTGTTGAGGTGCTCGGATCTGGCGACCGCAGCCAGTCCCTGGATCTGGTCCAGGAGTCCTTGCTTCAAGACCGGGGGGATCTTCATTTGTCCGATCCCGGTCGCCAGGCGCTGCAGGGGATCCTGGCTGAGCTGCTGCCAGGACGTGGTTTCGGGCAGGTTTATATGGTCAGCGAAAAACGACGCCAAACGGGCCAGGACACCCCAGCGGGCGTCGGCCCACTGTACCACCGCCGGTGAATAATAAATCGCCGCCATAAACGTAAGCACCGTACCAGCCAGACCGACCAGTTCCGCCACGAGGCCCCGCCGAAACCCCAACACCGCTCCCCATAAAAGGATTATGCCTAGCACCCAGTCAATCCACGACAACGACTATCCCGCCTCTTGTGCCTCTGCCACGTCTCCCAGATAGGCTGCCCTCACCTGCGGGTGCTCACGCAGTTCCTGAGCGGTGCCGGAAAGCACAATCCTGCCGGTTTCCAGCACGTAAGCCCGGTTGGCAATGCTCAGGGCCATATAAGCGTTCTGCTCCACGAGCAGTACCGTCGTCCCCTGCTGGTTGATCTCCTGGATGATGGCAAAGATCTCGTCCACCAGGATGGGCGACAGTCCCATGGAGGGTTCATCGAGCAACAACATGGTCGGCCTTGACATGAGAGCACGGCCTATGGCCAGCATCTGCTGCTCGCCGCCCGAAAGAGTCCCCGCCATCTGATGATAGCGTTCTTTGAGCCGGGGAAAGCTTTGGAACACCCGCTCGAGACTGGCTTCTATTTCCTTCCGGTCAGACCGGGTATAAGCCCCCATCTCGAGGTTTTCCGCCACGGTCAGGTTGGCAAAAATCCGCCGGCCCTCCGGCGCTTGCACCAACCCGAGCTTCACGATCTCGTGTGCAGGCTTACGGGTGATGTCTTCGTTGCGAAAAACCACTTTCCCTGCCCGCGGCCGGATGAGGCCCGACAGGGCGCGCAGAGTGGTGGACTTCCCCGCCCCGTTGGCACCAATCAGGGTGACAATTTCGCCCTCCCCCACTTGCAGCGATATGCCCTGGAGGGCGTGAATGGCTCCATAATAAACATGCAAGTCTGATACCTCGAGCATCATCCCACTCTCGCCGCCTTTCCCAGGTAAGCTTCCAACACGCGGGGGTTGCTCTGCACCTGTGCGGGAGTGCCGTCGGCGATCACCTCGCCAAAGTCCATGACGTAGATGTGCTCGCACAGGTTCATGACCACGCCCATCTGATGCTCGATCAAGATGATGGTAAGCTTGAACTGCTCGCGGATGAACCGGACAAGTTTTACCAGTTCCACTACCTCGCTCGGGTTCATTCCGGCGGCCGGTTCGTCGAGCAACAAAAGGCGGGGCTTCATGGCCAGTGCCCGGGCAATCTCCAAGCGGCGCTGGTCGCCATATGGCAGGTTTTTCGCCCGTTCGTACGTGTACCGGGACAGGTTCAGGGTCTCCAGTAGGGCCATGGCGCCGTCCAACTGCTCGCGCTCACTTCTCCCGAAACGGGGCAACCGGAAAACGGCTTCTCCGAGATTGTATCCGGCCCGCATGTGCATACCCATGCGCACGTTGTCCAAAACACTCATCTCTTTGAACAGCCGGATGTTCTGGAACGTGCGTGCCACACCAAGAGAGGCGATGCGGAACGGCGGCAAGCGCACCAGGTTGTGGCCTTCAAACACTATCTCGCCCGCAGTAGGCGTGATCATGCCAGTAATGAGATTGAACACGGTAGTCTTGCCGGCTCCGTTGGGTCCGATCAGGCCGACCAGCTCGCCGGCTTCCACAGTAAGGTTGAAGTTCGAGACCGCCTTCAGCCCGCCGAAAAACTTGTTGAGATTAGTGATCTGCAATAGCGGCATCTTTACTCACCTCCGCCGGCTGGCTTTGTGCTGGTCGCTTGGCTGCCAAAAACGGCAGTTCGACGTTCCCCATCAGACCCTGCGGCCGCAAAATCATGAGCACAATCAGGATGATGGCGTACAGCACTCCCCGCCAGTCCACGAGCGTCTGGGGCAGGATCGCACGCAAGCCCTCGAGGATGAACACCCACGCCATGGAGGCCACAAGCGTGCCGGTGATACTACCAAGCCCGCCCAGCACAACCACCAGGAGGAAGTCGAACGTCCGCAGGAAATCGAAAAGAGACGGATGCAATAGTGGGTAACGAGCCGAATACAGCCCCCCGGCGAGACCGGCCAAAGCACCGCCAATGGTGAACGCCATGGCCTTGTATGCCGTGGTATTGATGCCCACGGCATCGGCCGCCAGCTCGTCCTCGCGCACCGCCACCATTGCCCGGCCGTGGGTGGACAGTACAATGTTGCGGACAAGAATGACCGTGAGTACGAGCACCACGAAAATCACGTCAAAAGAGGCCAGCTGGGGTACGCCGGTAAGGCCCCGGGCACCGCCCGCGGCCGGCAAAAACAGGTCAGTGTTGTCGAGGGCCGTCTTGACGATGACCACAAACCCGAGGGTGGCGATACCCAGGTAGTCGGATTTGAGACGCAAAATCGGCAGCCCCAGAAGGAAACTGATCAGCCCAGACATGGCTGCCCCCGCGAGCATCGACAGGACAAAGCCCCAATACGAGCCATGAAAGACCAATTTGCTCAAAAGACCGGCCGTATAGGCGCCGATGCCATAAAACGCCGCGTGCCCGAGCGAGAACTGACCGGTAAAACCGTAAATGAGGTTTAACCCGAGCGCCGCGACCGTCATGATCAAGCCCTGGTCAATGACGAGACTCCAATACGGCCCGATCACACCGGTCACATATGCTATTTTCAACACTGCATAAATAGCTGCCGCCACTACCAAGCCAAACCACGGCTCTGAAGCAATTTTACGCAAGGGCTCCGCCCCCTAAACCTTTTCCGGTCCTGCCTGCCCAAGAAGGCCAGCCGGACGGATCAAAAGGACAAGTATGAGCACTGAAAACGCAATCAGGTCACGGAAGTTGGAGGATATGAATCCAGCCGTGAGCACCTCGATTTGCCCCATCAGCAAAGACCCCAAAACCGCCCCCGGTACATTGCCGATGCCGCCCAGCACGGCCGCCGTAAATGCCTTGAGGCCCGGCATGATGCCCATGAACGGCCAGATCTGCGGGTAGGCGACCGCGTACAGGCTACCGCCGGCCGCCGCCAAGGCAGACCCGAGTGCGAAGGTCGCCGAAATGACCGTATTCACGTTTATACCCATGAGACGTGCCGCATCGTGATCAAAAGACACGGCCCGCATCGCCTTCCCGATCTTGGTCCGGTAGATCAAAAACTGCAGGAAAGCCAGCAACACTAGCACCACGACTGCCACGATGACCTGCGTGTTCGTGATCGTGGTACCAGCAATCTGCCACCGCACCTCAGTGAACGGACGCGGCACCGTGCGGTAGTCGGGACCAAACGCAAATTTTAGGCTCGAGAAATACTCCAAGAAAAGCGAGACGCCAATGGCCGTGATCAGCGCCGCAATGCGGGGGGCGTATCGCAAAGGTCGGTAAGCAAGAAATTCAATCGTGACGCCCAGGATGGCACAGCCGATCATGGCCATGAGCACCGCCAGGTAGAACGGCAGGTGGTAGACCGCAAACCCGTAGTATCCCAAAAATGCTCCCACCATGAACACATCGCCGTGGGCAAAATTGATGAGCTTGATGATGCCATACACCATCGTGTACCCAAGTGCGATGAGGGCGTAAATCAGACCGAGCTGCAAGCCGTTCACGATTTGCTGCAAAAGGTAGTGCATTTGAACATCTCCCCTACACCCACAGGGAGTGGGGAGGGACCCATAAAAGATCCCTCCCCTTCCCCGGGAAGTTGGTCGTCTTCAGATTACGGAGCCACAGAAGCCACGAACTGGGTGCCGCCCTGCTTGGTCTGCGAATCGTACGTCACCTTCAGGATGACCGCGGGTTTGATCGGGTTGCCGTCCTGGTCGAAGGTGATCTTACCGCTGACCGCCGGGAAGTCCTTCGTGGCTGCCAGGGCATCACGGATGGCCGTCGGGTCGTCGCTGTTCGCCGTCTTGATGGCGTTCAGGAGTAGGTTGGTAGCGTCGTAGGCCAGGGTAGCGAGAGCGTCAGGAGTGGACCCGTACTTGGCCTTGTAGTCCTGGACCCACTTCTGCACTTCGGGCCGGGTGTCTTCGGGTGAATAGTGGTTGGTGAAATAGCCGCCCGCCATCACGGCGTAGTTCAGATCCGAGGAGTCCCAACCGTCGCCGCCCATGAAAATGGCCTTGATACCGGCGTCCCGAGCCTGCTGGCCGATAAGGCTGACCTTCTGATAGTAGTCAGGCAGGTAAAGAATGTCGGGCTTGGCCTTGGCAACCTTGGCCAGAATAGCCGAAAAGTCTGTGTCGTTCACAGTATAGGTGTCCTCAGTAAGAATCTGGCCGCCGCCTGCCTTGAAGGTGTCCATGAAGTACTGGGCAAGACCGACCGTATAATCATTGCCCTTGTCGTAAATCACAGAGGCCGTCTTGGCATGGAGCTGGTCGAGAGCAAACTTGGCCGCCACTTTGCCCTGGAACGGGTCGATGAAGCAGGCCCGGAACACGTAATCCTTCCGCTGGCCGTTGTCGACCGTGACCTTCGGGTTGGTGGCGGTAGAGGTGATCTCCACGACCTTGTTGGCCTGCGCGACCTCGGAAATCGGAATGGTGGTTTTCGAAGTCACAGACCCGATGATCGCCTTGACCCCGTCCTGGGTGATCAACTTGGTTGCCACGTTGGTCGCCTGGGTGGGATCGTTGGCGTCATCCTGTTCAATCAGCTGAATGGTGTAGTCGCCAGCCTTGTAACCAGCCTGCTCCAGGGCCAGTTCGACTGCGTTCTTCGTCGACTCGCCGAAGGTCTTTACGTCGCCGGTCAAAGGAGCAATCAGACCGATCTTGATGACCTTCTGGTTCGCCGCCTGCTGCTGCCCGCAGCCGGCCACCGCCAGCATCACAACCAGGGCAGCGAGGCCAATTACCAGCCAAAACCGCTTGGACATTAGCAATGCACACCTCCTGTAAATAGTCCAACTCGTCCACCTGTTCTTCACACCGCCCCAACCAAGCCGTGCCGTACCCCGGCTACCGCCCCCCTTGCCGCCTTTGCTCGCGCCCGCCTTTACTTCAGGCACCGGGTAAACGAATACCCTTCCCGATACCGGGCGAACAGCAGATCCAGGCTTTTTGAATAAGATGTGGATATGTATGAGCAAACCTTATTCGGCGCACTTTCCGCAAATCCTCCAATGACAAAAAACTCGCCACTTCTTAAATTAGTTGGATAAAAAGGGGGGAAGATTGCGGCTGGAAAGCGGAACGGGCTACCGGTTGGCCGGCCGTAAACTGAGGTAATAGGCGGCTAGTGCCGGGATAACCGGAGTTACGGGCCCTCCAATGTGAGCCTCCACCCAAAAGATCATGACACCGGCCAGGGCACCCAAAGCGCCAAAGAAGAGCGTCTCTTTGATGAGATCTTCCACAATGACCTGCTGGCCCGCAAAAAGAAGGCGGGGTACGTTGCCGGCCAACTCGGCCGCGACAAAGACAGCCACAGCACCAATTACGACGTGGTGTTCGCTCCACCCGTGCAAGACAAGATTTACGCCGAGCGCACCAATCGCGGCCATGATCGCCGGCGCCAACACCATTGGAATCCGCGTAGATGTTTTCATCGACGCTACCTTCCTGCCCGCGGCCTAGTCCGATCCCGATAACCGATATGCATATAGACTCTGACCATCATCCAAGAGCAAAAGGCCTTCGTCCTGCAACAAAGTAGCCCATGTGATCTTGCCTGAGGGCAAATGGATTTCCCAAAGCTTTTTCCCTTCGCCGTCAAGTCCATACGCCGCCTCGGCACTGACAGCCACCATGGCCACTGCCCCTTTGCCGCCTGGTGGCACGGCACCGCCGGCATCGTAGATGCCTAGCGGCGACCCCGGCAACCTGGTCGCCCACATTGTCCTCCCCTGCGTGTCGAAGAAAGTCACCAGGGTGTCCGCCGCGGGCCAGCCATAGGCAGTCTGGACGGCGAAACCTCGCGTATACATAGCGCTCACCGACCTGACCACACCGGCCACTGGGGCCTGCCATAACACCTGCCCTTGCGAAGACAACGAGACCAAAGTGTCAGATGTGGCCCACAGGCTTTGGCCAGAGCCCGCTATCGCCACCGCATACCAGGCCTTGTAAGCAAAGGGCAAGTCGTGCTGCCATAGGATCCGGCCGCGCAGGTCGCTCAGCACAGCCACGGAACCCGGGTTACTCCCGCTGCGGTACATGCTCGCCGCCGCGTAGCCGTCGCCTGGCGTCGCGCCTCCCGTAGCAGCCGGCATCACTGCAAAGGCCAAGGGCACCGCCTGCGAGAACGTGAAAACTGGCGTCCCGGCCTCTAGCGGCTTCTGGCTTTCCACCGCGTCCAGCACCTCGTTATCGCCCAAGTGCAGAAAAGCCAGTGCCTTTTGCCCGGCACCCACAATCGCGTCCAGCCGGGCACCCGCTGGCAGCGGCGCCGGTGCCGTCGTAAAGTTGCCTGTTGCCTGCCGGGCCAGATACAGACTGGAAGCGCCGGCCACCGCCGCAGTGGCCGGGCTGCCACCAAGCCAGGCCGTAAGCCAGCTCCGCCCGGCGGCGGGCGAAGCCAGGACCGGGTCGTACTGATCGAGAGGTAGCTCGGCAAGCACCGCTCCGCTGCTATTCAATACAGAGAGGAAAAAGCCTGGCGCTGTCCCACTGCCCTGCCAAAGTACGGCCAAGCCGGGCTGGCCAGCTGCCACGTCCCATACATTGCCGATCCCAACCTGCCACGCAAGTGCCGGAACTGGTGCCGCCGGTGCTGCCGCCAAAGACAAATGGGAAGGCATGGCGCGCCCGCTCATGAGGTAACGGCGGGCGACATACGCAGTCGCCAATATGACCAGCACAGCCAAAAGCGACCGGCCGACCGGCCAACGCTTGGCCTTGTGTCGTGTTGGCGCTGGACGAGCGCGACCGGCTGACAGCTTAGCCCACCACCACGTTCACGATGTGGCCGGGCACGGCGACCACCTTCCGGGGTGCGCGCCCGTCGAGCACAGCCTGCACCTTGGGCAGGGCCAGTGCCAGGCGGGTGAGCTCTTCGGCGGTGGCGTTCGCCGATGCCTCGAACCGATCCCTCACCTTGCCGTTGATTTGTACGACAATGGTCACCGTGTTGTCCGCCAGTGCGTTTATGTCCGGGGTGGGCCAGGCGGCCAGATGAACGCTGGTGGTATGCCCACGCTGGTGCCACAGCTCCTCTGTGATGTGCGGAGCAATTGGTGCCAGCATCAAGAGGAGAGCGTCCGCTGCCTCTTCCCAGGCCGGGCTGCCCTGCACAGGCGTCCCCACCAGTCGGTAGAGTTCGTTCGTGAACTCCATCAGACTGGCGATGGCGGTGTTGAAACGGAAGTGGTCAAAATCCTCGGTGACCTTCTGGATTGTCCGGTGGGTAAGCCGGTGCAGGCCGGCAGCGTCCATCGGCGCCGTCCGCTTGTCGCCGGCCGCTTCGGGCTGGCCCGCCACCAGCCGCCACACCCGGTCGAGAAAACGGACCGCACCCCCGATCCCGCGGCTACTCCACGGCCCCCCCTGGTCCCAGGGTGCCATGAACATGAGGTAGGTCCGGACGGCGTCGGCACCGTACCGCTCCACCAAGTCATCCGGGCTTACCACGTTGCCGCGGGACTTTGACATGCGGGCTCCGTCCTCAGCCAGAATGATGCCTTGGTTGTACAGGCGGATCATCGGTTCGTCGAAGTTGACCAGGCCCAGGTCGCGCATCACCTTCGTAAAGAAACGGGTGTACAAAAGATGCATGACCGCGTGCTCGACCCCGCCGGTGTACTGGTCGACAGGCAGCCAGTACGCGGCTTCTTCGGGATCGAACGGCACATCGTCACGGTGCGGGCTCAGGTAGCGATAGTGGTACCACGACGAGTCGACGAAGGTGTCCATCGTGTCGGTCTCGCGCTCGGCGGGACCGCCGCAGCGCGGGCAAGTCGTGTGCAAGAACTTTTCGTGGAATTTGAGCGGCGACTCACCCGTGGGCAGAAACTCCGCGTCGTCAGGCAGGATCACCGGCAAATCCTCTTCCGGCACCGGTACGATACCGCAGCGCTCGCAGTACACGATGGGAATGGGCGTGCCCCAGTAGCGCTGGCGGCTGATCAACCAATCCCGAAGACGATAGTGCACCGTCCATTTGCCGTTTGCTCTTTCAATGACGGCGTTGCCGATGCGCTTTTTCGCCTCCTCGGTGGGTAGGCCACTGAATTCGCCCGAGTTTATGGCGATCCCGGGCTCCACATAAGGCAGGCCGAAGCTTGACTTGCCGTCCCAGCCTGGAGGTGCCACAACCGCCGGTATCGGCAGGCCAAGCCGGCGAGCGAAGTCGTAGTCCCTCTCATCATGTGCGGGGACACCCATGATCGCCCCCGTGCCGTAGCTCATGAGCACGTAGTCCGCCACATAAATGGGAATATCCTTGCCGGTGAGCGGATGGATGGCGTAGGCGCCGGTGAACACCCCGTCGCGTTCTCTTTCTGTGGAAAGCCGGTCGATCTCCGATTGGCGGGAGGCCTTGTACTGGTAAGCCTGCACTTCGGAACGGTTTTCCGGCGCCGTAATCTCGTCCACCAACGGATGCTCGGGCGCCAGCACCGCAAACGAGACCCCGTAAATGGTGTCGATCCTGGTGGTGAACACGCGGAACCGATGCTCCGTACCGCGTACCTGGAAGTCGAACTCTACCCCCTCGCTGCGACCGATCCAGTTGGCCTGCATCGTCTTTACCCGTTCTGGCCAGTCAATCTTGCTGAAATCCAAAAGCTCATCAGCGTAGGCGGTAATACGGAAAAACCACTGGTCCAAGTCTTTTTTTACCACTGGCGTATCACACCGTTCGCAAAGCCGTTCTGGCCCCACCACCTGCTCTCGCGCCAGGGTGGTGTTGCATTTCGGGCAAAAATCTACCGGTGCCATCTTTTTGTACGCGAGGCCACGTTTGTACATTTGCAGGAAGAACCATTGGTTCCATTTGTAGTACTCCGGCACGCAGGTGACGACTTCGCGGCGCCAATCAAACATGGCGCCCATGGAACGCAGCTGCCGCCTCATGTTCTCGATGTTTTTCATTGTCCATGTCCGGGGGTGAATACCTCGTTTGATGGCGGCGTTTTCTGCCGGCAGGCCAAACGCGTCAAACCCCATGGGGAAAAGAACGTTATAACCCCGCATGCGATGATAGCGGGCGTTGGCATCGGACGGGGCCATGGCATACCAGTGGCCGATATGCAGATCGCCGCTTGGGTAGGGCAGCATCGTCAACGCGTAGTATTTGGGGCGCCGGTGGTCGACCTCCTGCCGGTAGAGCCCTTGCTCTTCCCAAGCTTTTTGCCATTTGCTCTCAATCGCCTTGAAGTCGTATTCTGCCATCCTGATTCCTCCCAACCCAATTACAGACACGGGGCATCCCGCTCAAGGACGAGATGCCCCGTGGTACCACCTTGATTGGCGCCCGGCTCACAGCTCGCGGCTGCCCACTTTCGACCCTTAACGCGGGTGTACGGCGAGGACTACGGCGTTTTTGTCTCGCCCTCGCGGCTCCCGGGCGAGTTCGCCGGCGCTTGCTGCCAGGTTCCCACCCTCCCCGGCTCTCTGTGGAGCGATACGCCCGGCTAGTACTCCCGTTCGTTGCCTTTTGAGAAACGCTACGGATTGCCGAATTTATGCCACATTCTATGCCCACGCGCTGGGCAAGTCAATGCGTCCGTCCATGTCCGGACCGTTCGCGACCCTACCAGGGGATGAAGTTGGTGTCCGGACCGATCCGCGAAACGGTGGCAGCCAGTATACGGTAGCACGCCTCGAGGTCATCCAGACTCACAATCTCCACCGGCGAGTGCATATAGCGGTTAGGGATGGAAACAAGCCCCGTGGCCTTGGCCCCGCGGATCAACTGCATCGCGTTCGCGTCGGTACCGGTTCCACGCGGCGCCGCCTTGACTTGATATTTGATCCCCTCCGCCTCGGCCGCGGCGACCATCAGCTCAAAAAGTTTCGGGTTGATGTTGGCACCACGTGAAATGATCGCGCCGTGCCCGAGTTTTGCTTCGCCCATGTTTTTCGCGTCGCCCATACCTGGACTGTCAGTGGCGTGTCCGACATCCACCGCAATGGCAACCTGGGGTGCAATGTCGTACGTTGCCGTGCTGGCACCCCGCAACCCGACCTCTTCTTGGACCGTCGCCACCGCGTACACCGCCGCCCGTGGGTTGGACGCGGCCAAAAGTCGCGCGGCCTCCAGCACCACAAAGGCCCCGGCCTTGTCGTCGAACCCGCGTGCTACAGCGAGGCCATTCCGCAAGAACTCAAATCCCCACGCGAGTACTACCGGGTCACCAATCGCGACGAGCTGTCTTGCCTCCTCGGCGCTGGCAGCCCCAATGTCGATCCACATATCTTCCAGCTTCACGACCTTGCGGCGCTCCTCTTCCGTGAGAAGATGAATCGCCTTCTTGCCCAGTACGCCGCGGACGGGGCCGTTTTTCGTGCGGATGGTCACCCGCTGCCCCTGGGCGATCTGCGGGTCCCACCCGCCGATGGGTGCGAAATGCAAAAACCCTTGCTCGTCGATGTGAGTGATGGTGAACCCGATCTCATCCATGTGGCCGGCCAGCATCACGCGGGGTGATCCGTTGGGGTTCACCACGGCCACAGCGTTCCCATGGGCGTCGACGTACACCTGATCGGCGAATTGTCTCGCTTCGTCCTGCCAGACGCGTGCTGCCTCGTCTTCGTACCCAGAGGGCGAGATAGTGGCCATCAAGCGTTGCAGAAAATCTTCGGACTTGTTTTGCACTCGCTTCCCTCCCAACTTTTGCATGCATGTGTGATCTGCCGCGGGCAACACCGATCCGAGGTGACAATCGCCCGCCGGAGCATGTAGGCAGATCACGTGGAGAACATTTCGTGTTACGAACGGGTCTTCCTGCGCCGCCAGGCCGGGCCGAGTATCCACATGAGAAGAAACGGCGTCGCGACGGCACCGAGGACGGGGTAGACCACGCGCACCAGCACCGCAAAGCCGAGGGGGAAAACAAGCGGCGTGGCTAGGACATAGACAAATGCCCGCACTCCTGGCCGGAAAGGCGGCCAGCGTAAGCTTTCACCGAGTGCCCAGCCGAGGCTGACCACCGTGGACAAAATCGCCGCCCACAGGGCGCTCGCCACTAGCACATGCCAGACGCCGCCCTGCGGTGCCACGGCGTCTATCAGCGGTAGGGCGCTATTCGCGGGCGCTGGCCGGCTTGCCATGACTGCCATCTCCATAGCCGCCAAAATCCCAACGATGCCGCTCCCAATCCAACCGCCAACGAAGCCGGCGGCGGCGGTCTGGCCGTGGGCGCCGAGGTAGCTCAAGGGTGCTGCCGCTAGCACGAAATTGAAGGCGGCATATGCCGCCCCGCTCATAAGGGCCGGAAACACAAGTTGGGCGTTCACTTCCGGCCGAGCCGGCCCCGGTGATAGCGAAAGGCCGGCGCTGGCAACCGTTACAACCGTGTTCGTCGCCACGATTGCCAGAAGAAGTGGGATTAACACCGCGTTGAGACTGGTCACCCAGCGGGTCTGCCCTAGCACAAAGACGGCACCGGCCGCCGCAGTGATCCATTCGGCCGCCTGCTCGTCAAGTCCGGTCACCCTGCCGATCACTGCGGCACCGCCAGCAACCATGACCACGAGCACCGCGGCCGCTACCAGCATCACCACAATTTGTGCCAGGCGGGCGACTGTTCGGCCGGCCATGCTTGCCACGGCCTGGTACATAGGGTCGCCTGCGGCGGCCACCGCGCCGCCAGACGTATTTGCATCGGTCCCAAAACTAGCCTCCGCCAGACCCGCTCCCGCCACGCCGAGGAGCAACACCGCCGTGGCGAGTCCGATCCACCCCGGCCCGTGGAACCGCAGGAAAAAGGCTTGGATTTCTTGCCCAGTGACAAATCCTGCACCCACGATAGCACCGGCATACGTGCTGGCGACTGCCCAGGGTCCAAGCCCGCGCGTCTGGGCATTTGTAGCCGCAAGGCGGCGGTTCTGATTGTTTGCCCGGTCTAGAAGGCAGCGCATGATCGACCACCCTGGAACCATGTATACGCGTGCCAGCACACCGGTAGGGCTGGGCCGAATATAGTGGGACTCGCCGCCATATACTGGCCAGTGTCGAGGTGGCGGAGCCGTGAATCTGAACCCTACTGCAAACGTCCCTTTCGCCGTACACGCCGAATCGCCGCGCGCCAGCCGCGAGCTGGCGTCGGCGCTGGTCACCGCCCTCTGGGAAGCAAAGAAAGACGAACACGCCGGCTTAATAGTCGTGTGCATTGGAACCGACCGTTCCACAGGCGACGCCCTGGGCCCGCTGGTCGGATCCATACTGGCTGGTGCGGTCGGATTGCCCGCCTTGGTCTACGGGACGCTCGACCAACCGGTGCACGCGACGAACTTGCAGCAAGTCATCCAGCACCTGCAAAACGAAAGTCCCGGTAGCCTCGTGATTGCAGTGGACGCCTGCCTGGGTGCCCCGGAAAACGTCGGGCATATTGTGGTGGCCCGCGGTGCGCTGCGGCCGGGAGCGGGTGTAAACAAGAACCTACCCCCGGTGGGAGATGTGCACGTGACGGGGGTAGTCAACGTGAGCGGGTTTATGGAATACTTCGTTTTGCAGAATACCCGGCTTGGGCCCGTGATGCGTATGGCGCGCACCATCGCGGCCGGTATCGCCTTGGCCGCCCGCACGTGGGAAATGCCCCACGTTGAAGCCGTTACCGCAGCCGCTGGTCCAGGGCCCGGACAATATCGTCAGGTGTCAGGCCTGCCGCCCGAATTACCGGAGCCTTGGTTTCCGCACCCTGCCTCCCCATGAGGTTGTCGTCCCCACCGGATACGACCACGGCATCTACACGGTCGGGCACCCTGTCTTCCAGGAGAATAACCTCGTAGCCACGCTCTTTAAGACGGCTCATTACGTTTTGCAAATGGGCTTCCACCGCTACCACGGGCCGTTCGTTTGGCATTGCACCGCCCCCTGCTGTAAAAGTGCGATACCAGTATGGGCACCGCACGCGGTGCATATGCACCGGAGAACAAAGGCGTGAGCGTGCCTATTCTCCGGTTGTAGTCGCGGGGGCCATTACGGGCAGAGCCTGCGGCAAAAGATCGAAGACCGCGGGCAATGTCCCGATCACTTCCCCGTCTGCGTGCACCGGTACCCGCGAGGGTCCGTCCACCGCGATCCGCTTGGATTCAAATTCGGTCACCTTGGGGTGGGACAGGTGCTCCCCCTTGAATAGCTTGGGCAGTACCATTAGCACCTCGATGACGTTCAGGTCCCCTCCCACCACCACACTGAACCGTCCATCATCGATGACCGCGTGGGGACACATCATCATGCCGCCGCCGTAGAACTTGGCATTACCTACCGCGGCGAGCAGGGCCCGCCCTTTCCAGGTCCTGTCGTCCATGGTCAAGGTGGTGTCCTGGGCATGGTAAAAGAGTATAGCCCGCAGGATGCCCAGAACGTAGGCCACCGGCCCCGGCAGGGCCTTCGGCGAGCTGTTCACGAGCCGTGCCACTTCAGCGTCGAACCCGACCCCGGCCACGTTGAGAAAATAACGATCCAAGACGCGGCCCACATCAATCACGCGCGGGTATCCCTTTACCAGCACCTCCGCCGCCGCCCGGGGGTCCAGGGGAATGCCCACGGTCTTGGCGAAGTCGTTGCCTGTGCCACCTGGAATCAGGCCGAATATCGCCTGGCCCGGAATGGGTAAACCGTTGACAACCTCATGGGCAGTCCCGTCTCCCCCCACCGCGACCACCAGTTCCGAACCGCTGTTGACGGCTTCCGCCGCCAGCTGGGTCGCATGTCCGCGTGCCTGGGTGAACCTGACTTCCGGGGTCCAGCCTGCCCCATCTAAAACTTGCTGTGCTTTTTTCCATTCCTGGACCGCCCGGCCGCCACCGGCAGCCGGGTTTACTATCACCGTGACCTTCACCCTGCCCCTCCCCCACCCACGCCAAGTGCGGGCTTATGCCCGTTATGGAAAAGTTGTGGGCCCGCTGGCCCAGGCATCAGTTGGTGCCGTCTGTGTCGCTTGTGGCAGCCGGACCCGAAGCCAGAAGCTGACCGCTGTCCGCCGACCCGTTTTTGGGTTTCATTTCGCTCTTCCCAACGAAAACAGCCCCATCCGCAATGATCAGCCCGGATGATTTGACATCTCCCGTCAACTGCCCCGTAGATACGATCTCGATTTTGCCTTCGGCCTCTACATTCCCACGGACCCGACCGGCGATCGTGATGTGGCGGACGCTGATAGTCGCCTCGATCGTACCACTTTCTCCTACGATGAGATCGCCACGATGGACGAGCTGGCCTTCGATCTTGCCGTCAACTCGTAAAACGCCGGTGGAGGTGATCGTGCCCTTTATGTGAGTGTTTTTCCCGATGATAGTATCGACTCGGTCCCACTTCGGTGCATCTTGTTCTGTACCCGCTTTTTTAAACATCATCTTCACCCCTCAGTGAGCGCCCGGCAGGTAATCCGCCGGATCGACGACGCTGCCCGAGACCAAAACAGAATAATGCACGTGCGGACCAGTAGATCGGCCGGAATCCCCCGAATACGCAATCACCTGTCCGCGGCTTACCCTTTGGCCTGGATGCACCACGATCCGGGAATTGTGCCCGTAAAGGGTTTCGAAGCCATAACCGTGATCGATCACTACCGCTCGACCATATGCCCCTTTCCAGCCCGCAAAAACCACCAGCCCGTCGCCAGTGGCCCGTACCGGGGTGCCGTACGGAACTGCTATGTCGTAGCCGTCGTGGAATTCCTTGCCGCCGCCAAAGGGCGACGGCCGCCACCCGAAGCCGGAAGTGATGGGGCCGTAAGCGGGCCATATGGAGGGTTTGCTGGCCAGGTAGTTGACGTAGTTGGCCAGCTGGTCTTTTACAGCACTCAGACTCTGGTAACGCAACGGAACCTCTGTAGTCAACGCCGCCAGCGTTGCCTCGGTGCGGCGTGCCACCATGAGCGGTTCCATCAACGAACTACTGGCATTCAAAAGTTCGGACGGAAAAACCGACGCCGGCTGGGAAATAGAACTGTCCTGGTCGTCCGGGGCCGTGCCATTTCCGGCCGCGCTTCCGGAGCTAGAACCAGAGCCAGAGGCAATGGTTGCTTGGTCATTCCGGAGCGGCATACCCGCCTTTTTCAATAGCGTCCTGATCTGCTGATCCAGGGCAGTCAGTTGCGCCACCTGCTGTTGCAGGTTGGCACTCTCTTTACTGAGGGTGGTGATTTGGGTCCGCTGCTGGGCGTTCACGGCACGTAACTGTGCCAACTCACCCATGTTGCGTAACATAGACATGTATTCCTTGCCAAAGACCAAGAGAGACAGGATGAACACAAACAGCACGACCGCGGAGACCCGCACTGCGCGGACATGAATCCGGATACGCCGCACACGACCCGAGTTGTGGGGCACTATGACCAACGTGAAGTAATCGCGCTGGCGCATGACAAACTCACCGCCTAAAAAAGGTGACTTGCACCCGTACTGCACCCGTGTGATGAGGATCGAAATGAAAGAACTGGGGCAAAGCCCCGCAACACCCTTTTAGGGTGGATCAAGCCGGTGGCATGGGTGTTCGACACCCGCGACAGATTTCCTGCTCGCCACGAGAAACCTTTTTGCCGCTATCGGTCAACTCATTCTGCAAAGCCCAGGCACAGCACCAAGCCGGTTTCCCCGTGTTCCACGTGGAACACTCCCCCAACCTTTCCCCCCGCAACCCAAACTCTTACCCATACTATGCCGAGGTGCCAACACCCGCTCCCCGCAGAATAATCCCCACCAATCGCTCCAAATCTTCCGCACCGTAAAACTCCAACACTATCCGTCCGTGTTCAGCTGCTCCCGTTATCCTGACCCGCGTCCCCAGGGCCGCCTTCAGCTTCTCGGCCGGCTCCAACCATCCGCCCAAGCCTTCGTGCCGCGGCCGCTCTACCGGCCCCGCCCCTCTACCCAGCGCCTCTTCCAGTTGGCGCACCGACCACTGCTCCGCCACCGCCCGTTCCGCCAACCGCTCCGCGAGCGCACCATCGGCCACACCGGCCAGCACCTTCGCATGGCCCGCGGACAAAAGCCCCTCCTCGAGAAGCTCCTGCACACGCCCCGGCAGAGCCAAAAGCCTCAGGATGTTTGCCACCTGCGAGCGGCTCATCCCCAGCCTCGCAGCACAAGCCTCCTGCGTAAGCCCGAACCGGTCGATCAACGACCGCAACCCGCGCGCCTGCTCCATCGGGTTCAAGTCTTCCCGTTGCAGGTTCTCCACCAAAGCGATTTCCATCGCCTGCTCATCCGAAACCTCTCGGACGACCGCCGGCACCTCGGTCAAACCGGCAAGCCGCGCCGCCCGCAGCCGCCGCTCGCCGGCCACAAGCTCATAGCCATCGCCGGCGCGCCTCACCACGACCGGCTGCACCATCCCATGCTCCCGGATGGATTCCCCCAACTGTGCCAGCGACTCTTCGGAGAACTTCCCCCGTGGCTGGAATTTGCCTGTCCGTATCTTCTCAACGGGTAAAAGCGTCGTCCCGCCACTCTCCGCGCTCTCCTCACGCGGTATCAGTGCGTCCAACCCCCTACCCAACCCGCGTGCTGACATCGCCCATGACCTCCCTCGCCAGTTCCCGGTATACTTCCGCGGCGCGCGAGTGCGGATCGTAGCTGATAATCGATTTCCCGAAACTCGGCGCCTCGCTCAGCCGCACCGACCGCGGAATCACCGTTTTATACACCTTCTCCCGGAAATACCGCCTCACCTCGTCCACCACCTGGTTCGACAGGTTCGTCCGGCTGTCGTACATCGTCAACAGCACACCCTCAAGATCCAAATTCGGGTTCAACCGCCCCTGCACGAGGTGAATCGTGTTCATAAGCTGCGACACACCCTCCAGGGCGTAATACTCGCACTGAATGGGTACCAACACGCTGTCCGCCGCCACAAGCGCATTCACCGTCAACAACCCCAGGGAAGGCGGGCAATCGATAAATACGTAATCAAACCCATGGCGCGTCTCTGCCAACGCGTCCCGCAACCGGTACTCGCGGCGCGGTACATCGCGCAGTTCGAGATCCACACCTACCAGATCCACGCTCGCGGGCGCAAGCCAAAGCCCGCCCACCTCGGTGCCAACCAGCACCGCCTCCACGTCCGCCCCGCCCGTCACCACGTCGTACATGGAGAGCTTCACATCGCTCTTTAAAACCCCCAGCCCGCTCGTACTGTTGCTCTGGGGATCAAAGTCCACCAGCAATACCATCCGGCCGGCCTCAGCCAGACAGGCCGCCAGATTGACCGCCGTGGTGGTCTTTCCCACGCCACCCTTCTGGTTCGCTACCGCGATTACCCGTCCCAAACCCTCACCCCCCAAACGGGGCCCTGCTGCCAATCTTACCCTAACCTTCGCCACCCCGTGCGCCCCATCCTTCACCCAGCCGGACCAAGCCCCGCCATATGTATACGCAGAAAAACAAAAAAACGGCCCCCACGGCCGCCACTTCCCGTCCTCCCTCCAGCCGCCACTCAACTCACTCCCATGCCACGCGCCCGGCCACGCCCACCCTTCTCGGCAGCTTCGGCGGCGTCGAAACTACCTTCCGAACCACCAAAAGTGCCCGCCTCGTCCCGGGCGGAATCACATACCACCACACTCCCCCCCATTCCCCACCCACAAGCCGCAAAGCCCTTTCCGCCGCCACCATCTCGCCCGCGAGCCCCGGACCCTTATGAAAAATCCCGCTACCACCGACGGCCACAAACGGCAGTGCGAGCTCCAAAAGCACTGGCAGCGGCGCCACGGCGCGCGCCAAGACGACATCATAAGACTCGCGCTCCCCGGCGCGGTGCGCCACCACCTCTGCCCGCTCACTCACCACCCGGCAATTACCAAGCCCAAGCCGCCACACCACATCCGACAAAAAAGCCGCCTTCCGGCGGTTAGAATCGAGAAGCGTCATCCGTATACCCGGCAACAACGCCGCCACCGGGACGCCCGGCAGCCCACCCCCCGAACCGAGGTCTAACACGGCCTTCGCGCCCCTGGGAATCACCGCCGCCGGCGCCACCGCATCGAGCATCTCATCCACCCACGTCCCCGACACCTTCGCCGGCCCCACGAGACCAAGCACCCGCGACGCCGCCGTCAAAAGCTCCCAGTACTGCTTCAGCAACGCCACCCTGTCACCGCGCAGGTGCAGCCCTAGGCCCGCCGCCCGCGCCACCAATACCCCCTGCTCGCTCAAACTCACCCACCCTGACCTCCGCCGCTAGGCGCTCCGCCACGTCGCCCAAGCTTTGACCGCCGCCATGGACCCCCTACAGGCCACTCCTGCCGGCGGTCCAGTACACGGCGTTCGCCACCCATTCCCGGTCCGCGGGCAGCCTGCGACCCCTTGCCCATTCCGGATTGCCATGCGCCTTTATCCCAGGCATTCCGGTAACCCTGCCGCCCGTTCGCCCGCGCGTTCCTCTTCCGCGTTGCCGATCCTTCCAGTTCCTCCCATGGCGTTGCCGGATCGTCCTCGTGACCGCGGAAGCACACCACCACCCGCCGCGCTGGTTCCTCTCCCCGGCTCACCGTCACTATCTCCTCCGCCTCGCTCAAGGTCATATGAATGACCCGCCGATCGGCCGCCGGCATCGCGGGCAAAATCACGCTCTCGCCAGTCTCCCTGACCAGATCCGCTGCCCGCCGCGCCATGCGCTCAAGCCTCGCCACATGCCGCTCCCGGTAACAGCCCACATCTACAACCACACGACGCTTGTCGCCCGAGGCGCGCGCCGCCACCACATTGCACAGGTACTGGAGAGCGTCCAAAACCTCACCGCCACGGCCGATCAAAACGCCCATATCCTCATCCGAACCCCACGCAAGCTCTGCCACGATGCTCTCGTCGTCGCTACGCACAGCCACCGGACTCGTAAACCCGAGGCTTTGACCGACCGCCTCCAAAAACCCCTGCACAATCTCTTCCTTGCGTTGGACCTTCGCGGGTGGCGCCCCGTCCCCAGTCGGAGACGACAAAGTCTCCGTCCGAGACTGCTCTTCCGGTATACGCTCTCTCACCACCACCCGAAACGGACGCGACCCCAATATCCCCCACAAGCCGCGGCTGCCAGCCTCCAGGAGTTGCCATTCGACCTGAGACCGATCCAAACCAAGCCGCCTGCACCCGTCCGCGATGGCCTCGTCGACCGAATTTCCGACACCCTCTGCTTCCCTCATCTCTCCGCATCCCCCTTGACGACCAAACGCGGACGCGGCGTAAGGTACTGCTGCACAACCCCGAACACGTTGCTCACCACCCAGTACAATGTCAACCCAGCTGGGAACCGCATGCTCATCCAACCGATCAAAAGCGGCATCGTAATGGCCATGATCATGGTCTGCTGGTCCTGGGCGGTACCCGTCCGCGGCGTCGCGATCCGCATCTGCCAATACATCGTCACCGCATTGAGGAGTGGCAAGACATACAAATCAGGCGCACTCAGATTGCCAATCCACAGAAAGCGCTCCCCCACCCGCGACGCCAAGTCGACGGGCAAAAATGCCTGCGGCTTCTCCAACAAACGGAAAAGCGAAATAAAAAAGGGGATCTGCAAAAGTGTCGGCAGGCAACCGGCGAAAGGGTTCACCTTGTTCCGCCGATAAAGCTCCATCATTTCCTGATTGAGTTTCTGGGGGTCATTTCTGTATTTCTTCTGCAGCGCTGCCAATTCAGGCTGCAAAGCTTGCATCCGCATCGTCGATCTGATCTGGGACATCGTCAGCGGGACCATGATTATCCGAATGGCAATCACTAGCAAAATGATGGCTAGGCCATAGCTGTTCGTCCAGTGGAAGAACAAGCCCAACCCAACCGCCATCAACTGTGCGAGCCAATCAAAAATCGCTCCCAAACCATCTCCCCCTTCCAAGCCCGGCCCGGGCCAGCAACCCTTACCCCCTACGGCACCGGATCATACCCACCCGGGTGCCACGGTCCGCACTTGACGACCCGTTTTGTCCCAAGCCACAGGCCTTTTACCGCACCATATTTTGCCACTGCC
>Ga0334722_10002433_pt1 | contig 21195 bp, 16 predicted proteins | sample C3_bottom_MG_FD_207210 | JGI IMG/M metagenome (GOLD analysis project Ga0334722, IMG submission 207210) | Sediment microbial communities from Yellowstone Lake, YNP, Wyoming, USA - C3_bottom | ecosystem: Environmental > Aquatic > Freshwater > Lake > Sediment | place: USA: Wyoming | collected... | reverse complement strand
CCGGCGCCAGTGCCCGGTGACGGCCGGCAGGCAGGCGATCGTCCGAACGGCCATGGCCCCGCCGCCATGCCGCTGCAGCCCGTAGTTCACGCGGATGAAGGCCGCCCGGGCGCGGCCATAGGCGCGTCCCAGCTCGACGATGCGCGCCGCCGGCAGTCCCGTGATCACCGACACGCTCTCGGGCGTGTAGTCCTGCACGCGCCGCCGCAGTTCGTCGGCACCCAGCGTATACCGCGCCAGGAAGTCGTCGTCCTGCAGTCCCTCGGCGAAGACCACGTGCATGATGGCGAGCGCCAGCGCAGCATCGGTCCCCGGGCGGATCGGGTACCACTCGTCGCACTGGTCGGCGGTGCGCGTGCGGATGGGGTCGATGCACAGCACGCGGGCGCCCTGTTCGCGGGCGCGCCGCACGAACGGCCACAGGTGGGGATTCGAGGTCAGCGTGTTCGTGCCCCACAACAGCACCAGGTCGCTCGAGGGAAGCCCCTCGGCGTCCGCGCCGACGTTGGCGCCGACGGTCATGCGCATGCCCCACGCGCCGGCGGTCGAGCAGATGGTGCGGTCCAGCTTCGACGCGCCGAGCGCGTGGAAGAAGCGACGGTCCATCGACTGGCCCTGCAGCATGCCCATGGTGCCCGCGTACGAGTAGGGCATGATGGCCTGCGGTCCGTCGGCACTCTCGGTGATGGCGCGCAGGCGCGCGGCGATGTCATGCAGCGCCTCATCCCACGACACGCGCGCGAATTCACCGCGCCCCTTCCGTCCGACGCGCTTGAGCGGATGGAGGAGCCGGTCCGGATGATAGGTGCGCTCGAGGTACCGGTTGACCTTCGCGCACAGAAAGCCGGCCGTGAACGGATGGTCCGGGTCGCCCCGCACGCGCACGGCGCGGCCGTCCTGGACGGTCGTGATCAGGGCGCAGGTGTCGGGACAGTCGTGCGGACAGGCGCCCCGGACTTGGTGGACGGCGGAATCCGGCTCAGGCATGCGCGGGGGACGGATGTGGGGGGCCCCGGTGGCGGGGCTTTCAGGCAAGATAGGGCCCGTCCGGCGGGTCCGGCAGGGCGCCCGGTCCCGACGACACCTGCAACTGGTTGCGCGCGCGGCAGTTAGATCGTATCTTCAATTGCTGGGCTTCGGTGCAACCCGATGCGTGACGGGACCGCGCATTTTGGCCGCCGGAGGCGGAGATTTTCGTGTCGTTCGACACCGGCGTGCGCAGCACATCCTGGCGCGTGCCAAATGTCTTGACGAGGCGTCCATTCTCCGTAAATTCAGCGCGTTCGAGCACTGCGTACCAAGGCGCAGTCTCGCGCTGTGCCTTTTGTGTCCCTCCTTTGGAGATCATCTCAATGAAGCGCATTGCCCTCGTCGCCGCTGTGCTCGTTCTCTCTGCCTGCGCCAAGAAGGAAGAGGCCCCGGCCGCTGATGCCGCCGCTCCGGCCCCTGCGGCCGCTGCTGTCGACACGACCAAGAAGGACACGACGGCCGCTCCGGCTGCCGCCCCGGCTGCTGCCCCGGCCGCTGCGCCGGCTGAAGCCAAGAAGCCGTAATCCAGCTTCCTGTTGAATGACGCGGGCGCGACGAAAGTCGCGCCCGCGTCATTTGTGCGCCGGCGCCCGTGCGCCGCGCGGCCCCGTCGTGACGGCCTCCCCCACTAGCCGGCGGCCGCCGGCATCGCCATCGTGTGACTGCGGCCGGATGCGCGCCCCCTTCACGTGAGCCCCCCTCATGTCGATCACGCTGACCATCAACGGCAGGGCCACCACCGTCGATGCACCACCCGAGACGCCGCTCCTCTGGGTGCTGCGCGACCACCTGAACCTCAAGGGCACCAAGTTCGGCTGCGGCATCATGCAGTGCGGCGCCTGCACGGTGCACGTCGGCGGCGAGCCCGAGCGCTCCTGCTCGCTCCCGATCTCCGAGGTGGCCGGACAGTCCGTCACGACCATTGAGGGCCTCTCGGCCGATGGGTCGCACCCCGTCCAGGTGGCGTGGCAGGCCATCGACGTGCCGCAGTGCGGCTACTGCCAGGCCGGACAGATCATGGTGGCCGCGGCGCTCCTGCGCACGCAGCCGAACCCGTCGGACGCGGACATCGACGTCGCGATGAACAACATCTGCCGCTGCGGCACCTACAACCGCATCCGCCAGGCGGTGCATACCGCCGCACGGAGCATGAGTGCCAACGCCGGCGCCGGCCGTTCGGGCGATGCGGGGGAGGCGTAACCGATGACCGCCTCGACCACCCTGCCTCGCCGCGCGTTCGTGCAGACCGTCGCCCTCGTCGGCGGCGGGTTCATGCTCGGGGTCTTCAGCGCGCCCGCCGGCGCCGACGTCGCCGCACCCGCCGGCGACGGCGATCCGTTCGCCCCGAGTGCCTTCATCCGCATCACGCCCGACGGCACCATCACGATCATCGCCAAGAACCCCGAGGAAGGGCAGGGCGTCAAGCAGTCGCTGCCCATGATCATCGCCGAAGAGCTCGACGTTGACTGGTCGCAGGTGACCATCGTGCAGGCCGACAGCGACGAATCGCGGTACGGCCGCCAGTTCGCCGGCGGTTCCATGAGCACGCCGTTGAACTACGACAATCATCGGCGGCTTGGCGCGGCCGCGCGGGCCATGCTTGTGGCCGCCGCGGCGAAACGGTGGAATGTGCCGGAGGGTGAGCTGACGACGTCCCGCGGCGCGGTGTCGCACAACCCGTCGGGACGCCGCCTCACTTACGCGGCGCTGGCGAGTGATGCGGCCCGGCTCCCGGTCCCCGACCTCGCGCGCGTGGCGCTCAAGGATCCGGCGACGTTCCGCCTGCTGGGCAAGCGCGTGCCCGGCGTGGACAACCACGCCATCGTCACGGGTCGGCCGCTCTTCGGCATCGACGTCATGGTGCCGGGCATGCTCCATGCCGTCTTTGAGAAGTGCCCCGTCTTCGGCGGCAAGGTGGTGCGCGCCAACGTTGACGTGGTCGCGAAGCTGCCGGGCGTGAAGCATGCGTTTGTCGTGGACGGCGTGGGCACGGCGCTCGACGGGCTGATGCCCGGCGTCGCGATCGTCGCCGACACATGGTACAACGCCAAGACCGCACGCGAGCAACTGCGGGTGCAGTGGGACGAAGGCGCCACGGCCCAGCAGTCGAGCGCCTGGTTCGCCCAGCGCGCCGCTGAGCTCGCCCGGCAGCCGGCCGACCGCGTGGTGCGCAAGGACGGCGACGTGGACGCGGCGCTGGCGTCGGGCGCGAAGGTGGTGGAGGCGGCGTACTTCTATCCGTTCATCTCGCACGCCACGCTCGAGCCGCAGAATTGCACGGCCCACTTCAAGGACGGGGAGCTCGAGATCTGGGCGCCGACCCAGATGCCGCAGCCCGGGCGCGAGCTGGTGAGCCGGACCCTGGGAATTGCCCCCGCAGACATCACCATCCACCTCACGCGCATCGGCGGCGGTTTCGGCCGCCGCCTCAAGAACGACTACATGGTCGAGGCGGCGTGGATCTCGCGCGTCATCGGCGGGCCGGTGAAGCTGCTCTGGACGCGCGAGGACGACATGCGCCACGGGCACTATCGGCCCGCCGGTTACCACTTTTTCGCGGGCGCGGTAGATCCCGCCGGACGGGTGGTGGCGTGGCGCGACCGCGTGGTGGTGGAACCGTACATGCGCCCCGGCGAGTGGCCCGGGCGCTTCGTGCCGAACTACCAGCTCGAGGTTTCCAACCTCCCGCACGGCATTCCGACGGGCGCCATGCGCGCGCCGGGCAGCAATGGCATTGCGTTCGCCGTCCAGTCGTTCGTCGATGAACTGGCGCATGCCGCGGGCCGGGATCCGCTGCAGTTCCGCCTCGACATGCTGACACCGGCGGCGGCGCCGGCGCAGGGCGACCTGTTCAACCCGGCCCGCGCCCGCGGCGTGCTCGAGCTGGTGCGCGACAAGTCTGCATGGGGTACGCGACCCCTGGCGAAGGGCCGCGGCATGGGCGTCGCCTTCCACTTCAGCCATCAGGGCTATTTTGCCGAGGTCGTGGACGCCTCGGTGGACGCCAAGGGCGAGGTGACGGTGCACAAGGCCTGGGTAGCGGCCGACGTCGGATCGCAGATCACCAACCTCAGCGGCGCCGAGAACCAGTGCCAGGGCTCGTGCATTGACGGCGTGTCGCAGGCGCTCGGGCAGAAGCTGACCATCACGGGCGGGCGCGTGGTCGAGGGCAACTTCGACGAGTATCCGCTGCTGCGCATGCCGCAGTCGTTCCCGGTGGAGGTGCATTTCCGCACGACGGAATTCCCGCCGACGGGCATGGGCGAGCCGGCGCTGCCGCCCGTGATTCCCGCCCTGACCAACGCCATCTTCGCCGCAACCGGAAAGCGCATCCGGTCACTGCCGATCGGCAATCAGCTGGCGTAGGGCCGGAACGCCTCCGCTATCGCCGCGCGCGGATCGATGCTGCTGGTCCACCCGAGCTCGATCCGCGCGCGCTCGCTCGAGAACGGGTTGTCGGCCAGCACGAAGTCGAGCGCCCGCGCGTTGAGGAGCGCCGCCCCGGGAATGCGCAGCGCGCGCAGGGCGGCGCCGATGCCGCCCATCGCGCCGGTGATGAGCGCCGCGGGAATCGGGAGCCAGCGCGCACGGATGCCGAGTCCCGCCTGCGCGGCCTCGTAGAACTCGCGCACGGTGATGGGCGGGTCGTTGGTGACGTTGTACGCCCGGCCGCCGGCCACCTCGCTCGTCGCGGCGCGCACCGCCACCTCGGCCACGCTGCGCGCGTGCACGATGGACAGCGTGGCCTCGCCGCCGAGGCGCGGCACGAGCGGCAGGCGGAGCAGCGTGGCCGCGCGCGGCACGAACTGGCGGTCGCGCGGCCCGTAGATCACGCAGGGCCGCACCGCCGTTGCCCAGACGCGGCCGTCGCGATGCGCGTCCATCACCAGGGTCTCGGACTCGCGCTTCGATCGCGCATACCACGCGTCATCGGGCACGGGGAGGAACGGCTGCAGTTCCTGCAGGCCGGCGCCGCGCAGCAGGGCGCGGCGCCCGTCAGGGCCGTAGACCGCGACCGAACTCAGGTGCAGCAGTCGCGCGCCGGCGTGCGCCGCGGCCGCCACGGCGTTCGCCGTGCCGTCGATGTTCGGGGCGCGGAACGCCTCCCAGCCGCCGCGCGGCGTGATCGCGGCTGCGCAATGGAACACGTATTGCACGCCCTCGGCCGCGCGCGCGAACGCGGCGCGGTCGCGGGTGTCGCCGTCGCGCAGTTCCACGCCCTGCGACACGAGCCATCCGGCGCGCGCACGGTCGCGCACCAGCGCGCGCAGCGTCCATCCGTCGCGGAGCAGTCGTTCCACCAGGTGCGAGCCCACCAATCCGGACGCGCCGGTGATCAGCGCGCGACTCATGCCGGAAATGGGAGTGCGACCACGGTGGCCGGCACGTCGCCGTCGGGCCACCGCACGGTGACCACGGCGCCCGGCTCCACCTCGCGGCGCAGCATGGCCAGGGCGACGCCTCCGAGCCGCGGCGACAGGGCGCGCGACCGGACGTCGCCGACGTCGGCGTCTCCCGACAGCACGCGCGCCTCGCCCTCCGCGACGGCCGCAACGCGCAGGCCGCACAGCCGCCGGTTCACGTGGCCGCGGAAATGCAGGCGCGCCACCACTTCCTGGCCGGTGTAGCAGCCCTTGGTGTAGGAGAGCGCGTCGAGCGTGTCGAGCCCCGCCTCCTGCGTGAGCGTGTCCTCGTCCATGTCCACGCCCCACGCCGGCCGGCCGGCCTCGATGCGCAGCACGTCCACGGCAGCGGCCGATGCCGGTGCGGCGCCCGACTGCACCAGGGCAGCGCGCAGCGCGCCGGAGGCGTCCGCCGCGACAAAGCAGTCGAGTCCGTCCACGCCGTAATCGCCCGCACGCGACACCATCACGCGGCGCTCGCCGAACGGCATGTCGCGGTTGGCGAACGGGGGCAGCAGGTCGAACTCGGCCGGTGAGCAGCCCAGCGCATGCGCCACCACCTGTCGCGCATGCGGCCCGGCCACGCCGAGGCACGCGAGGGAAGCGCTCGAATCCTCGTACCGGGCCAGCCGCGGATTCACGTACTTGCGCACCATGGCGGTGAATCCGGCGGCCGCGGCCGCGTGCACGTCAACCACGAAATCGCCGGCGGCGCGATGGAACACGCGCAGGTCGGCGATCACCTTGCCCTTCGGCGTCAGCGCGGCCGCATACAGCCCGTGTCCGGGCTGCAGCGCAAGCACGTCGTTGGTCACGAGGCCGTTGAGCGTGGCCGACGCCTGCGGGCCCGAGAATGTCATGCGCAGGCGATTCGCCCGGTCCACCAGCGCCGCGTCGTCGCGCAGGCGCGCGTAGTCGTCCGCGGCTGGCGCGGCTACCGAGGTGTTCATGCGTGTCCTCCGCGCACCAGGGCGCGCATCTCGTCGAACGACAGGCCCGACAGCGTCGGATAGTAGGCGTCGGCTTCCATGGCGTGATGCGGCGGGAGCGGCCCCACCGCCACCGTGCGCACGCCCGCGGCGCGCGCCGCGCGGATGCCGGGCCGCGCGTCCTCGAAGGCGAGCGACTCGCCGGCGACCACGTGGATGGTGCGCGACAGCTTTTCGAGCGCCAGCAGGTGCGGGGCCGGCGACGGCTTGCCGTCCACCCGGTCGTCGGCCGTCACGAGGCAGGTAAAGGCGTCCGCCAGGTTGGCGAGCGTGAGCACGAACTCCACGTCACGGCGTGAGGCGCGCGTCACCAGCGCGAGCCGTGCCTGCGTGCGCAGCGCCTGCACGAGCGCCAGGCCGCCGGGCTGCATCAGCAGGCCACGCCCGATGCGCTGCGCGAATGCGCGCTCGGCGCGCAGGCGCGTCAGCTCCGCCGCCACCGGATCGTCGGGGGCGCCGAGCGCCCGCCGCGCCGCCAGCACCGCCGGCTCGAGGGCGAGGCCGTGGCAGTGCTCGATCCAGGTCTCGTCATCGAGCGACAGGCCGTCCACCAGCAGTGCCTCGCGCAGCGCGGCAATGCGGTGCGGCGTCGTGTCGGCGAGGATGCCCTCGAACTCCAGCAGGACGGCGCGCATTCAGCGCCCCGCCCGGGTGTAGCTCTCGTCGAGCAGCTCGATGGGATGGCGCGCCACCGCACCACGCCCGTCGCGCACCAGCCCGGCGCCGATTTGCATCAGGCAGCCGGGATTGCCGGTGACCACCATCGGCGCGCCGGTGGCGGCGATGCATTGCATCTTCGCCGCGAGCACGCGCTCCGACACGTTGGGCTCGATGAGGTTGAAGATGCCGGCGCTGCCGCAGCACTGCTCGCGGTCCTCGAGGGCCACGTGCTCGAGGTCCGGGATGGCGGCCAGCACCTGCAGCGGCGGCGCGCTGAGCTTCTGCGCGTGCTCCAGGTGGCAGGGCGCGTCGTACGTGATGCGGTGCGGCAGCGGCGCCCCCGGGCGCGGTCCCGCCGCTGCGAGCAGCTCGGTGGCATCGCGCACCCGCGCGCTGAACGCCGCGGCGCGCGCGCGCCACGCGGGATCGCCGGCCAGCAGTTGGCCGTACTCCTTCATCATCGCCCCGCAGCCGGCCGAGTTGGCGGCGACGAACTCGGCCCCGCTGGCCTCGAAGGCGGCGATGTTCGTGCGCGCGAGGTCGCGCGCCGTGGCCGCGTCGCCGGCGTGCACGTGCAGGGCGCCGCAGCACTGCTGCCCCGGCGCCGCGCACAGCGAGTAGCCGTTGGCCGCCAGCACGCGCTCGGTGGCGCGGTTCACTTCGGTGAACAACCCTTCCATCACGCAGCCATCGAGCGTGGCGACGGTCGCCCGCGCCCGCGCGGCGTCCGGGGCAGGCGCCGGCGCGTCGTTCGGTATCGATGCCGGCGCGGCGTTCGGTGCCGACGCGGGCGCGGCGTCGCGCGCCGTGGAGGCGAGCATCGCAAACGGGAATCCGAGCGCCCCCGGGAGCCGCGCCAGCTCCGCGGCGATGCCCGTGTCGCGCGCCATCCGGCCGAACCAGAAGGCGACGCGCAGCGCCACGGGCCGCGCGAATACCCACAGGATGAGTCGCGCCATCCACGGGAGCGGGCGCACGGCGGCGAGCTGCTCGCGCGCCGCCTCGAGCAGGTGCCCGTACGGCACGCCGCTCGGGCACGCCGACTCGCAGCCGCGGCAGCCGAGGCAGCGGCTCAGGTGCGTGGCCACATCCACATCGTCGATCGCGACCCGTCCGTCGAGCACCGCGCGCATGAGCACCAGGCGCCCGCGCGGCGAGTCGTTCTCGTCCTCGAGCGCAAGGTAGGTCGGGCAGGCCTGCAGGCAGAAGCCGCAGTGCACGCAACTGTCGAGCCCGGCGCGCGCGCTCCCCAGAGGCGACGCGCCGACCGCGGGGCAGTCGGGCGGCGGGGCGCCGCGGGCCACGGACGCAGTGGCGCCGCTCATCCCATGATCCCCGGGTTCAGGATGTTCGCCGGATCGAACGCACGCTTCACGCCATCGTTGAGGGCGCGGACGGCTGCGGTTCGTGCGGTGCGCGGCGCGGCGGCGTGCGCGCGCGCACGGAGCCGCGTCCACTCGTCCGCGTCGCGGGCCTGCGCCTCGCCAAGCCGGCGCACCGCGCCGCGTGCGGCATCGACGAATGCCGCATTGCCGGCGATCCGCACCAGGAGCGGCGTGAATGCCGGGCGGGCGTCGGTCGGCAGCACCTCGCACGCCACCGGCGGCGTGGGGCACTGGCGCAGGGCGTGCTGCGCCGCCGCCGGATCGCCGGCGACGAGCACCATCCACGTCTCGTCCACCGCCGGACGCGCGCGCAGCCGCAGGCTGATGCGCGTGATCGCGGCGAGCGATCCCCACGAGCCGGTCAGCAGCCGCACGAGGTCGAAGCCCGCGACGTTCTTCACCACCTTGCCGCCCGGGCGCAGCACCTTGCCGGTGCCGTCCACGCACTCGAGGCCGAGCACGAGGTCGCGCGGCAGGCCGAGGGCGTGCGCATGCGGACCGCCCGTGGCGGTGGCGATGGTGGCGCCCACCGAGCCGTCGTCGCCGCCCCATGGCGCGAGCGGGCACCACTGGCCGTGCGCCGCGGTCACGGCGTCGAGCTCGGCGATGGTGGTCGCCGCGCCGACGGTGATGGTGAGGTCGCCGGGCTCGTACTCGACGATGCCGCTGAATGCGTCGAGGTGCAGCGATTCGGCGCCGGCATCGACGGGCGCGCCGCCCTCGAGCCACGTGCCGCGCCCCACGAGCCGCAGCGCCTGCCCGTGCCCCGCCGCGTCGGTGATCGCCGCGGCGAGTTCATCAAGGGAAGACGGACGGTGGGTCATGCGTCCGCCATCGGCCGGCCGGCATCGGCCTTCCGTCCGGTCGGCCGTCGCTCACGGCAGTAGCGGATCGGCACCACCTTCCCCGGATTCGCCCGTCGCGCGGGATCGAAGACGTCGCGCAGCCGGCACATGCCGTCGAGCGTGTCGGGCGTGAACAGCGCATCCATGTAGGCCAGCTTGTCGAGCCCCACGCCGTGCTCGCCCGTGATCGTGCCGCCCGCGTCGATGCATGCCTGCATGACCTGCTTCATCGCCGCGTGCACGCGCGCGGCCTCGTCGCGGTCGGACGCGTCGTACGGGATGTTCGGGTGCAGGTTGCCATCGCCGGCGTGGAAGACGTTGCACACGCGCACGCGGTTGGCCGCGCCGATCTCGGCGATTCGCGCGAGCAGGGCCGGCAGCTTGGTGCGCGGGACGACGGCGTCCTGCACCACCAGGTGCGGCGCAATGCGTCCCATCGCCCCGAACGCCTTCTTGCGCCCCTGCCACAGCCGGGCGCGCGCCGCGGGTTCCGTGGCCACCCGCACGTCGCGCGCGCCGTGCATCCGGCAGATGCGCTCCACGCCCTGCACGTCTTCGTCGAGTCCCGCCGCCGCGCCATCCACCTCGACCAGCAGCACGGCGGCCGCGTCGGTGGGGTAGCCGGCCGCGTAGATGCTCGATTCCACCGCACCGATCGTCGCCTGGTCCATCATCTCGAGCGCTGCCGGCAGGATGCCGGCGGCGATGATCGCCGAGGTGGTCTGCGCCGCGTCGTCGATGCTCGTGAAGTCGGCGAGCAGCGTAACCACGCGCTCGGGGTTCGGCGTGAGCTTCACGGTGAGTTCCAGCGCCACGCCAAAGCAGCCCTCGCTGCCGACGAACGCGCCGAGCAGGTCGTAGCCATCGTCGTCGCCGAGCTCGACGACGGTGCCGTCGGGAAGCGCGACGCGCGCCGCCAGCACGTGGTTGAGCGTCACGCCGTACTTCAGGCAGTGCGGGCCGCCGGCGTTCTCCGCGAGGTTGCCGCCGAGGGTGCACGCCGTCTGGCTCGACGGATCGGGCGCGTAGTGCAGGCCATGCGGCGCGGCGGCCTTGGTGAGCGACGCATTGACCACGCCGGGCTCGACGCGCGCCACGCGGCGCACGGGGTCGATGGCGATGATGCGCTTGAGCCGTTGCAGCCCCAGCAGCACCGCCCCATCGGCCAGGGCGCCCCCGCTCAGTCCGGTGCCAGCCCCGCGCGGCACGAAGGGCGCGCCGTGCGCCGCCAGCGCCCGCACCACCAGGAGCGCCTCGTCGGCCGTCGCCGGGAAGACGGCGAGTGACGGCGTGCGATGGTAGCCGGGCAGGCCGTCCGATTCGTAGACGAGCAATTCGGCCGCGCGCTCGAGCACGTGCTGGTCGCCGACGATGGCGCGAAGGGAAGCGGCGAGGGCCACGGGTCTAATCTACTAGCTCCGCAGGGGGCAGAAGAAAGGAGGCAGGAGGCAGGAGGCAGAAGGCAGATGGCAGATGGCAGAGGGCGGAGGGCAGTTAGGGCGCATCGCGCGAACCCCGCCCTCGGCGATCTGCCCTCTGCCCTCTGCCCTCTGCCCTCTGCCTTCTGCCTTCTGCCTTCTGCCCGAACGCCGAAGAGCCCGAATCCGTTGCCGGATCCGGGCTCTTCGTCGTCGCCGACCCCATGCCGGGGAGGTGCGGCGCTCAGCTCACGTTGGCCCAGAAGCCGGCCAGCGAACGTCCTTCGGGCGAGGCGCGCAGCTTCTCGAACGCGCGCTCGCGAATCTGCCGGATGCGCTCGCGGGTCACGCCCATCAGCGCGCCGATCTTCTCCAGCGTCATCGCCTCGGCGCCCTCGTCGAGGCCGTAGTACAGGTTGAGGATCTTCCGCTCGCGCGGCGTCAGGTAGCGCGTGAACACGCGCACGATCGTCTCGCGCATCAGCTTGTAATCGGTGACTTCCTCGATCTCGGCGCCGTCGGCGCCCGAGAAGCGCTCGCCGAGCGTGCAGGCCTCGCGGTCGCTGCGATCCACCGGCGCGTCAAGCGACAGCTCGGTGGCCGACATCTGCTTGGCGGCGCGCACCTGGTCCGGCGTCTCGTCGAGCAGGCGGCCGATCTCGTTGTCCGTCGGGTCGCGGCGCAGCACCTGGGCGAGCACCGTCTCGGCGCGCGACAGGCGGATGAGCTGCGAGTTCTGGTTGAGCGGGATGCGGACCGACCGGGTCTGCTCGGCCAGTGCCTTCAGCACGGCCTGGCGCACCCACCACACCGCGTACGAGATGAACTTGACGCCTTGATCGGGATCGAACTTGCGGACCGCCTTCAGCAGTCCCTCGTTGCCGATGGCGACGAGTTCGGACAGGTCGAGGCCATGCCCCTGGTACTTCTTCACGTACGAGATGACGAACCGGAGGTTCGCCGTCACCAGCCGCTCGGCGGCGGCTTCGTCCCCTTTCTGCGCCAAGCGCGCCAGGCGCCGCTCTTCGGCCGCGTCGGAAATCAGGGGGAGCTTTTGAATATCCTGCAGGTACTGGTCAAACGCGGTGGAGGGAGACGAACGGAAGAACCCTTTGGACTTTGTTTCCGTTTGCTGCATTACGCACCCCGTTACGACAGTGGGCGTGGAACGGACGCAACCGCGACGTCCGCCGTATCAGCTTGCAGGGAGGGTCAGCATAGAATTGGGAACAACGAACGGTCAACAGCCAAATTCCGTGCCACCCAAACTCTGCTCGACTATCAACAGTCTATCCTCTTGCGCAGCAAAGCGTTAGCGCATATGACCGAAATGTGATCGCCGAGCCATAACCGACATGTTCTATCGGGAATGCTGACTCGTTTCTGGCCAGTGAGGGTGGCTACCGCGACGCGGCAATCGCGGCTCGAATGATGGTCTCGTCGAGGGCCAGTGCATAGCGGCCCTCGGCGCCGTTCATCTCGCCGAGCCGCAGCGGGAGTGCAAACTCGGCCGTGCCGCCACGAGCCTTCTTGTCGCCGCGCGCCAGCGCGACGATGGCCTCGGTGTCGAACGCGCGATCGATCGTCACCGGCAGGCCGAGTGCCGCGCACAGGGCGCCGATTTCATCGGCCAGGCCGGCGAGCGTCCATCCCGCGAGTTCGCCGAGGCGCGCCTCGGCCACCATGCCGATGGCCACCGCCTCGCCATGCAGGATGGCGTAGCCGCTGAGGTGTTCGACGGCGTGCCCGATGGTGTGGCCGAAGTTGAGGATCTTGCGGCGTCCGCCCTCGCGCTCGTCGCCCGTCACCACGCCCACCTTCACGGCGACGCTGTCGAGCACCAGCCGCAGGGCCATGTCGGCGCTCAGCGCCGGAGCGAGGAGTGCGCCGCCGTGCGCGGCGATCCAATGGAAGTAGGCCTCATCGGCAATGACGCCGTGCTTGATGGCCTCGGCCATCCCCGCGCGGCGATGGGCCTCGGGGAGCGTCTGCAGCGCGTGCGGATCGACGATGACGAGGGCCGGCTGATGGAACGCCCCCACGAGGTTCTTGCCGTGCCGTGTGTCAACGCCGGTCTTGCCACCGATGGCGGCGTCGATCATGGCGACGAGCGAAGTGGGGACGTGCACCACGGGAACGCCGCGCAGGTAGGTGGCGGCGACGAAGCCCGCCAGGTCGCCCGACACGCCGCCGCCGACGGCGACGACCACCGTGTCGCGGCCGAGCTGGCGCTGGAGCAGCTCGTCGGTGAGCGCCGCCCACTGGTTGCGGGTCTTGCTCGCCTCGCCGGCGGGGAAGGTGAGCAGGTCTGCGCCGAGGGCCGCGGCGATCGGCGCGGCGTGCAGCGGCGCGACATTCGAGTCGGCGATGACGATGGGTCGGCAGCCGGGCGCGCACTCGCGCACCAGCGCCGCGGCGTCGGCCATGGCGCCGGCGCGGACGATGATGCGTGCGCCGAGGAGCGAGAACTCGCCCGCCGCCGCGGCGGCGGTGCCTTCGCGCGTGACTTCGCCCGTGCCCGTGCCTTTGCCCCCTTCCTGGCCGATCACCATGTCACTTCGCCGGCACCGGCGCGGCGGTTGGCGACACGGGCGAGCACGAAGAGCAGGTCGGAGAGCCGGTTCAGGTAGACGATCACCACCTGCGGGATCTCGACGTCGTGTTGCAGGCGCACCACCGCGCGCTCGGCGCGTCGGCAGACGGTGCGCGCCACGTGCAGCGCCGCCGCCTTGGGCGTGCCACCCGGCATGATGAACGCCGTGAGCGGCTCGAGTTCGGACTCGCCGTCGTCGATGCATTTCTCCAGCTGCGCAATGCGCTCCTCGCCGAGGCGCGCCTTGGCGAGCTGTTCGCGCATCTTCACGAGGTCGGGCGTGGCGAGCAGTGCGCCGATGGAGAACAGGTCGCGCTGGATTGGCGCCAGGACCTCGTCGATGCGCGGCATCATCTCGATGGAGCGGGCCAGTCCGAGCGTGGCGTTCAGTTCGTCGATGTCGCCATAGGCCACGACCCGCGGGTGGTCCTTGCCGACGCGTCCGCCGCCGAAGAGGCCGGTTTCGCCTTCGTCGCCCGTGCGGGTGTAGATCTTGAGGGTCATGGGGCCAAAGATAGCGAATTCGGCATGGCGGGCGGGGGAATAGGGTTCTTCAACACGGAGTCACGGAGGGGCACGGAGCACCCGGAGACTACACCACGGACTACTGGAGACGGACGACGGAAGACTGAAAACCCGTTGTCAGTTCACCGTTGCCCGTGATCAGTCGTCCGTCTCGCGGCCCGCTGCACCCGCCGGTCCTCGTGAGGGCGGTCGCCGTTCAGCCCAGTCCGAGGATGCGCCGCACGAGAGAGGGGCGGCTGGGCTCGGAGATCGGCGGCTGGCGCGGGCCCGCGGCGGTTGGCGCCGACTCGGTGGGCGGGCGGTAGCTGTCGGGGAAGAGTTCGGCGAGGTGCGCCTGCAGGCGCTCGGGCGAGCCCGTCTCGCGGTTGAGCACGCAGTACTGGTCGAGCACGCGGCCGAAGTCGGCGGCACTTGGGCGGTGGGCCGGCCCCTTGTTGAGCGCGGCGCGCAGCAGCGCGTCGAGTGACGGATGGATGCCGGGGATGTAGCGGCTGACGTCGGGCACGGGCGCCACGACCACCTCGTCGATGGCGGCCTCGGTTTCGTCCTCGGTGAAGAGCGGCTGGAGCGCGAGCAGCTCGAAGAGCACGATGCCCATGGCGAAGACGTCGCTGCGCGAGTCCACCTGCCCGCCGAGGATCTGCTCGGGGCTCATGTAGTGCTTCTTGCCCATCATCAGGGGGCGCTGGGCGGCGGGGTCGGCCATGCTGCGCGCCTTGGCGATGCCGAAATCGCCGAGCTTCACGTGCCCGTCCCAGGTCATCATCACGTTGCCGGGCGAGACGTCGCGGTGGACGATGTCGAGGCGGCGCCCGGTGCGGTCGACGAAGTTGTGGGCGAAGTCGAGGGCCCGGCAGACGCGGCTGGCGATGTAGGCGGCGAGGGCGGGCCCCATGGGCGCGCCCATCTGGCGGTGGCGGTCGATGAGGGCGCGCAGCGTGACGCCCTTGATGAACTCCATGGCGATGAAGTACTCGTTGTCGATCTGCCCGAGCTGGTAGATCTGCACGATGTTGCCGTGCACGAGGTTGGCCGAGAGCTTGGCCTCGTCGATGAAGAGCTGCAGCCACTCCGGCTGCCGGGCGTAGCGGTCGTGGATGATCTTGAGCGCGATCTGCTTGGTGAAGCCCGCCGGTCCCAGCTGCTCGGCCTCGTACACCGTGGCCATGCCCCCGCGCGCCACCTGCTGGATGACGCGAAATTGGCCGGCGTACTCGAAGAGGCGTCCGTCGTTGTCCATCATGTCGTCGGTGCGGCGGGTTGATTTCGGCGGCGGTGCATCGCGAGCTTTCACGGATGCGGCACGAACTGCGGGACCTCACGATCATCGGCGCCGGCCCGAGCGGGCTTTTCGCGCTCTTCTACGCTGGCATGCGTGGCGCCACGGCGCAAATCGTTGACGCGCTCGACGAGCCCGGCGGGCAGCTCGCGGCCTTGTACCCCGAGAAGCTGATCTTCGACGTCGCGGGCCATCCGGAGATCCTGGCGAAGGATCTCGTGAAGTCGCTGGTGGCGCAGGCGGCGCGGTTCGGCCAGCCGATCCATACCGGGCAGGTGGTGGCGGGGCTCGGGGAGGGAGACGGCCACTTCGTCGTGCGCACGGCGACCGACGAGTTTCCGACGCGCTCGATCCTGATTGCCGCGGGCATCGGCGCGTTCTCGCCGCGGCGGCTGCCGCAGGCGTGCGCCGCGCCGTGGTACGGCCGGGGGATCGAGGATCGCGTGCTCGACCCGGCGAGCTTCACCGGACGCCACGTGATGATCGTTGGCGGCGGCGACAGTGCGTTCGACTGGGCGCACCAGCTGCAGGGACGCGCGGCGTCCGTCACGCTCGTGCACCGCACCGACCGGTTCCGCGCGCACCACGCGACGGTGGAGGCGGTGCAGGCCGACGTGGCCGCCGGGCGCACCGCGCTGTACACGTTCCACGAGCTGCACGAGATCCACGCCGAGGACGGCCGGATCCACGAGGTCGCGCTGCGCGACGTGAAGGCCAAGGCGACCACGCGCGTGCGCTGCGACGTGGTGCTGCCGATGCTCGGCTTCGTCAGCGACCTCGGCGCGCTGAAGGAGTGGGGGCTGACGCTGGAGAAGGACGAGATCGTCGTGAACTCGCAGATGGAGACGGGCCGCGCCGGCATCTACGCGGCGGGCGACATCGTGACGTACCCGGGGAAGCTGAAGCTGATCGCCACCGGCTTTGCCGACGCCGCGGTGGCGGTGAACCAGGCGGTGCATCACGTGTACCCGGACCGGAAGGTCAACCCCGGGCATTCGTCAAATTTGGCGGTGTTTGGCCAAAAGGACGATTGAGGATTGGGAATTCGGAACGGGATTCAGGATTTCGAATCGGGATTGCGATAGGCGATTGGGGCGTGCTTGGGGGCTGCCATTCGTCGTTCGCTGGCCGCGGGACGCAGCGACTTGATGGCGGTCAGCAGCTGGCGGCGGATTTGCACCAGGAGGTCGCGGTAAATCGCACGCGGTTCCCAGGGTGCAGTCCCGAGGGCGTCGATCCACGCCAGGGCTTCCCGCGCCGATCCGAGCGCGTAGGTGTAGAACCGCAGGCGGTCGGCGGTGCCGCCGCGCGAGTAGCCCTCGGCGATATTGGCGCTCACCGAGGAGATGGCCCGCACGAACTGATGGGCGACCTGGAGCGAGACGCGCGCGCCCAAATGCGACACATCGGTGCTGCATCGCGCAGCGAGGAAGGATGCCATGCGGAACATGCGCGTGCGCCACATCGGATCGCCCGCATACGCGTCCGGCGGGGCAGCCTCGTAGGAGGCGAAGTCGAGAGGAGGAAGGGTCATACCAGAGGGTGATGCCGAAGGCATCCGTCGTTGTCACCAAAACGCCCCTGTCCGCCCCAATTCATCGCAAATCGCCGTCCGGATTCGCGCTCCTGAATCCGAATCCGGATTCCCAATCCTAATTCGGTTGTTGACAACTATTAGAGCACCAGCCGAAATTTCTCCGGTGCGCCGCCTCCTTTTCGCTTTTCTGATCCCGGCTGCCCTTCACGCCCAGGACATCGTCTGCGACAAGGGCGACACCGAGGTGATGCGCTTGACGTTCACGGGAAACCATGCGTTCCCGTCGGCGCTCCTGGCGAACGGCATCGCCACGACACCCTCCACGTGGATGCGGCGCACGCTGCACCTCTTCGGCACGCGCTACTGCCTGGACCGCGCGGAGTTCCCGCGCGACGTCGTGCGGCTGATCGTGTTCTACCGCAATCACGGCTACATGGACGTCGCCGTGGACACGGTGGTGACGCATCTGGGCCCGCAGCGGGTGGCCGTGCGCTTCGCGATTACCGAGGGGCAGCCGACCCGCGTGAGTTCGCTGGGCATCACGGGACTCGACGCCGTGCCGCTGCGCGCGTCCATCGAGCGTGCGCTGCCGCTGCGCGTGGGCGGGGCGTTCGACCGGCCGGCGCTGGCGGCGGCGCGCGACACCCTCGCGCGCCGGCTGCGCAACGCGGGCTATCCCGATGCGAACGTGCTGGTCAACTACGAGACCGACGTCGAGCATCGCCAGGCCGCGGTGACCTTTGCCGCGCTGCCCGGGACGCGCTCGCGCATCGGCGCGGTGCAGGTGCAGGTCATCCCGCTGCATGCCAGGCCCGTCCTGGACACGGCCGTGGTGCGCCGCCTCACCGGCCTGTCCACCGGCAGCTGGTACCGACAGCAGGACCTGGAGCGCGCCAAGCGCGCGCTGTACGCCTCGCAGCTCTTCCAGCAGGTGAGCGTGGAGCCCGACACGGGGAGCGTGCACCGCGACTCGACGGTGACGGTGGGCGTGAAGGTGGCCGAGGGGCCGATGCAGAGCGCACGCGTGGGCGGCGGCTGGGGCACGCTCGACTGCTTCCGCGCCTACGCCGACTACTCGCACCTGAACGTCGGCCGGCGGGCGACGCGCGTGGACCTGCGGGCGAGCGTCTCGAAGATCGGCGTCGGCAAGCCGCTCAACGGGGCCGAGTCGCTCTGCTCGGGGGACGCGCGGCGCGACGCGTTCGGCGCCGACCTCAACTACTCCACCGGCATCACCATCACGCCGCCCGGCTCGGCGCGCACGGCGGTGCAGCCGTCGCTGACCCTCTACAGCGAGCGGCGGTCGGAATACAACGCCTACCTGCGGACGACGCCCATCGGCGGCGCACTGGCGCTGGGGCGCAACGTCGGCCGGCGCACGCAGAACGTCTCGTACACGATGGAGTACGGCGACACCAAGTCGTCGCCGGCATTCATCTGCGCGGTGTTCAGCCTGTGCCAGGCGGCCGACCAGGAGTCGCTGCTGCGCCGACAGCGGCTGGCGGTGGTCGGCGCGTCGTTCACCGACGAGCGGACCGACGGCGCGACGAACCCGCGCCGCGGGACGGTGCTGCGCGGCGATGTGCGGCACGCGTCGAAGGCGGTGGGCTCCGACAGCCGGCTGCAGTTCACGCGCGCCACGGTGGACGGCGCGGTGTACGCACCGCTGGGCGCCGACGTGGTGGTGGCCGCGCGGCTGCGCGCCGGCATCGTGATGGGGCCCTCGTTCCGGTCCATCGGCGGCGCGTACGTGCCGGTGCAGGAGCGCCTGTTCGCCGGCGGCGCCACCACGGTGCGCGGCTTCCGCCAGAACGAGCTGGGCCCCGTGGTCTACAACACGGCGGCGTACGACACGGTGCGCGCCGACGGCACGCCCGGCGGCAATCCCGCCGACCCCTCGCAGGTGGTGTACTTCCGCGCCAACCCGGCCACCGTCAGCCAGCGGACCATCCCCACGGGCGGCGACGCGATGCTCGTGGCGAACCTCGAGGCGCGCGTGCGCAGCCCGGTGCTGTCCGACCTGCTGCAGCTCGCCTTCTTCGCCGACGCCGGGCGGGTGTGGAACCGCGGCGCGGGCAACGCGCTCAACCTGAAGTCCGTGCAATGGACGCCGGGCGTCGGGGCGCGCGTGCGCACCCTGGTGGGGCTCATCCGCGTGGACCTCGGCTACAACCCGTACCAGCGGGCGGCGGGCGCGGCGTACTTCGACACGCCCATCTCGGCCGGCGGCCAGCTGTTCTGCGTGAGCCCCGGCAACACGCTGCGCGTGACGGCCGCCGCGGCGCCACCACTCGCCGGCGGGACGGCGCTGCAGCAGGCGAGCGGTGCGTGCCCGGCCGATTTCACGCCGCCGCGCGAGCGCCATTTCCTGAAGAAGCTGGCGTTCCAGTTCTCCATCGGGCAGGCGTTCTAGCATGGAGCGCCGCCGCCATGTCGCCCTTGCGAGCGCCATCGTCCTGCTGCTGATGGGGACGTCGCTGGCAGCGGCGCTCGGCGGGCTGACGCGGTCGGACCGCGGGCGCGAGTGGATCCGCGCGCAGGCCGAGCGGGCGCTGGGCGCCGCGACGCGCGGCAAGATCCACATCGGCGCGCTTGGCGGCAGCTTCTTCACCGGGCTGACCATCGACTCGCTCGAGTTCCGCGAGCCCAACGACTCGATCTTCCTCGCCGCCGGCCCCATTCGCGTCACGTACGACCCGCGCGACATCGTGGACGGCATGATCGTGCTGCGCTCGCTCGACGTGCAGCACCCGTTCGTGCGGCTGCAGCGGCGCCACGACGAGTGGAACTACCGCTCGATCTTCCCGGCGGGTCCCGACGTTCCGGGGCCGCGCCGCGGCTTCGGCAGCCGGATCACGCTGGCGAACGTGCGCATCCGCGGCGGCGAGGTGCGTCTGGGCCTGCCCTGGTCGCCGGACGACTCGCTGCACGGTGCGCGGCGCGACAGCGCGATCGCCGCGGCGCTCGCCGACACGCTGCGGGGCGTGCGCCGCCTCGGACCGAACGAGTTCGAGAAGGTGTGGAAGTGGAGCGGCATTGCGGCCCAGCTGGCGCATGCGCATCTCGCCGACCCCGACACCAGCGGCCACCACTTCGAGATCGCGCGGCTCGACGTGGCGGAGCGCTTTCCCCCGTTCGCCATCCACAACGCGCGCGGCACCATCTGGCGCCGCGGCGACTCGCTGTGGGTGGACATGCCGCGCTTCGAGCTGCCCGGCTCGGCGGGGCACCTCAAGGGCAAGGTGGTCTGGGGAAGCGGGCTTCCCATGCGCTACGACATCCGCGTGCGCGGCGACACGGTGTCGATGCGCGACGTCGCGTGGGTCTGGAACGGCCTGCCCACGACCGGCGGCGGGACGATGGACCTGCACATCCAGAACGAGCGCAACCTGAGCGTCATCGACTATGGCCTGACGAGCATGGACGTGCGGACCATGGACTCGCGGCTGCGCGGGCGCATGACGTTCGGCGTGGGCGGGCCGGTACTGATCGTGAAGGACGTGGCGCTCGAGGCGCTGCCGGTGGACTTCCGGCTGATCGAGCAGTTCAACGGACAGAAGCTCCCCCTGCCGTGGCGTGGCGCGATCACCGGCTCGGTGCGCGCCCGCGGCGGCCCCGTGAATCGCTGGAAGCTGGACGACGGCCGCTTCACGTTCGCCGATGCCAACGTGCCGGGGGCGATCAGCCGCGGGACGATGCGGGGCGAGCTCGACATCCTCTTCCCCGCGTTCACGGCGTTCCACGGCGCCACGGTGGACCTCGCGCAGCTCGACCTGCGCACGCTGCAGGCGCTCGACACCTCCTTCGTCCGCCTGAACGGCCTGCTCTCGGGGCACGCCGTGCTCGACTCGTCGTGGCTCGACGTGCGCTTCCGCGACGGCGACTTCACGCTCCGCGACGGCGACGCGCCGGCGTCGCACCTCAAGGGGTCGGGGCGGCTGACGTGGGGTGAGCAGTTCATGACGTACGACGTGTCGCTGGCGGCGCTGCCGCTGTCGCTCACGGCCATTGCGCGGTCGTACCCGGGGCTGCCGGCGCGCGGCGAGTACAGCGGGCCGCTGCGCGTGAAGGGCACCACCGAGAACCTCACGGTCGTCGCGGACCTGGTAGGCGACCCGGGGCGGCTGGAGGTGGATGGCGTCTTCGACGTGTCGTATCCCGGCTACCGCGCCGCCGCGCGCGGCAGCGCGTCGGGGCTCGACCTGCGCCGGTTCCTCGGCCGCGACGACGTGCCGCGGACGAACCTCGCGCTGACCTGGTCGTCCGACCTGGTCGGGGACTCGCTCCGTACGCTGCAGGGCGCGGCGCGGGTGCGGCTCGACCGGTCGCTGGTGGACAGCGTGCGCGTGTTCGGCGGCGAGGCCCGCCTGCGCTTCCTCGCCGGCACGCTGGCCGTCGACTCGCTGCACGTCGAGAGCGCGGCGTTCACCGTGCGGGCCCGCGGCCGGCTGGCGCTTGCCCCGGGCCGCGCCGGCGACTCGGTGACCTTCCGCGTGACCCTCGACTCGCTGGGCGGCTTCCGCCGCGCGCTC
>Ga0334722_10002432_pt1 | contig 21196 bp, 24 predicted proteins | sample C3_bottom_MG_FD_207210 | JGI IMG/M metagenome (GOLD analysis project Ga0334722, IMG submission 207210) | Sediment microbial communities from Yellowstone Lake, YNP, Wyoming, USA - C3_bottom | ecosystem: Environmental > Aquatic > Freshwater > Lake > Sediment | place: USA: Wyoming | collected... | reverse complement strand
GGCTGGAAAAAGGGAAGGATATGTCCTTGGTGGATATCCAGGTGCCGGCTGAATTCAGGCAGCACCATTTCAAAGGGGCGCTGGAGACCAATGCCTATCCAGTCAAGACCCCCGACGACACGCAAAAGCTGGACAGGATCCTGCCGCAGCTGGCCACGGCCCGGAACGACATTGTTGTTGTCTGCCCACGTGGCGGCGGTGGCGCCAAAAATACCTATGACTATCTGACGGCGAAAGGGATCGAGGAAAAACGGCTGTTCATCCTCAAGGACGGCATGCAGGGGTGGCCGTACCGGGAGCTGGCGGTGGGTGGCAACTAGCCGCATTGCTACGATACACGACAAGTAAAAAAACGGGCCGGTCATGTGATGACCGGCCCGTTTTTTGTGATCAGGAACAACTGGCCGGCTTGTTCTTCAGGAAGGCGGCCAGCGCCGTGCGGTCTGCCGCCGGCTCGGGAAGCCCGCTGGCATGCTCCTTGAGGATCGAGAGCAGCTCCCGGCAGATGACGCAGCTTTCCCGGCTGAGGGTGTAGTACATCCAGACCCCCTGACGGCGGGTGTCGACCCAGCAGCTGCGCTTGAGGTAGGCCAGGTGGCGCGAGACGGTGGACTGGGGGAGCCCCAGCACCGCCATCAGGTCGCAGACGCACAGCTCCCCTTCGGCCTGCAAGAGTAGTACGATGCGCAGGCGGATCGGGTCGGAAAGGGCCTTGAGGGTTTGGGCGAGATGTTTCATGGATGACGTTTATAAAACAGTTGCCGGTTGTGGTCAAGCAGGGCACATGTATCCGCATGAGCGGATATAAACAGCTTGATATATCCTTAAACGCAGATATACTATTTCGGAGTTTTATTCAATAAGGGAGGAACGGAATGGAAATCAAACGTCGCGATTTTCTCAAGATTACCGCCGCTGCCGGTGCCGTAGCAAGCGTCGGGCTGCCGAAATTGAACGCCTTTGCATCCAGCCATATGCCCAAATCGGGCGATGCCCCCAAGGGCGAGTGGATACCCTCCACCTGTCAAGGGTGCACTGCCTGGTGCCCGGTGGAGTTCTTCGTGCAGCAGGGGCGCATCGTCAAGGTGCGGGGCAACCAGCTTTCCAAGGCCAATAACGGCTACTGCTGTCCCCGTGGCCACTTGATGATCCAGCAGACCTATGACCCGGACCGGATAAAGGTGCCCATGAAGCGCACCAATCCTCAGAAGGGTCGCGGGATCGATCCCAAATTCGTTCCCATCACCTGGGACGAAGCACTTGATACCATCGCCGACAAGATGATGGAGCTTCGGAAAAACAACGAACCGGAAAAACTCCTGTACATGCGGGGTCGCTATTCTTCCACCGCCACCGACCTGCTTTACGGCACCCTGCCGAAAATTTTCGGCACTCCCAACTACTTCTCCCATAGTGCCCTGTGCGCCGAGGCCGAGAAGATGGGCCCCGGCTATACTCAGGGGTTCTTCGGCTACCGCGACTATGATCTGGCCAAGACCACCTGTCTGGTCCTGTGGGGCACCGATCCGCTCTCCTCGAACCGGCAGGTGCCGAATACGATCAACAAATTCGGCGATATCTTCGACCGCGGCAGTGTTATCGTTGTTGATCCCCGTCTGTCCGCTTCAGGTGCAAAAGCCAACGAATGGCTGCCCATCAAACCGGGTGAGGATGGTGCCTTGGCCGCTGGCATCGCTCATGTACTCCTGACCGAAGGCTTCTGGAGCAAGGAGTTCGTCGGTGATTTCAAGGACGGCAAGAATCTGTTCAAAGCCGGCGCGACGGTCGAAGAGGCTGCCTTCGTGGAAAAGCAGACCCACGGCCTCGTCAAGTACTGGAACCTGGAGTTGAAGGACAAGACCCCGTTCTGGGCCGCTCAAAAGAGCATGATTCCGGAGGAGCAGATCATCCGTGTGGCGCGCGCTATGGGCAAGGCCGGCACGAAGACCTCCGTCTGGATGGGGCCAGGTGTGGCCATGAGCCCCCGCGGCACCTACGCCGCCATGGCGGTCTATGCCCTGAACGGCATCCTCGGTTCCATCGAAACTGAAGGAGGGGTTTTTCAGAGTTCCAGTGCGCCGACCGAAAAATTTCCGGAAATCAAGAAAATGTTCATCGACGAAATGGCCGAGCATCATGGCCACGGCAAAAAGATCGACGGCCGCGGCGCCAAGGATATGCCGGCCATGATGAGCGCCAAGCCGGGCAGCGGTGTGGTGACCAGCAATGTGGCCAACGCTTTGCTGAAAGACCCTGGCAAGATAAAGGTATTCATCAGTACCTGGAGCAATTTCGTTTTTTCAGCCACCGGTGCCCAGCGTTGGGAAAAGGTCATGGAAAAGATGCCGTTCTTTGTTCACATGGTTACCAATGCCTCAGAAATGGCCCAGTACGCCGATATCGTCCTGCCTGCCACCTTTGCGCCGACTGAAAAACTCTCGATCATCGGCAACATGGCCAACCTGCATGGCCACATCTCCATTCAGCAGCCGGTCGCCAAACCGCTTTGGCAGGTAAAATCGGAGGAGGTCGAGGTCATGTGGCTGCTGGCCGAGAAGCTGAAGGCAAGAGGCTTCGCCAATCTGCATAACTATTATGCCTCCTTCGAAGATCCGGAGACGAAGAACAAACCGACCAACGCTGCCGAGTTTGCCGAGATTGCAGCCAAGATCTCCAGCCAGAAGGTCTGGAACGGCAAGGAGAAGATGAAGGGGGACCAAATCGCTGGCTGGATCGAGTTCAAAAAACGGGGCGTCTACAACTCCGAGACCTACAAGTACAAGAAAAACTGGGGCAAGGACAATGCCGAGACCAAGAAGTTCGAAGGCAAGTTCAAGACCGAAACCAAGAAATTTGAATTTTACAGCGAAACCATGAAGAAGGCCCTCGGCGAGCATGCCAAGAAGCACAGCACCACCATCGACGATATTCTGCAGGCCAGTGGCTATGAGGCCCGCGGTGAGCTGGCCTTCGTGCCGCACTACGAATCGCCCAAACGTCACGGCAGCGAGAAGGAGTATCCGTTCACCTTCATCGACTACAAATCCCGACTCAACCGCGAGGGGCGCAGCGCCAACACGGTCTGGTATCAGGAGTTCAAGAAGGTGGACGTGGGGGACGAGAGCTGGGATGATGTGGTCAAGATCAATCCGGCCGATGGCAAGAAGCTCGGCATCAAGACCGGCGACCCGGTACGGATTAGTTCACCTGCCGGCTCCATCGTCACCACAGCCAAGCTGTGGGAAGGGGTTCGTCCCGGTACGGTGGCCAAGTGTTACGGTCAGGGGCACTGGGCCTATGGTCGGGTGGCTGCGAAGGATTATGCCAAGGCCCTGCCGCGCGGCGGCAACAACAACGAGCTCCTGGTTGACGATTACGATCGTCTGAGCGGCGCTACGGCGCGCAACGGCGGTTTCACCGGTGTCAAGATCGAGAAAGCCTAGGAAAGGGGGGATATACGACATGCCAAAACAATACGGAATGGTCATTGACCTGCAGAAATGCGTCGGCTGCGGCGCCTGCGCCCTGGCCTGCAAGACCGAGAACAATACCCAGGCCCGCGCCAACGGCCAGACCTTTAACTGGGCCGATTTCATCTACACGGAAGAGGGGACATTCCCCAATGTTGCCTTCAGCGCCATCCCGGTGCTCTGCAATCACTGCAGCGATGCCCCCTGCGTCAAGGCTTGCCCGGTGCAGCCCAAGGCAATGTTCAAAACCGCGGACGGCATCACCATGCACAATGACGAGCGCTGCATCGGCTGCCGCCGCTGCCAGAAGGCCTGCCCCTACAGCGCCACCGATGTGGAGAAGGAAAAAGCCGCCTATTCGGTCATCAGTGCCAACATCGGCCCGGATGCCCCGCATGCGGCATCCCGAGACACCAGTGAAATGATCAAGGGGTGCACCGCCTCCGGCGCCGAAACCGCCAGAATGGCCGGCGGCGTCATTCCCAATCAACACACATACAGCCACCCGGATTACGAAAGTATCCGCAAACAGGGCATTGTCGAGAAATGCATCCTCTGTGCCCATCGCGTTGCCAAGGGCGAACAGCCCAACTGCGTGGCGGCCTGTCCGGCCAAGGCCCGCATCTTCGGCGACCTGAACGATCCGGCCAGCGCGCCTGCCCAGGCTCTGAAAGCGCACAAGCCGACCCGTCTCAAGGAAGAGAAAGGGACCAAGCCGAACGTCGCCTATATCCGTGCTTTCAAGGGCGGGGGCAAAGGGTGATGAGTCAATGCGGGGGGCGCTGCCGCTGTGGTGCGCAACCCTGCACGGGGATATACCGCGGGAATGTGACGCAACAAAAACGGGCGGCCCAACGGGTCGCCCAACCTATGTGCAAGGGACCGGACCATGACGACACATGACGATACCACCGCGATGCGCGAAGATGTCTACCGCCTGCTGGCAGCCTGCTACTATCCGCCGACGGGGGCATTTTCCGAAGAGCAGTGCTGCAACTCCCTCGCGGCCCTTTTGGCTGATGCCGTCCCCGAGGCGGCCGGCCATGCCGCCGAGGCGTCACTGTTTAACGACAGCCATACCCCGGAGGAGTTGTCCGTTGAGCATGCCCGCTTGTTCATGGGCCCCTTTCATGTGGTTGCGCCCCCGTACGGCTCCATCTATCTCGACGACTCCAGAACCGTCATGGGGGCATCAACCGTAAAGGTCGCGGACTTCTATCATGCCAATGGCCTGCACCTGGCCGACGACTTCCATGAACTGCCGGACCATGTTGCCGTGGAGCTGGAATTCATGTCGTACCTGTCGCACCGGTTGCGTCACGCCGCCGCGTCCGGAAACCGCACCGAGGCCGCCCGACTGGCGGCGCTGCAGCGGGAATTTCTGACAACCTATCTTTTGCCATGGCTGGAGCCGTTCACCAGGGCCATCGTCGATGACGGCGAATCACCCTTCTATCAGGCCATTGCCCGCTGCACCGCCGCATTTGTCAAGGAAGATGTTGCCGCACTCGCGACGATCAGCCATGGCTGACGGCACCGATTTCCTGGGCAGCAGTGAAGACGTACGGGTTGATCCTTCCCGCTGTATGCGGACGCGATACAGTGAAAGCGGCTGTTGCCGCTGCATCGACATCTGCCCGCATGGCGCCATTGCCCTTGACGACGGCCTGGTGCGTCATCCCGATCATTGTCGTGGCTGCCTGCTCTGCACGACTGTCTGCCCGGTCGGGGCACTGGAGCAGAGCGGGGACTTTTCTGCCTGTCTGGCGCAGCTCACCCGTGTGCCGGAAGCGGTTCTGGGCTGTCCGCGTACCAGTGGCAGCTGCCATGCAGCTCTCAGCTGTCTGGGGGGGCTCTCCGAAGAACATCTGGTGGCGCTGTGTCACTCCATGCCGGGCGTGCTGACCCTTAACCTTTGCCGATGCGCCGAGTGCGGCAACAGCGCCATGACTTCTCACCTGCTGCGGCGTCTGGCTGACCTTTCCGCATCCGGAGCGCTTCGGGGCGGATGCCGGATCGTCAGTGCGACCTCTCCGGCGGATATGCATTTTCTGGCGGAATCCACGGACCGTCGCAGCTTCTTCAAGATGCTGCGCCGCTCTCTGCTTCAGAGTGCGGCGGTGGCGCTTGCCGACAGGGCGGAACAGAAACAGCGCTGCACCGGGTATGCCGAAAAACGGGTGCCAGTCAGGCAGGAACTGCTGAACCGGACGGTGGATCGGCTCTCTCCCGAAGTGGCCAACGTGCTCCGGCGGCGTTTTGGCTATGGGATGACGGTATCCGGCGCGTGTACGGCGTGTCAGGGGTGTGTGGCCATCTGTCCGACCGGGGCGCCGCAGACGAAAGCGATGGATGCGCCCCCGATGTTCGAAGGCACGAAATGTACCGGATGCGGGCTCTGTCAGGAATTCTGTCTGGATGGGGCGCTGCAGGTTTGCCCAGCAGTCTGATGTCCTTGGAAAAGAACTCGAACGGGTTGCCGACAGGCAGCCCGTTTTTTATTTTGCCTCTATTGCGGCCGTGCTCCGCGCTTCAGCACTCCACCCGGTTGCGGCCGTTTTTTTTGGCCCGGTACAGCATGGCGTCCGCCAGGCGGACAAACCCCTTGGGGCTTTCCGTGGCCTCATCCAGTTGGGCGATGCCGAAGCTCATGGTGATGGGGGATCCCGGCTGCAGCGCCACATCCAGCAATTCCGGGGAGGTTTCGATGATGGAGCGCATTCGTTCCGCCACTACCAGGGCAGTGGCCAGTTCGGTCTCCGGCAGGATGACGGCGATCTCCTCGCCGCCGTAGCGGGCGACCAGGTCGTTTTCGCGGGCATTTTCGGAGATCAGTTCGGCAATGATCTTAAGCACCTTGTCACCGGCTACGTGGCCGCGGGTATCGTTGTACTGTTTGAACAGGTCGATATCCCCCATGATCAGCGACAGGGGGTGCTGGTAGCGTTTGGCGCGCTTGACCTCTTCGGCGAGACGGGCATAGAACTGGCGATGATTGTAAAGCCCGGTCAGCCCGTCGGTGGTTGCCAGCTGCTCCAGCTGTTCGTTGAGGCGCACCAGCTCGTTGCTCCGCTCCGACATCTGGGAATAGAGCTCGTTCAGCCGGCGTCCCATGTCGTTGAATGCCGTGCCCAGCATGCCGATTTCATCGCTTGAGTACACGTGGGTGTGGGCGTCGAAATGCCCCTGACCCAGCCGCCGCGCCTGATCGCCCAACTCCTTGACCGGCCGTACGGCGACCCGTTCGAGAAACAGCCACATGGCGATGGCCGCGCCCATGAACAGCAGCGTGATGACTCCGGAGACCGTGAACAGGATGGAGCGGATATCTTGCCGGATACCCTGTTGGGACATGCCCACGTGCATGTGTCCAAGCCTGTTCTGCATGACCGGCACCGAAATGTCGACGATGTTTTGCTCGCCGAGGCGGATGCGGGTGATGCGGTGCCCGGTCAACTCGCCTTGGTCCAGCCCTTTGAGACCGGTCGGGAAGCCGGCGATAAACGTATGCGACAACGGGTTCCGCGATGGATCGGTGATATAGATGTAGGCCAGATCGGTATCGTGCTGCTGCTGCTCGTGCAGCATGAGGTCAAGCGCCAGGTATTTGCGGGTCAGAATCGGGGTGACACTTTCCCCGGCCAAAAAATGAGCGATGGACACGCCGCGCTTGATCAGCTGCGCTTCCATGGTGTCGGCCAGATACAGGCGCAGGATCAGGATCAGCCCGCTCATGGCAAAGAAGCTGATCAGCCCCAGGCCGGTCAGGATTTTTATGCGCAGGCTGGCGCGCTTCACGGTTTCCCTGTCTGGCGCTTCATGGCGCGGATGGAGTCATAGGCCTTGTCGTCGATCTGTTCGAAGCGCTCGATCATCATGTTGTCCAGAATGGCTTTGCCCGTCGGATCGGTGTGGGCGTTGATCATAATCGATTTCAGTTTCTGCTTGATCTCCGGGGCGATCCCGGGGCGGACCACAAAGGGGGGAATGGCGTAGGGCTCCGACTTTTGGATGATGCGGGTTTTTGCGGTCAGCTCGGGCCGGGTGCGGTTGGCATATTCCCAGATCAGGCTGTCCACCGAGGCGCCGTCCACCAGCCCCTGGCTGACCGCGCTGATGGATTTGTCATGGGTGCCGGAATAGACCACCGTGCCGAAGAAGCTCTCCGGCGTCTGCCCTTTGCGCTTCAGTATGTATTCCGGCACCAGTTTGCCCGTGTTTGACAGCGGATCGGTAAAAGCGAAGCGTTTGCCCTTCAGGTCATCCAGGCTTCGAGCAGGGCTGTCCTTCGGTACGATAATGTAGGCATGATACGCTGTCTTGCCGTAGGCTCGCGGGGCCACCAACAGCTCCAGACCGAACTCCTTCTTGCCGTCCACGTAGGGGCCGCTGCAGACGAAGCCGCCGTCAATCTCGCCCCGTTTCAGTTTCTGGTTGATATCATCGTAGTTCTCGGCATCCACGTACTGCACCGGTTCTCCCAATTGGTGCGCCAGATAGTCCAGGAATTCCCGGTAATAGGCAAACCCCTCCTTGGGGGTGATCATGCCGCCGACCGCAATGCGCAGACCTTTTGCGGGGTTGGCTTCCCGGCTTGCGCCGGTCTGTTCGGTTTTGGCGGGATCAACCTGCCGGGCTGGTTCGCTTCGGTTGCAGCCGGCTGAAACAGCGATGCTCACGATCAGCAGGGGGCACAGTAGTGTGGCGACTCTCATGATCACTCCCGTTAAACTAAAATCATTTTAATTCATGCCAGAATATCACGCATTGTCAAGCGGTACGGGCACTGCTGCTGCTGTTTTGTGTCCTGTGACGACTCCAGAGGGTTGCTAAAAAATACTAAATCCATAGATAGAAAATAATTTAAACTTGACAACAAGAGTGTGTTTGGTTTATGTGAATAACACACTGCGATTGACAAGAATTTGCGGTTTGCTGTTCATATTTCCCTGCGAAAGGAGAGAACCATGCAGACGACTACGCTGCCTGACCAGTGGTGTCCCGCGGAGCGCGGTGGAACCGATAGTACGTTCTTCACTTGTCACGGCTGTCAAGTTTACCGTGGCGGGATGGCGCCGGCATAGCGCGGCATATTTTTTTTGTCAAATTATATATAAAAACTATAGATATAAAGGAGTGTAAAATGAATTCACCTCGACTTGCGACAACGATAGCTTCTCTGGCACTGGCACTTTCCACGGCAACTGCGGCTCTCTCCGCCGACATCTCCTTGTTGAACGTTTCCTACGACCCGACCCGCGAACTCTATGCTGACGTGAACAGTGCCTTTGCCAAACAGTGGCAGAAGAAGAGCGGGGACAAGGTCTCCATCAAGCAGTCCCACGGCGGCTCCGGCAAACAGGCCCGTGCGGTCATCGACGGCCTGGAGGCCGACGTGGTCACCCTGGCCCTGGCCTACGACATCGACGCCATTGCCGAGAAAGGGCTGATCAAGCCGGGGTGGCAGAAGGAATTGCCCCACAACAGCTCTCCCTACACCTCGACCATCGTGTTTCTGGTGCGCAAGGGAAATCCCAAGAAGATCAGGAACTGGGACGATCTGGTCAAGCCGGGGGTTTCGGTGATCACCCCCAACCCCAAAACCTCCGGCGGCGCCCGCTGGAACTACCTGGCGGCCTGGGCTTTTGCCCTGCATCAGCCGGGCGGTAGCGACGCCAAGGCCAAGGAGTTTGTGGCCAGGCTGTTCAAAAATGTCCCGGTGCTGGACTCGGGGGCTCGCGGTTCCACCAACACCTTTGTGCAGCGCGGCCTGGGCGATGTGCTCCTGGCATGGGAGAACGAGGCCTTCCTGGCCATCAATGAACTGGGACCGGACAAGTTCGAGGTTGTGACCCCTTCGGAAAGCATCCTGGCCGAACCACCGGTCACGGTCATCGACCGTGTGGCCGACAAGCGCGGCACCCGCAAGGTGGCGGAGGAATACCTGAAATTCCTGTACACCGACGAAGGGCAGCGGATTGCCGCCAAGCACTACTACCGTCCGATCAATACCAGGATTCCGACCAAGCTGGCCAAGGTCAAGCTCTACACCATCGACCAGGTCTTTGGCGGCTGGCAGAAAGCCCAGAAAACGCACTTCAGCGACGGCGGCACCTTCGATCAGATCTATGGGGCAAAAAGGTAACCGGGGCGCCGCCATGAAACTGTTCAAACAGCACAACAACGTACTGCCGGGTTTCGGCCCTACCATGGGCTTCACGATCTTCTATCTGAGTCTGATCGTGCTGGTCCCGCTCTCGGCGCTGGTGTTAAAAACCGCCGGCCTGTCCTGGCATGACTTTCTGGCTGCGGTCGCCACGCCACAGGTGGTTGCTTCCTACAAAGTCACGTTCGGAGCGGCCCTGGCCGCCGCCTCAGTCAACGCGGTTTTCGGCGTGCTGGTAGCCTGGGTGCTGGTGCGCTACCCGTTTCCCGGCAAGCGGCTGGTGGATGCCCTGGTGGACCTCCCCTTTGCCCTGCCTACGGCGGTGGCCGGCATCACTCTGGCCACGGTCTACTCGGCCAACGGCTGGATCGGCAGACACCTTGAACCCCACGGCATCAAGGTGGCCTTCACCCCACTGGGCATCGTCATTGCCATGACCTTTATCGGGATCCCGTTTGTGGTGCGCACCGTGCAGCCGGTGATCGAGGAGTTGGACGCGGAGATCGAGGAGGCCGCCGCCTGCCTGGGGGCCAACAGGTTTCAAATCTTCCGCCGGGTGCTGTTCCCGCTGCTCTTCCCCTCGGTGCTGACAGGATTTGCCCTGGCCTTTGCCCGTGCCGTGGGCGAGTACGGCTCGATCATCTTCATTGCCGGCAACATGCCGATGGTTTCGGAGATCACCCCTCTCATCATCATCACCAAGCTGGAACAGTATGACTACCAGGGGGCCACCGCCGTGGCCTCGGTGATGCTGGTGGCCTCCTTCGTCATGCTGCTGATCATCAATATGCTCCAGAAATGGAGCCGGAGATATGCCGAATGATTTGCCCACATAAGTTCGTTGGTTTCGTCGGGAACACCTCAACGTACAACAACTACGCCTTGGTCGTTCCCTCCTCACCGCCTGCTTCTGCGGGCAACGTATTCGGCATGAGTTGAACGGAGATACCATGTCTGCAAGAAACACCGATAATCACCGCATCACCGAACCGGCGCTTGTGCGCTGGTTGTTGACCGCCATTGCCCTGGTCTTCCTGGCCCTGTTCCTGGTGGTGCCGCTGGCGGCGGTCTTCAGCCAGGCCTTCGAGAAGGGGCTCTTGGTCTACCTGGCGGCCATCCGCGAGCCGGACACCCTGGCCAGCGTCAAGCTGACCCTGATCACCGCCGCCGTGGCCGTGCCGCTCAACCTGGTGTTCGGCGTCATGGCTGCCTGGGCTATTGCCAAGTTCAGTTTTCCGGGCAAGAACCTGCTGATCACCCTGATCGACCTCCCCTTTTCGGTGTCGCCGGTCATCTCCGGTCTGATCTACGTGCTGATTTTCGGCCGCCAGGGGTGGCTCGGCCCGTTTCTGGAGGCCCATGACGTCAAGATCATCTTTGCCGCGCCGGGGATCATCCTCGCCACCGTGTTCGTCACCTTCCCCTTCATCGCCCGGGAGCTGATCCCGCTGATGGAGGCCCAGGGGCGGGACGAAGAGGAGGCCGCCATGGTGCTGGGGGCCACCGGTCTGCAGACCTTCTTCCGGGTGACCCTGCCCAACATCAAGTGGGGCATCATCTACGGGGTGATCCTGTGCAATGCCCGGGCCATGGGGGAATTCGGCGCCGTGTCGGTCGTGTCGGGACATATTCGGGGCAGCACCAATACCGTGCCGCTGCACGTGGAGATTTTGTACAACGAATACAACTATACGGCTGCGTTTGCCGTTGCCTCGCTTTTGGCCTTTCTGGCCCTGATCACCCTGGTGATCAAGACCGTGGCCGAGTGGCAGGTGCAGCAGCAGGTGGGAAAGCATTAACCACCCCCAGCCCCTCCTGAATCAGGAGGGGAGTGCATGCCGCCCGGAGTTCCCCTCCTTGGTAAGGAGGGGGCAGGGGTGGTCAGAATTTCGCAGGAGTGCATATGAGCATCGAGATCGAACAAATTACCAAGCAGTTCGGAAATTTCACCGCGGTGAACAACGTCAGCCTCCATATCCCGTCGGGTGAGCTGGTGGCGCTCCTGGGCCCGTCGGGGTCGGGCAAGACCACGCTCCTGCGGATCATCGCCGGGCTGGAGACCCCCGACAGCGGCCGCATCCTGTTCAACGGGGACGACACCACCCGCAGCCACGTCCGGGAGCGCAACGTCGGCTTCGTGTTCCAGCATTACGCCCTGTTCAAGCACATGACCGTTTTCGATAACGTGGCGTTCGGCCTGAACGTCCGGCCAAAAGCGAACCGCCCCTCCAGGGGGGACATACGGGACCGGGTACACGAGCTGTTGCGGCTGGTGCAGCTGGAGGGGATGGCCAAGCGCTACCCGGCCCAGCTCTCCGGCGGCCAGCGTCAGCGCATCGCTTTAGCCCGCGCCCTGGCGGTGGAGCCCCAGGTGCTGCTGCTGGATGAGCCGTTCGGGGCCCTGGATGCCCAGGTGCGGGCCGAACTGCGTCGCTGGCTGCGCCGTCTGCATGACGAGATCCACGTCACCAGCGTCTTTGTCACCCACGACCAGGAAGAGGCGCTGGAGGTGGCGGACCGGATCGTGGTCATGAACAGGGGGCGGATCGAGCAGGCCGGCACCCCCGACCAGGTCTACGAGCATCCGGCCAACCCGTTCGTGCTCAACTTCCTGGGCAACGTCAACCTGTTCCATGGCCGGCTCCACCAGGCCGGCGGGAGCCAGTCCGGTGGGCACGAGCATGCCGTAAGCTATGTCCGCTCCCACGACATCGAGATCGAGCGGAGCCCCCAGGATGCGACCGCCCTCAAGGCCGGCATCAGGCACATTCAGAAGCTGGGGCCTTCGGTGCGGGTTACCCTGGCCATCGACGGTGCCGGCGAGTTCATCGAGGCGGAGCTGACCCGGGATGTGTTCCAGGCGTTGGGGCTGCAGCAGGGGGAACAGGTGTACGTGCGCCCCCGCCAGGTAAGGGTGTTCGTCGAGGATTACCAGATTTAGGGGCGCTGCGAGCAACCCGAAGCGTCGCGGCAGCCGCTTTCGCCGCAAAAAAGGGGGGCAAGAAAAAATACTTGCAAAATGCAAATATAAGCGCTATGGTTTTTCCATGAAAAGGGAACTGAAAACCGTCAGGGAAGAACTGCAGATCTTTGTGCGCCGCTTCGGGCTGCTGAACGCCTCCTGCTGCGACGAATGCTGCGGGGAGCAGATCTCCATGGCCCAGAGCCATATCCTCTTCGAGGTGCGGCGCTGCCCCGGTTCGTCCATGCAGGGCGTTGCCGAGGAGTTGGGGCTGGACGTGACCACGTTCAGCCGCCAGGTCAAGGCGCTGGAAGGGCGCGGGCTGGTGGCGCGCCGCGTCTCCCCCGATGACCGGCGGGTCAGCCTGCTCGACATCACCGCCGCCGGTACAGCGATGCTGGAAAAGATCGACCGCTACATGGGCGAGCGCATCGCGGCGCTGTTCGGTCAGATGAGCGGCTTCGAGCAGGAGACGGTCACCCGGTCGCTGGGGTTGCTCAATCAGGCGCTGGCCCGGGTGGGCGGGACCGAAACCGGCAGGAAGGAAACAATTGCATGTTGCAAGTAAATAACGATCAGCCAAAGCCATATGCCATCAAGAGCATCCGCAAGGCCGACCCGGGAGAGCGGCTTCCCGCGGGCAGTGCGTGTGCGCGCGAAGCGGGCGACGGCAGCGACAAGCCCCCCTGCTGAGGCCCCCCCACCTCCGCCGGCGGCGGAGCAATCACCGAACAGGTGCCCGGTTTCACCGGCTGGCTGCAGACCCCGGCCGGCCGCGTGCCGCGCATCGCGTCACAGCTTGGTCTGCGGGATCATCTGGGGGGCTGCAAGGCGCGCTGGGGCATCGGCCGCATGGACTATATCGTGCCGCCCGGGCTGTACGCCATCGGCGCCCCCGGCCCGGACGACCCGGTCCTGGTGACGGCCAACTACAAGATGAGCTACGACATCGTCCGCCGGTCTCTGTCGGGGCGCAACGCCTGGCTGCTGGTGCTGGAGACCTACGGCATCAATGTCTGGTGCGCGGCCGGCAAGGGGACCTTCGGCACCGGCGAACTGGTGCGCCGGGTCACAGCCACCGGCCTGGCCCAGGTGGTCAGGCACCGCCGCCTGATCCTGCCGATCCTGGGGGCGCCCGGAGTTTCGGCCCACCAGGTGGCCCAACGGTGCGGCTTCGCGGTCAGCTATGCCACCATCCGGGCCGCTGATCTGCCCGTCTATCTGGACAACGGCATGGTCACCACGCCGGCCATGCGCCGGCTCACCTTCACCCTCTACGAGCGCCTGGTGCTGATTCCGGTGGAGTGTGTGCTGGCCATGAAATCCATTGCCGTCATCGGCGGGGTGGCGTTTCTGGCGGCGCTGCTGCTCGGCAGCCCCGGCGCCGGAATCGCGGCCTTTCTCGCCTATCTGGGGGCGGTGCTGAGCGGCATCGTGCTCGGCCCCCTGCTGCTTCCCTGGCTGCCGGGCCCCAGCTTCGCCGTCAAGGGGACCATCACCGGCCTGCTCTGGAGCGCGCTCTTCTACCGGCTGGCAGGCGGCTCAGGGTGGAATGCCGCTGTCACCGCAGCCGTGTTCCTGGCCTTGCCGGCGGTGAGCGCCTTCTACACCCTCAACTTCACCGGCTGTACCCCCTATACCTCCCGCTCGGGCGTAAAAAAAGAGATGCGCATCGCCCTGCCGGCCATGGGGGGCGCGATCCTGGCCAGCCTGGTGCTGCTGCTGGCGGGAAAGTTCTTGTAACCTGAAACCGTTTGAATCTGGGATGAACAGGATGCACGCAGATAACGTCCTGACATCTCATGAAATTTGATTACATCGGCGTTCATCCTATTCATCTGCGGTTCCCATTGGTGGGGGTTTTCACGTTTGAGCAGCAAGGATTAACAGAGTGGAGGCGGTATGAAGGGCTTTAGATATTTAACCGACGTAGCCACACTGAAACTGGACCAGGCCGCCTGTGTCGGCTGCGGCCGCTGCCTGGAGGCCTGTCCCCACCAGGTATTCGCCCTGGAGGAGCGCAAGGCTGTGCTTATGGACCGGGACGCCTGCATGGAGTGCGGCGCCTGCGCCCTCAACTGCCCGGTCAAGGCCATCACCGTGGACAGCGGGGTGGGGTGCGCTTCGGGGATGATCAACGAATGGCTGCAGGAGCACAAACTGGGACGAATGGGCGGGGGCAGCTGCTGCTCGTAGCCCTGCTGCACGAATTATCTCAAGGAGGGACCACCAGATGTTGCCAAAGGCACAGCGCAAGGCGTACGAGGAGTTTTATTTTTCCGCCCGCAACAACGAGATCCTTGATCCGAAAACCACGCTCCTGCTGCACCTGGGCGCGGCCATGGCGCAGGGGTGCTCCCCTTGAATGGAGCACTACCTTGGCGTGGCCAGGGATAACGGCATCAGTGAGGATGAGATCGGCGCCGTCCAGGCGGTGGTGATGGCGGTGTCGGCCGGACGGGTAAACGCCCAGTTCAGGGCGGCGGAGAAAAAGGTCGGGGAAGCGCGCCAGGGGACCTGCGCCTGCTGAAACGGTCCGGCATGGCCAGCAGCGACCCGTAGTGAAACAGAGGATACGCACATGGCAGATTTTGCCGGGATCTACCGGGAGTATCAACCCAGGATAAAGCGCTACCTTACCCATGTTGCCGGCGAGGCCGAGGCCGCCGATCTGACCCAGACAGTGTTTCTCAAGGTGAGCCGGTCGCTGGACACATTTCGCGGCGACTCTTCCCTGGCGACCTGGATCTACCGCATTGCCACGAACACGGCCCATGATCACGCCGTTTCATCCCTGGCAAGGCAAAATAATGGCGAGAAGTTGTTCGATGACGACGATTCGGTCGACGATCTCCCCGATAGCGGTTTTCCCGGTACGGACCGGGAATACATCCGCAGGGAGATGAATGCCTGCATACGCGGCATTGTCGACCAGCTGCCCGAAAACTACCGCACTATCCTTATCCTCAGCGAGTTTGAGGAAATCCCCAACGCCGAGATTGCCGCAATCCTCGACATCAGCCTCGATATCGTCAAAATCAGGCTCCACCGTGGCCGCACCGCTCTGCGGAAGGCCATGGAATCCCACTGCAGCTTCTACCACGACGACCGCAGCGAACTCATGTGCGACCGTAAGTCGAATTAAATTTCCCTCCAGGCGTATCCTTTTCCCATGGTTCCCCGTCTACGGTGACAGAAGCAGTCAATCTCACCGTAGGAGGATCGTATGAAAATCATGGATTGTTGTGGTGCAAAAAGTACGGCAGGAACGGACGCAGGCTATGAAACGGTGCGCATCGAGAAGGCAAAAGGGAGTTGCAGTCTTTGCGAGGGGTATGCGGAACGCCAGAAGGCCAAAGCGGTGGCCGTCATGTCCTGCGACGGCGCGTGCCTGCGGGGTGAGGTGGCCCGTCAGGCGGCCAACATCCTCTGCCACACCATGGCGCCGGAAAGGACCGCCAGGATCTGCCTGGGCGGGGCGTTCACCAAGGACACCGGGCAGCGCAACCTGGTGCGAGAAGCGCGGCGTGTGATCGCCCTGGAGGGGTGTCCGGTCAACTGTTCGTCGCGCATGATGCGGGGAGTGATCGAGGGGCTCGAACCGGAGATTATCAGTGTCCACCAGCTCTACGACTTCGACCGGAGCCTGTTCGGGATCGAGGAAATGCCGCCGGAACAGATCCTGGCCCATGCCCGCACCGTGGCGCAGAAGATCGCCGCCACACTGTAATGCGTACCGCTCGGACTCACATGTCAGCCGCATAACCCGGCTTCCGCCACGGTCACTGTCACAGGAGAGGCCCCTGAACATGCGATTTCAGGGGCCTCTCCGTGCCGTGCAGATGATGCGGTGGCAGCTGTCTCACCGCAGCGTTTCAGCCAGCCCTCCCAGCATCTCCACCGCCTGTTCGCATCGTTCCGACCAGAAGGCTGCGCTCAGGCGGAAGCAGTTCCGGTACCGGTCTCCCAAGGTAAAAATGGCGCCGGGGGCGATGCCGATACCCTCTTGCACGGCCGCTTCATACAGCGTGAACGCATCGAACCCTTCGGGCATTTCCACCCAGAGGATATAGCCGCCAGCGGGGCGAGTAACCCGGGTGCCCGGCGGCAGAAGGCGGATAACGGCCTCACGCGCCTGAGTCGTCTGGCGGGCATAAACCCGGCGAATCTTCCGCAAATGATGATCGTAGCCCCCATTGGTGAGGAACTCGGCGATGGCGAGCTGGGTTGGAGAGGGGGTCCCGATATTCAGCAGCGCCTTCAACTGCATCACCTTTTCCTGATACCGTCCGGGGGCAATCCAGCCGACCCGGTAACCGGGCGCCAGGGTCTTGGAGAAGGAAGAACAGTAGAGCACCAGCCCCTTGTCGTCAAAGGACTTGGTGGAGGGGGGGCGGACAGGACCGTGTGCCAGGTCCCCGTACACGTCATCCTCGATCAGGGGGATGTCGTGCTGTGCCAGAAGCCTCACCAACTCCTGCTTCTTCGCATCCGGCATCAGGCCCCCCAACGGGTTGTTGAAATTGGCAATGGTGATGCAGGCGCGGACCGGATTGTGCTTGATGACGTAGGCAAGTACATCGAGATGCATGCCCTCGTCACTGGAGGGAATCTCCAGCACCTTGAGCCCCATCCACTGGATCGATTTGAGAAAAGTCGGATAAACGGGAGACCCTATGGCCACGGCATCGCCGGGGCGGCACACCGCCTGAAGCGCAAGGTTCATGGCCTCCACGCACCCCGAGGTTACGACGATGTCATCAGCGGACAAGGTACATCCGGCGCTCAGTGAACGTTTGGCAATCTGGGTGCGCAGCCGTTTGTGCCCCTGGGGCGGCGGATAGGAGATACTGAGCTGGGGTGAGCGCCGCGCTTCGGAGGCGAGCATGCGGTTCAGTTTATCGACCGGTGTCAGGTCGATATTGGGAATCCCCCCTCCCAAAGGAACCAGGGAAGGGTTAGCGATGCAGCTCATGACCTGCAACGCCACGTCACCCAGGACCACCGCATGGGGTGCGATCTTCCCGGCCTGCTGCACAACGGCCTGCCGCTGCTCCGCTTTGCTGAGATTTGCGCATACGTAATAGCCCGATTGTGGTCGCGCCTCTATCATCCCCCTGTTTTCCAGTCCGGCGTAGGCCTCCATGACCGTGTTGACGCTGACCCGCATCTGCCGACTCAGACACCGGATTGAGGGAATCCGTTCGCCGGCCCGGTAGGTCCCCTTCCTGATCATCTCGTCGATTCTGTTGGATACCTCTTCGTAGAGCAGCATGCCGGCCTCCGGGATCCCCCGTGGTGCTTGTGATTTCACTATTACTCTACCCCAAACAGTCCGGCGATACAAATACAGTTGCTTCAAATTTTCATGGTGACAGTGGCATTGTTGAAGCAACTGTTACCCTTACAAATCCACGCCATTACGTCTACACCCGCTCCGATGATGCAGCTATAGTCATTCCATACAGTCCGATCACACGCTTCGGACGAACACTATCGGGAGGTGTCATCATGGAAATGAACGGAAAGATCACTGAACTCATCGCGATCGGCGCATCAATCACCGCCAATTGCCAACCGTGCCTGCAGATTCATGTGGAGCGGGCCGTGAAGTCTGGTGCAACCCGGGAAGAGGTCGCCAGTGCCATCGAGATCGGCACCAGGGTGAGAAAGGGGGCTGCCGCCAAGATGGAGACGTTCTCGGCACAAGTACGGGGCACGGTACCACAGATCGAAATGGGGGCTGTCATGGAAGGGAACGGCTGCCAGTTTCTCGGGCCGTGATCACGGGGGACGCGAAGCCATGACCGTGCTGTAGCGCCCCACAGTCAGTTGCTCTCCACAAAAGAAAGGAACGCCATGGAAACCAGTAAACTCGCCTATTACGGTCACCGAACCGTTGCCATCCTGTTTGCCACCCAGGGCCTGTTTTCGGCCGGTTACGTCATGCTGTTCACCGTGAGCTCCATCCTGGCGGTACATTTGGGGGGGAGCGCGGCCTGGACCGGGGTCCCCATTACCCTAATTCTGGCCGGGGCAGCACTGGGCGCCTGGCCGATTGGACGGTTCATGGGACGGTTCGGCCGGCGGAACGGACTGGCACTCGGCCAATTGTGCGGAATCGCCGGTTCGCTGATTGCGGGCATTGCCATCATGTACGGCCTGCTTGGCCTATACCTGTTCGGCCTGTTTTTTGTCGGCATTGCCCGCGGGAGCCTGGATATGGGGCGTTATGCCGCCGCCGACGCCAACCCGCCCCATCGGCGTGCCCGTGCCATCAGTCTGGTGATCTTCGGCAGCACGGTTGGAGCGTTTGTCGGTCCATCCATTCTGAAGATGGTCGGCCGATATGAGCTGGCTCACGGTCTGCCAGCAATGTCGGTCCCATGGTTTGTCATGGCTGCAGTGCTGCTGGTGTCGGTTGGGCTGGTCTTCGGATTTCTGCGGCCCGATCCGCTCGATATCGCAAAGCACCTTGCCGCACACAGTGGTCAGCCGCAGCAGGCGTCAACAACCGGTCGTGCGTATAGAGAGATCATTACGGACCGTACCTTTATCCTGGCGGTCACGGCCATTGCCAGCGGCCACCTGGTGATGTATCTGGTCATGACCGTCACGCCGGTGTTCATGAATGATTGTCACCATGCCATCACCTCGATCTCATGGGTCATTGTCGCCCATATGTTCGGCATGTACGGTCTGTCGTTCCTGGTGGGGTGGTTCATCGACAAACTGGGGAGTCCGGCCATGATCGTGGCCGGGTGCATGATGCTGGTGGCATCCTGTCTGATGGCACCCGTAAGCAGCGGGGTGGCATGGCTTGCAATGGTACTCTTTCTGGTAGGTCTGGGCTGGAACTGTTGTTTCGTGGCCGGTTCCACCATGTTGAGTGAAATGTTGATACCCGAGGAGCGAGGCCGTATCCAGGGCCTGGTTGATACCCTGATCAACTTCGCCGCCGGAGCGGGCAGCCTCGGCAGCGGGTTTTTGTTCGCTTCTCTGGGGTTCAATGCCCTGGTCTGGATCAGTCTGTTCGTCTCGCTGATACCGTGCGTGCTCATATGGTACACCTGCTGCCGAACCGACGATTTTGAAGCTGATCCTGCGGTATTGGAGTGAGTCAGTACAGTACATATTCTTACGCATGGCATGCCTCACGCACCGACGCGATGGTGCACCGCAGCAGTCCGTTATGCCCTTCAAAGCGGAGTGCCTGGCCCTGTCACAGTTTCTGGCTTTATCCTTGACAGCCGTTGACAAGGAAGGGTACAACCGGCTCGTCTGCGACGCCCCCGTTGCATTAGAAAAGCGTGGCAGACCAATGACGGGCTGATGGAGGCCGCTAGTGCCGGAACTACCCGAGGTGGAAGTAACCAGGCGCAGGCTGGAGCGGGAGCTGGCGTGCAGACGGATCGAACACGTGACGATCCGCTGCCCCAAGCTGCGCCTGCCGATCCCCCGTGAGCTGGCGACGCTGCTCCCCGGTCGCACCATCCGGTCCGTGGGGCGGCGGGGGAAGTACCTGCTGTTCGACTGCGGGGCGGGGTGGCTCGTCATCCATCTGGGCATGACCGGCTTCCTGCGGCTGCTCCCCGCTGCCACGCCGCCGGGCAGGCACGATCATTTCGAGGTAGTTCTGGACAACGGCTCGGTGCTGCGGCTCCACGACCCGCGCAAGTTCGGCACCGTGCTCTGGACCACGGACGATCCCTTGCGCCACCCGCTCCTGGCCGGCATCGGGCCGGAGCCGCTGACCGCCGCCTTCGACGCTGACTATCTCTTCCGTATCAGCCGGTCGCGCCGGCTGGCGGTGAAGCTCCTCATAATGAACGCCAGCCTGGTGGCCGGGGTCGGCAACATCTACGCCAATGAGGCGCTGTTCCGCGCCGGCATCCGCCCCGACCGGCCCGCATCGTCCCTCACCCTGGCGGACTGCGGGCACCTGGTCCGCACCATCCAGGAGGTGCTGGCCGAGTCCATCGACCAGGGGAGCACCTACCACGTGGCGGAAGAAACGGTCGCCTACCACCCCCTGGCATTCACCGTGTACGGCCGGGGCAAGGCCGCCTGCACCCGCTGCGGCGGCGTGCTGGAAGAAACCCGGCTCGGCAACCGGAGCACGGTCTATTGTCCCCGCTGTCAGGTGTAATCCCCCCCTCTCGGTATCCTCAGCCAACCAACGACGTGACGCCTCGCCCCAATCAACCGCCCAATTGCTCCCCATGAATGGCCTTGACAGCCGCCGGCAGGAACGTTACAAACTATTTATCTTGTATGCACATAGCACGAACGGGAGTGCGCCATGCCACGGCCCAAGTCCTACACCCGCACCGCCCACGCCGACACAACTCCGGCCGGGCGGTTTTTTGCGTCATGGGGAACTGGATTTTCGGGGTAGTCTGCTGAAGGGCGCGCACTTGTCTGGGAAGGCATATGCATTTAGATGCATCACTCTAACTGGTGATTAACGAGTTGGCATCATAAACTGGAGAGGAAGAAGGTATGATTGTCGATCTGTTTTCAAAGCGACAGAAGAAATTGCGGGGGGAAGTCCACGATGTTTTTCAATACGATGTTATTCCGCTCCCTCTACGTGTT
>Ga0334722_10002431_pt1 | contig 21203 bp, 16 predicted proteins | sample C3_bottom_MG_FD_207210 | JGI IMG/M metagenome (GOLD analysis project Ga0334722, IMG submission 207210) | Sediment microbial communities from Yellowstone Lake, YNP, Wyoming, USA - C3_bottom | ecosystem: Environmental > Aquatic > Freshwater > Lake > Sediment | place: USA: Wyoming | collected... | reverse complement strand
TTAATGGCCTCGCGCATGGCTGCCAGCTGCACCAAAATATCCTCGCATTCACGCTCTTCTTCTAACATTTTATAAATGCCCCGGGCCTGGCCCTCGATCCGCCTGATTCTTTGCAGCATTTCCTTGGTATCACCCAGACGTCCCAAACGGTTCGCCCCCCTTTCCGCTCGGGTCGGTTAAGATACCCCGTGGGGTATGCCAGCAAGAAATATAACATTCTCCGCCGGCCTCGTCAAGGGTTTGTTTTGTAATGAATTAAGAAGGCAGGGCGAAGTGACCCGCCAGCATAAAGAATCCCCCACCGGGGAAACTATCTTGCGGATCACAGCCCAACAACCAGTAAGACAGCCCAACCACTAAAGACGAATTGGGGGGTAACCGTGCGTCAGCTCCGGCTTTCCGTCGTTCTCAGCGCCTGCCTCCTTCTCGCCATCAGCCTTTTGGTTTTGCCGCAAGTTCTCCTAAAAGAAGGATCCTCCGAAGCCGGTCCGGACGCTTCTGCCCCGGGGATTTTCAGCCCAGACCTGCTCCGTACTTTATTGACCCGGCGGCAGGGAAAGGAAGCAAATGGCGAATCGAAGAGCCTCTCTGGACTTAGTGAGGCCGAGACCTCCTCCAAAGCCAGCCCCAGCGTCTATCCAAGTAATTCCGCCCGCAATGTTTCCCGGGCTACTCCGAAGTCGCCAGCCCCCAGCGCGAAGGCTGTCGACGCCAATTCCCTGGAGGAACTCCTGAATACTTCCCTCGAAATCCACGAAACCTTGCGCCAGGTATTGGCAGCCATGCTGGAGGGCCCCCAAATGCAAGAGGCCATCGCCGAGCTCATGAAGAGCCCGGCTATCCAGCAGGCTTTACTTGATACCCTGAAGTCCCCTCAGGGCCAACAAAGTCTCATGGAGATCCTGAAAACTCCGGAGATGCGGGCGTTTCTGATCAACCTGGTCCGGCAAAGTTTGTTCGAACGGTAATTCAGCATGGCTAAGGTGGTCAGTATGGACGGGGTCATCGTTGTGCTTTAGCGAGCTGGGGGGCGGTCACCGCCCTATGCCGGGCAGCCGCTGGAAGCCGCAGTAACTGGCGCAACGCCGGACGGGCGGGAATCCGCAGTCACCGACCCACGCCAGGCGGGCAGGAAACTGCAGTGACCGACCCAACGCCGGGTGGGCGCTCGAACCGACAGCCATTTCCATCGCCGTCCAGCTGGACCTCTATACCGCTTTGTTTACCCCAACTCCACCCACCTAAACTCCGTTCATCCCCTTGAGCGCTTCTTCGTTACCGTTTAACTTTCCTCTCTCTTCAGTCTTACCCCTGCCTTCTCCAGCCAACGCAGGAGATAAAAGCCCGCCAGTAGGCCAGCCAATCCTAAAAGCGTCCCCAGCCAAAGCCCGTTCCAGATCCGCCAGAGGGAAAAAAGCCAGGGCGTTCGAATATGCTCAAAGGAATTCACCAGCGAAATCTGGCCGACCAAACCAAAGGCTAAGAAGGGAAAGACCCAACCCCGCGGTAAAAAGCGGATGGCTAAAGGGGCCAAGATCAACGCGGGATGGCCAATGAGAAACTCCTTGGTCCGGGGTCGTACTCCCATCACCACATCCAACCAAGAACGAGCCTCCACTTCTAGTCCTGGCACCGGGATACCGGCGGTATGACCACTCCGACCCAAATAGACGTAAAGCACAAAAGCGCCCGCCGCAAGGATGAGCACATCCCGCACCAGCAATGGTTGCCCCAGGACATCCTTAACTCTTTGCCAGATAAACTCATATCCGGCTGGTTCTTTTATAACCGCTTCCTGTTTTGCCGCCGCAGTGGGTTTGGGTTCCTTTCGATCAAGCCACCGGTAGTAAATCAGGGGCGTCAGGAGGAGGGGCAGGGTAAACGAAAGTTTCACCCCGCGGAAATACTGGATTTCCAGCAGGTATTGGATGTCGGCCAAAAGGGCGCTGATATAAAACGCCCCGAGAAAAGACACGAGAGAAGCCAGCAACAGTCCCTCCAGACTCACCCGCACGATCGGCCAGGGAGAAGTCGCTAGCTCCACGTGTCCCCTTCGCCGGGCCCAATGTCTCGCCGCATAATGGACGCCCAGCGTGGGAAAGACGAGAGCACTCAAAAGGGCAAATGCTGGACGGGCCAAATTGGGAACCCGCCAATAAAGGGCAACGGTGAACAGGATGAGCAAAAACCACAGTCCATACAGGTAGTTCTTTTTGACGGGGAAAAGTTCGACGAGCAGCCAGAGAGCAGCCGCCAAAATCCCGAAACTGAGCAAAACCCCAAGACTGCGGTGAAATGCGATGGGCTCCAATCTGGAAGCAGAACCAACCTTTAAACCGTATCTCCCCAGCTCACCGACGAGACCCCGGACATAATCGGCGTTCATGGATGCCAGTTCCGTCGCCCCGAAACCCGGTTTGTCCACGGTTCGAAGGTAAAGAACCCGGATATTTCTCTCGCGAACCGAGCGGACGGAACGATCGATGAGATCGGCTACAGATAACTTCTCCATTTCTTTGGGATAGAAAGTATACAGCCGGACGGCCCGGTAATTGGTGCCGGCGACTACCTCGCCCAAACCTTTCTGGTCAATGTGCCCGAGTTGGACCGGAGTCTCGATCATGGCCACAACGAGGCCATATTGCTCAAGGGCAGCCTTTAAGGCCTGCAGCTGATTGGGAAAACCAGGGACCTCCGAGCCGTCGAAAATAACCAGGCGCGCCCCCAGGGAATTAATGGTGGCGAAGGTGTCAGCAATCTCTGTCGCCGAAATCCCCAGGTGATTTGTCGGACGAGGCACCAGGGCTAGACCGCTGGCCTTGACCAGATCCAGATCCGCCGGCCAGAAACCCAAGGGGAACTGCAGAGCGGCTTTTTTGGGCATGTAGATTTCCAGAAGGTAGGAGGGGCCAAGCTGCTGCACCGACCAGCGGTCCGGAGACAGACGCAACCCTAAGGACTTCCTCAGCCATTCGTACGTCTCCCGGCTACTTGTGACGAGATAAGTACGATCTCCCTTGATCTGGGAGAGCAGCTGTGCCCGGGTAGCGGACGGAGGAGTCGTTCCTGACGTAGGGGTGAATCGTTCGCCACGTAGCGCCAGGTCGCCGAAACCCCAGCTGGCCTGGAGCTCGCTGCCGGAGTAGACGGCCACTATGCCCCGATCGGCAAGGTCCTGAGGCGTGGTTTCCCGTACGGCAACGGAAGTGAGGCCGGCTTCCCGCATCTGCTCAAGGAACTGTTTTTGATCGTAACCATATTTATTGGCGAAGTCTCTCACCGTTTCCAAGTCCAGGACCAGTTCTACGCTTTTGTTCTTTTCTTCCGTCGCCAGCCGGGGGAGTATGGCCCAGCTTCCGGCCAAGATGGCCAGCAGCAAGGAAATAAATACCAGGTAGTGGAAAAATTTTGCCTCGCGGGCGTTCAACTGTCCCTCACCTCAGTTCAGTGGGATTAAGGAAAAGCCCAGACCCGTCTGCCGCCAGACCCGATAAAAATCGTCGCCCGCCGGGGGAGATCTTTCCCCCGACAAAGCCACCAGGAGGGCGTCCATCATGTTGGCGCCAAAGGCTCGACCGTTCGGGGCCTCAAAAAAGGGGCTTAACGTCACCAGGAGCCTGGCACCCCTCTCTCGCAGTAAGGCCACATCGGTCCCCGTCACCGTACTGGTGATGATTATTTTATCCCTTAATTGCTTTGGCAAGTAGCGGCGCAAAAGATGAAAGTCGCCGGCGATGATCTCGGAACGAGCAAAAAGATGCGGGGCTGGGTCTTTCATTTCCTCCTGTTTTTCCCCTAGGGGGTAAAGCCAGGACAACGGCACCAGGCGTAAAAAAGGCATCGTCGCCGGGGTGACCAGGCCAAAAAGGGAAAGCGGCAAGGCAAAAGGGAGCTTCAGCCCAAAGGCGGGGTCGCCGGCCCAAACCCGGGCCCCTTCCTGGACGAGGGCCTGAGCCAGGGGATAACGGTCCAAAACCGAGGTCAGCAGAACCCGCTTCCCCGCAAAAGATATCCCTTCCTGCTCCAACCATTTGACCGCTTCCGGTTCAACGAACTCCTTATAAAGGCCGCCGTCCACCACCGGGGTTTGGCTAACCAGCGCCCGCAGACGTTGCCCAAGAGGGATGGGATAGGACAACCTGGCGAAACGAAAGGCAAAATTCACGCCGCCCAGACCAATGGCGGCAACCCGGCCGTCATAGGCCTTTAAAAGCGAAATCAGGCGCGGGATCTGGCCGTCCACGCCGCGCCGCACCAGCCTTATCTCCTGACCAGCTACGGACAAGGTTACGCAGAAATCGCGCTTGGACGACCCCAAACTCAGGCTCACAACCTCTTTCATAAAACCACGTTGCCCTTCTCCAGTCCCTGGAACCGGCTGGCCCAAAGAATTAGGCCTGTCCCAAATATAAGGCTAGAAAGGAAGCTCAACCAGGCAATACCGCCTACAAATTCCGGTGCCGGCAAAGTGGGGTGATAATCATAAAAGTAGTCCATGTAGTCATTGAAAAGACTCCAACCCGTGGCCAGAAGGGCTGGCTTTAGACCCGGGGGATAGTAACGAAGGAAGATAACGGCTTCCAGGGCCATGGCGGCATGAGACAACATGAGGTGGGCAGTTTCAAAATCCAAAGTATGATAAACCAGGGCATAATGCCCCAAAACCAAAACCGTCCAGACCCCATACTTGACCATGGAAAGATAGGCGATTCCCTCCAGCCAGGTGATTCTTCGTTTCCGCAGAATCCCGATGAGAACCAGCCCAAAAAGGAGCGTAGAAAGGGGGGAATCGGGGACGACGGGCCAGGCTTTGAAGGGAGTCCTCCGCAGTTGTTCATAGTACCAGTTAAAACCGTAGACGGCACCCAAGAGATCAATGGGAACCAAAATCCAAACCAACCTTCGTCTCTCGGGAATGGTCAGGACCCAATTCCAGAAAACCTGCAATCGCTTCATTTATGTAGCCGCTCTCCAAAGTAGTCTTGGGGCAAATCTTTTCCATCCCCCGCTGACGGAGGAACAGAAACTCCAGAAAGATTATACCTCGCGTGAGAAAAGAGGTGCAACCATGTTTAGGGTAAGGTCAGAGGCAATCTGGCCACCAGCCCACCAATGAAAAAGGCGCTCAACAGGTTGAAACCCCAAATGCCCAAACCCATCAACCAACCCTGTTCCTTGAGGAGTACCGTGACCGAGGCCAGACAGGGCACGAAAAGGGTGATGGTCAGGGCCGCCACCAGACTCTGCCGGGGGGTAAGAGTTAAAGCATAAAGACCGGCCGCCCCGAAGTCACGGCGCACGAACCCTAGGAGGAAGCTCTTGGCCGCCTCCGCCGGCAGCCGTAACCAACTAACCGTCAGTGGGACCAGCCAATCTTCCAACCGGTCCAGGTATCCGGTGGCCTGAAGCAAGCTCAAGGCCAGGGCGCCGTAAACGAAGAGAGGGCCCGCCTCGTGCAAGAAGGCCACCGCCTTGGTGGCCGACTTCCGAAGGACATTTCCCCAACGCGGCCAACGCAACGGCGGTAAATCCAGGAGCAGGCCACTAGAGCGGCCGGGTACGATTCCGTGGAGCAAGATCCCCAACCCAATCAAAAGCCCGAAAAGAAAGGCGGTATAGAGGAGGAAGACAGCGGCCGAGGTTCTGGCCAAAAGGCCGGTCACCACCCCCAGTTGCGCGGAACAGGGCACAACGAAACTCAAGAGAATGGCGGCGATGCGCCGCTCGCGTCGCGTGTAAAGGATGCGCGTGGTGATGAGGGCCATAGTCACACAGCCCAAACCTAAAATGAAGGGGATGATGGCCCGTCCATTAAGTCCCACCCGGTTCAGGGGACGGTCCAGCAGAACGGCTACCCGCGGCAAGTATCCGGAATCTTCGAGGAGAGCCAGCGCCAAATAAAAGCCAAAAACCAGGGGTAGCAACAGGCCCAAAAGATAAGCCGCGGTCATGGTCAGTAAGCCGAATTCCCCCACCAAAAGGAAGGATAAAAAGGGCTGACCGCTGAGGAGTTTTCCCAAGGTCTCGGTCACCAACGGCAGGTAGTAGTCTTTGATGAGAATGCCCTCGGTAATTCCGACCAGACCCTGGGCCACCAGGACCCCAAAGAAATAAAAAGCCAGGAAAAGAATCAGGCCAAGAATTGGAAAGCCGGTCCAAGGATTGATGACCAAATGATTGAGGTGGAACCAGCGCGGGCGGGGCGGTTCCGGGATCTTAGCCACTGCCTGCAGGATTTGTTCCAAGTGGGCCCGTTGCCAGTGATAAAGGCTCTCCCCGCCCCGGTCTAAACCTCGATTTGGCTCTGCCCAGTGTGGTCCGGCCTGAGTCGCTCCTCCCTCGGGCCAGACCACCGCCTTCCCGATCTTGGCCTCTCCCAGTTTCCGTTTCAGTTCCTCCAGTCCAAACCCGGTCACCGCCACCGTCGGTATCACCGGGACGCCCAGGAAACGGCTCAGTTGGGCAGTATCAATCTCTATCCCCTGGCGACGGGCTTCGTCGATGAGATTTAACGCCACCAGCATGGGCTTTCCCAAAGCCAAAAGCTGGAGGGTTAAAAAGAGGTCACGTTCCAAATGGGTGGCGTCAACGACATTTAAGATCACGTCGGCCGCCGCAAAGGCCTCTTGGGCTACCTTCTCCTCGTCACTGTCGGCGGCGATGCCGTAGACGCCGGGAGCATCAACCACCCGGTAGGAACCACAAGTTCCCGCCGTGACCTCCACCGTTGTGCCCGGATAGTTGGAAACATCGACATACAACCCGGTGAGGTAGTTGAAGATGGCCGATTTCCCCACGTTGGGGTTACCGGCCAAAACGAGGAGTTTTTGCTTCTCCCCCGGTCCCAGCGCCCGAGAAGCTTCCTTCCGGAAGGGCACGGGCGGGCGACCTTTTCTGGAACCAACCTCCGCCTTCGCCGCAGTCGCCTTCCCCGCAGCAGGGTTGAAAGATGGGCTGCGTAAAGATGGATTTCGTAATGGGCATTCTCCGGCCAAAGCCGGTGGACAGTGGAGACAACGCCCGGTTACAATCCGCCATTCAGAAACCGGGGGGGATTGCTTTTGGGGCCGGGTCACGGCCAAAGGACAACCCGAACCGCTTCCATTGGGTGGAATCTGATTTAAAGGGGGGGATGAAGAAGGGGGGAGTGTCGGCTGGATTGCCGGATAGTTTGGCCCGGAAGGGATCGCTTGGGCTTCAACCGCGGTCAGAATTTGCTCCGCTAAAGGTTTACCTAAGGCGATCTCCTGGCGCCGGTACCTTATGACGACCGGCCCTCCCGGAAGATTTTCTAACACCAAAAGACGGCACCCGGGAACCAGGCCAAAACGCAACAGCCAGCGCCGAATCCGCCCGTCCAAAATGGCTTTGATGGTGACGTATCTCCCTCGCGGCGCCTGATCCAGGGTCACCTTCCCCACCCCCCTTTTCAGGTATATGGGGAAGGTCCTCCGCTAATGCCCTAAAAGCCCCAGTTGAGCAATCCCGACAGCCGGCTGAAGTAGTTGGTATAAACCAAAATCCCCATCAAAACCAGCAGCGCACCGCTCACCGCGTTTATCCGCCCAAGATAACGGGAAAAACGAGACCATGATTGCAAAAACCACGAGATAAAAACCGTGGTCAAAAAGAAGGGTACCGCCAGCCCCAGGGAGTAAGCCGTGAGCAAAATGGCGCCCGTTCCAGCCTTTTCCGCCGTGCTGGCGTAAAGCAATATAGAGGAAAGGATGGGGCCGACGCAAGGAGTCCACCCGGCCGAAAAGGCAACGCCAATGAGAAAGGCGCTCCAGGGGCTGCTGCCTTTGGGCTGAAGGTTGAACTTTTGCTCGCGGTAAAGGAAATCCCACTTGATGAAGCCCATCATATGCAGGCCAAAGAAGATGATCAGGAGCCCGCTGATTTTTTGGACAAGGAACTGATAACTTCGGATCAATTGGCTTAAAAGACTGGCCGATAACCCCATCCCGATGAAGATCAGCGAGAAACCCAAAATGAAAGCCACGGAATTCAGATAAAGCCTGGCGCGAACGGCCGCCGTCATTTCACCGCTCCGCAAGCTCTGGAGGCTTGAACCGGCCAGGTAAGTGATATAGGTAGGGATAAGGGGTAAGACACAAGGCGACAAAAAGGACGCCAACCCGGCTCCCCAGGCCAGTAAGACACTGACAGGTTGCTCCAATCCACTCCACCCCTTGTCTGCATATAGGATATACTAGGATAGAAAGGAAACACCGGCTAGGCATGAACACAGGCGTCAGTCTTCCCATAATTTCTATTATAGCAGATTTACGCTGTTTCGTTTTTGTTATCAACTTTAAAAAGAAAGAGCTGACCGTTATTGCCTCCATCAGAGAACCCAGCTGAACGAGAAGGGTGTTCCACGATACCATTCTCCGTCGGGATCTCGTGTTTGCCAGTGGCATTTTCGACCTCCGGTAGCGATCCCAAAGTCCGTCAGTCACTGGTCCCGGTGGTGATCACTTCCACCCAGACTTTTTTGACATAGGTATTTCTGAGGACGTAAGTCTTCTCGGGAAACCGGTAGCGGACCCCCACTTTCACGGCCACGGTCACCGGAAAACGACCAGGTTTATCCCATATTACCTGAAACTCACGTCCGGGGTAAAGGGTGACGACCTCCTGCTCAGCCTGGTCCGGCCATTCGATCTGGGTACGGGTAGTGAAGGTTGCCGGCAAACCGGTGATCCATTTCCGCGGGCCCACTATTTCCAGGTTAACTTTCGGTTCACGTGCCGTCTCCAGCTCAAAGGTCCGGGTGAGAGGACCGTTGACCAAATCCTCTGGTTTAACGACGATGGGCCAGGAAAAATCGCGCAAGAGATCGCCTTTATTGCTGACGGAGCGACCCTGAAGGAGATAAGTGCCGGGCTGACTGAAATTTAAGGTAACAGCCGACGTTAGCCCATTTTCTCCTTCTTTAAAGGGGAGCTTTTGGCCTTGAAACTGCCAATCCCAATAGAGGTGGTAATTACGATCTTCGTTCTGTTCAGCGGTGTTCCGGTTGATCCCCCGTACCGAAAGGATTGGCGGCTCGCCGGGACCGCCCGCCGGTCCTTTCCCTGGAGATTCGCCAGCTGGCCGGTCTTTCGTCTGGGAAGGGTTGAAGGGCCCCAGCTCTGGTTTGCCAGCGGGTGCAGGGGCTCCACCGTTGGCCGCAACCATCGATTGCTCTTGCTTCGCGCCTCCCTCCTTTGGCCAAAAACTGATTCGATAATTTATCCTGGCGTTTTTCTCGAACCAGGGCTCTTTGTCCTCCGCAGGCCCTTCCGTCCCAAGACGAAATCCCACCAATAAGCGTCGGTAGCGGTCGCCGAGACCGACAATGGTCAAACCCGAGTCCCCTTTTCCTTCCCAAGTGCTGTCCGCCAATACCCTCTCAGTGATCCGCTCAAAATGCCCAGTGGCGTCCTCCCCATAGACCCAAATTTGCAAAGCTGCGGGAGGAGAGGCCTTTACCGGGAAGAATTCTACCTCGATTTCCCCCCCATGCCCTCCCAGCTTATCCCCCTCAACGGCTAAGTAATTGGGCTGCCAGTTGCTCACCTCCAGCGTCCCGCGCTGACTCCACCCAGCGAAACGCCACCAGCTCCAGCCCAGGGTGGGCACCAGGCGCCGTCTGACGGGAAAATATTGGTCTAATTCCCGGCGGATAAACTCCTGAACGTCTCGGCGTCTGGTGAGAGCCAGATGGTGACTCTTTAGCGAACCCTGGAAGAGGCGAAAAACATCGTTCTTCTCCAAAGGTAAAAAGGCGGAAGCCACCTCAACAACGCTGTCGTTTTCCCCGATCTGTGGCCAGACCAGATGCCAGGGGTTCAGGATGCCCCCGGCGATGATTACATATCTGGGGCCGGGAAAAGGCCGGAAAGTGGCGGGTTCTTGAGCCCTCTGGCGGGCGTCCCAATCGTTCCAGCTGGCCAAAAAGAGATTGCCCAAGAGGAGTTCGCCGGGAGGGGAAAACTCCATCTTCTCCAGTAAAAGCCGGTCAATGGCAACGGAGGCTGGATTTATCTTCAACCAGCCAGCAGTTTCTAAGACCTGATCACGCAGGCCCCTTTCTCCGGCCCAGGAAGAAAAGAGAGCAAACCATTTCTCGGTCAACCAATTCATTATATAGGCGGGGGCGGCCAGGGGGTTGGCCACAATTGGCGCCCAGCCTCCTCCGGCCACTTTGCTCTCTTTTTTCGGACCATTAACGACGGGCACTTCTTCCCGCCACTGAGCTGCGTAAAAATGGCCGGCCATATCTAGGGCCAGAGCTTCAAAATAGGCCCGGCTGAGGGCCCAAAAATCAACCGGAGGTTCCGCCCCCGGGCGGAAACCGGTCCCATCCCCTTTTTCTGGCGGGAGATCGACCAGACTCAAGGCCAGGGGGTATTTTTGACCGTTCCGAAAAAGATCCTCATACTGTTGCGGGAAATGGCGGATGAAATAGCCTTTGAACTTCGTTTCTGCCGTGCCCCGAAAACCCTCGTCTTTCTTCGTGGGGCCGAAGCGCTCCTGCAAAAGGTAGTCGCGAAAAATTGGCCCATAAAAACTGATCCGCCGGTGGACGAAGTTGAGGGCCATTTCACTCAGGGAGGGCAGCACCGGGTTAGGGTAATTTCCTTTTTCCCCCAAAGGCCCTTGCTTCGTCATCCCTCCTGAGGGGCCAGCTTGCGCCGCCAGATACTGCTCATACTGGCGCATAACGGCCAGCTCCTTGAGAATATTGGCAGCAAAGGAACCGTGACTCGGGGTGCCCAGCAGGATCACCTGGCGCACATTAGCCGCTCCCCCTTCGGCCAGGTAAAACCTGGTGATCAACCCGCCCATGCTGTGGGCAATGACGTCGACCCACGGTGATCCGGTGATTTCCTTAATCCTCTCGATGAAAGGCGCCAGACGCTGGCGGGCGATCTGGACATAGTCTCCGTTATTATCGTCTTCATAGTCCAAGAAGAACAGGGTTCGGCCCGGAACGTAACCGACCTTCACCAAAAAGGCATACATCCCGTCGGAAGCGGCGGCCGGGAATTGGCTCTGAACCGCTTTACTCTCTAGCGGTTCGTCCGGAGACGCTTTGTCCTGAGCCATTTTGCCCCGAGCTGGATCCGTCGATTTCGCCTCACCGGTAAGAGCGGCCTGCTCTTCCCACCAGCGCGAAGAGGCTGGCCCTGGCTCAGCCGGAGCCCCCCAGGCCGCCACCGGACTGGAGGCTAGGCCATGGACTAAGAGGACGGGTACCTTGGTAGCGGCGTCGGCGACACCCGCTTGCAGGGTGGCTTTACCCGCCATGGTCGGCGAACTTCCCAGGCTGCCGGCCACCAATAAGAGGACGAGAAGACTGGCCGCCATCCTTTGCCGGTCGCCAACAGAAATCATTTTTCTCCCCTCCCCCCAGAGTGAATTATTTGGGCCTGACGCGGCTCCATTCCCACCAGCCAAGGTTATGCACCGTCAACCTGGTCATCTTGAGTTTCTGGTCAAGAGCAGCGCTGGCCTCTTTTTCCCAGTCCCCCGTCAGCGCCACGACTCGACCGTCCGGCTTTTCAATCCTGAGCTCGCCCCAACTATCGCCAGGCAGAAGCTCGATGGTTTTCCCCCCATAATCCAGCTTAACCTCCCCTCCACTCCCGATTTCCAAGACCTTCAGATTGCTAGCCAGTAGCCTCTCCCGGTTCTCCACCGCGGCTCGGCGGTTTGACGTTGGTCCGCCGGGTTCCACGACTTCCCACTGTACCGGTTCCGGCAAAGGAACGATCTCCGGTGGCTGCCAAATCCAAAAGGGCCGGGAGGCCAGGTGGGTGTCCAGAGAATCGATCCTCTGCAGGACTAAGAGCTCCGGTTTTTTACCCAGCGCCAGGATACTCGGGAGAGATCCAGGAGAAAATTCCCTCGGCAGGTAAAGCCAGTGGTTCTCTTGATCAATAGTGACTTCTGGCCAGGGCGAACTCGTCAAAAGGCGTCCGTTCAACGCCCCGGTGTTGTTTTCCCAAACCAGAAGGAGGAGAAAGCGACCATCGGCATTCAGCAATCGCCCCCACCACAGCCACGACAACCCGAGGATGCTGAATATGAATAGTAAAAGAAAAAGTATCCTGCGCATCACCTAAGCCGGCGTCGGACACGGAAATGCCGTGGCGTAGAACCGCATATTGGCCCAGGACCGAACCCTGGTTGGCGACCGCGCCTTGGTTTGCGCCCCAACCTTGGTTTGCGACCGCACATTGGTTTGAGACCAAACCTTGGCCTAAAACCGCAACTTGGTCTACAACCGACCCTTGGCGCACGAACGTATCTCAGTGCACAACCGCGCCCTGGCGTCTGGTCGTACCTTGCCTGCGGCAAGCGCGTTGGCGTATAACCTCCCCCTGGCCTACGGCAACACCTTGGTCTAGGCCACGCCCCTCGCCCACAGCCGCACCTTGCCCTACGGTTACGACCTCGACTACGGCCCCTCCTCGGCCCGCGGCAAGCCCCCTGGCTACAACCCTGCCCTGGACTACATTAAGCGCCTTGGCGTACAACCGTGTCCGGCCGGGGTCCCCCCTTTCCTAATTCCTTTATCTTCCATTTACTGATTCGCCGCCTGTCTTGTAAAATCTTGCTATTACAGTAAAAAATTTAGCCCCCTTCCCTGATCGGAAAGGAGGCCGTCAAGTACAAGTCCTCAGGCCGTTAGCAAAACTCCGGCCGCACGCCAGGCCATAGGGTTGTTGACCAGCCGGCAGACTACAACCGCTTTGATAACAGCTATTCCAACTGCGCTCGTCCAACGCCACCGCCTTTCCCTTGCCTGAGGCCATTTCCCAAGTTGTTAGGTCATTAGCAAATCCGTTTTTCAAAGTTGCCACGTATGAAGCGGAAAGCCCAGGACAAACCGCTGGAGCACCCCATGGAAATAGTGGACCCAGGTCCCTCAGCGGACCTTCCCCGCAGTGAATTGCCAGTATTTTAGCCTACATATAGCCCAGGCTGGCGACCGGACTCCGCAAACTGCCATATTATCTTCCCCTCAGCCTTCGCCGGCTGGGGCAAACCGGCAAAATGAGCTAAGGTGGGAGCCACATCGGCGAGACTGACCGGGGTGTTTAGGCGGAGCCCGCGCCGTATGCCCCGACCGGCCATGACCAAGACGGCCTGTTCTGTTCCTCGCCCCAGCTCGACGTTCGGGAAACCGCAACCGTGAACGCTCTGAAACTTGCTGGCGACGAACTTAAATTGGCCGTAGTCGGCTTCGCTCTTCACCTGCGGGCCCATTTTTACCAGGATCTGGCCGTCTGGGCTCAGTGGTGACCAGTTAAAGTCCCCGCTATACCCCTCCCGCATGAAATAGATGACGTCACCGGTCCGGTCGCCCCACTGGCCAAAATAACCGGCCTCTTGCTTTTTAATCGCCATAGCTACCGGGCGGACGCCTGTCTCCGGATCGCGGTAGCTTAAAAGCAGGTCGATGATCTTCTCCTGCATGGCCGCGTAATCTTCCGGGGGAACAATGCCCTGCGGGTCGCGTCCTTTTAGATTGACCCAAATTTGCCCCACGCAGGGGCCACCATAAGCCTTGGTTTTAGACCAGTCGATGTTAGGTTTACCGGACGGACTCGGCGTCCAGGAAATTAACCCGGCCTTCCAGAGGAGGTTGTTAATGGACATGGCTTTAAGGTGGGGAATATGGCCGTGATCGGAGACCAAGACCAGATGATAACCACGCTCGAGATAAGGCAAGAAGGTCCCGACCATGGTATCTGCCGCCTGATAAGCCCGAATCATGGCCTTTTCGTATCTTTCGGCCTCTTCCGGCACGTACCATGGTGAGAGGGGATCAATTTTCCCCCAGAAGAGGTGCTGAGCATGATCGAGGAAATGCCACTTGAGCAGGAGCAAATCGACGCCTTTTTTCTCTAAAAGATATTGGCCGGCCCCGGCGAGCCAGCGCGCTTTATACTCCCCTTCCTCCAGGAAGGTTTCCAGGTCCACCCAGCCGCGCTCGTATCCCCGCGCTCCCGAATTCTCCAAAAAGGGCCCGATGGCGTTGACGACTTCCATCCCAACCTCTTCGGGGAGGGCAATCCCCTCCTTAGGCATGACCTGCGAGCAGTATAAGCTGAATTCGGATAAGTCCGCCGAGCATCGGGTGAGTTTAAAACGCAGGGTTCCAGTTAGGGAGCGCCCGTTGACGATAAAAGTACCTTCCAACCACTCGCTCCATTCATTTAGACCGCACTCCGTCAGAACCTGCTTCCCATTCTCGGAACAGATTTTACACCTGGGTCCCGCTGGACTCTTCTGCAAAATTATCCGGTAGGTTGGTCCTGAGCCCGCCGGATCCTTAAATGGCCGTAAATTGATACTGGCGACCTTCTGGTCGCCCTCTTGCTCCAGGTAGACGGAGGTAGCGTCCCGCAATCCGGCCGCCATCCCGGGCGAAGCAAAACAACTGGAGGAACGCAGTTCAAAGATAGAGCCGGTGGCCGGAGATCCCTCTCCGGCAAAGCAATAGCCCCTTTTCACCGTGCAGGGCCAGGAACCGGGGAAATTTAAAGTAGCCGTCCGCAGGCCCTCCCTTTCGGCCGCCTGCCAGAGGGTCTCCGCTCTAAGCTCTGTAGAACGGAAGGCGTTCCGCGATTCATCGAGAGGACTCCCGGCCTCGTGGATTAAGAAATCGGTAATGCCATGAGTCCCGGGGAAGGCCCCCGTGGCGATGGTGGCCCAGTTTACGGGCGTAATTCCTGGAAAAACGGCATTGGCTCGAACATAACTAGCTTCAGCCAGCAGTTTTTTGATGTTGGGCAGATAACCTTTTTCAACATAAGATTCAAGCAGAGTTGGCACTGCCGCGTCTATTCCCAAAAGGATGGCTTTACCCAAAAAACTCCCTCCAGAACCAAATTTCCTGACCGGCCAACGCACCGCTTCGTCTCACTGGGGGAGGCGGCCAGCCAATCTCGTCCTCCCGCGACCCGCAGTGCTTTGGACAACCAGGACCAGCGTAACCAGGGTCAGCACATAAGGCCCCATCTGAATCAAAAAAGGTGGAAAATTATAGGTTTGTAACCTCATGGTGAGGGCGTCGGCAAAACCGAAAACCAGGCTGGCTCCCAGGGTGCCGAGAGGGGTATTCTGGCCAAAGATGGTTGCAGCCATGGCAATGAACCCCCGCCCATTAGTCATATTCTCACTAAACATCGTCAGTTGCCCCAGGGAAAGGTGAGCACCACCCAGCCCGGAAAGGACGCCACTGGCGATGAGGACGATGTATTTCAGCCGTTCCAGGTTCACCCCGGCGGTAACCACGGCCATGGGATGCCGGCCCCCAGCGCGGATGCGCAATCCGGCTGGGGTTTGGTAGAGGATATAGTGAAGTAAAAGCACCAGACTAATGGAGACGTAAACCAAAACCGACTGCCCGGAAAAGGCGCGGAGCACGGGTACGGCTTCGAGGCCGGGTAAACGGAAAACGGGTAACCCGGCGATTTTGGGCGAAGAAAAGGCCCCACGAACCCCAAAAAAGGTCCGCAAAAAATAGGTGGTCAGCCCCAGAGCCAGGGTATTGACGGCGACTCCAGCGATGATGTTATGCGCCTTAAACTTGAGGTTAAACAAGGCAAAAAGGTAACCCAAAACCCCACCCAGGAAACCCGCCGCCAGCATGCCCAGGTAACCGCTGCCCGTGAAATAACTTACGAGAACGGCAGTAAAGGAACCGATCAACATCATGCCCTCCAGGGCGATATTGAGCATCCCGATCCGGAAGGAAAGCAGGCCACCCAACCCAGCCAGAATAATGGGGGCTGACATGCGCAAGGTGGCAGCCAGCATCATTTCGACTACACCCAGGGCATTCACTCTGGCCTCGCCTCCCTCGTCCGAAACTTGAACTTCAAAAGCATTTCCGCCGCCAGAAGTAAGATGATGATGCCCTGCAGCCCGGTCAAAAGATCCCTGGAGACGTTGGTTAGGGTCTCCATTTGCAGGGCCCCGGCTTCAAGGGCGCCAAAGAAAAGGGCGCCGATCAGAACTCCCAGAGGATGCAACCTCCCCAACAGAGCCACCGTTATTCCCGTGAAGGCGTAACCCGGCGAGAAATTGCTGATGAAACGGAGGTGCACCCCCAATACCTGCTCCGCTCCACCCAGCCCGGCAATCATACCGCTGATGAAAAGGAGCAGGATGGTGCGCCTGGCCACATCGACGCCCATATACTGGGCAAACTGCTGGTTTATCCCCAAAGCCCTGACCTCATACCCGAAGGCCGTCCGGTAAAGGACGTAGTAAAGGATCAAGGCGACGATGATCCCAATGAGAAAGCCGCTGTTCAAGGCCGAACGCGGCGTGATGTGCCACAGGCGCGCGGCGGGGGCCACCTGGTAAGTGGCACCAATGTAGAGTTCACCCTTAAAAGGATAGGTGGCCAGGTAAGCCGTGAAGAGGGTGGCAATATTGTTCATCATAATCGTGCTGATGACCTCATTGATCCCCAACCTGGCCTTCATATAGCCGGGCACAAGGGACCAGAGCCCACCGGCAACTGCGGCCGCCAAGAGGGCTGCCGGTTGGAGAACGAACCATGGCCAGGCTGCCGCGTAAATACCCACCAGGGCTGCCGCCATCGCTCCCAGGTACAACTGTCCTTCCGCTCCAATGTTAAAGACACCACCTTGAAAAGCGAAGGCGGCAGCCAGGCCGGTGAATAAGAGGGGGGTTGCCCTGGCGAGCGTGGTAAAAAAGTTATTCCAGCTACCAAAAGCCCCCATAAAGAGGGTCTCGTATGCTTCGAGGGGATGGGTGCCGGTCGGCAAGATCAGGATGGTCCCAACCGCCAAAGCGATGAGGATGGTCAGGACGGGTTTGGCCACCGCCTCAAGAAGCTGAAAAAGCCTCATCGCCTGACCTCCTTTTTAGCCCGGCCATATAAAACCCCAATTCCTGCCGGCTTGTTCTCCCTGGAGACAAAAGGGCCACGATCTCACCCCGGAAGATAACCGCAATCCGGTCGCTGAGCTTTAATATTTCATCGAGATCTGAGGATATTAGCAAAATGGCACTCCCGGCATTCCGCAGGAGCATGAGCTGATTATGCACAAAGTGAATGGCGCCTACGTCAACACCCCGCGTTGGTTCATGCGCGACAATGACCGGAGGTGCCCCAGCCACCTCCCTGGCCACGGTTACCTTCTGCTGATTCCCCCCCGAAAGGGTGCCCACAGGGGTATGACGGCTGGGAGTTCTGATATCAAAGCGCCCAATGAGGTCGTTCGCCCAACGAGCAATGGCCTGACGATCTAACCGACCCAGAACGCCGGACAAAGGCTTATGGCGATGGAAACCGGCGATGAGATTGTCTTCCACCGACCAGGGTAAACAAAGACCCACGTGAGTACGGTCTTCCGGGATATAGCTAATTCCCCACTCCCGTCGCCGGCTGCGCTCCCAAGAACTGATCTTCGTTCCCCCGGCATAAATGTCACCGCCAATGAGCCCCCGCAGACCAGCCACCGCCTGGGCCAGTTCGCGCTGGCCATTACCAGATACGCCAGCCACACCAACTATTTCTCCGCGGTGTAAATCCAGACTCAATTCCCGCACAGCTGGGAAACCAGAGTCGTCAGCCACGGTAATTCTCTGGAGGCTGAGGATCACCTCGGCTTTTTCGTGGGGTTTACGTTCCTCGACCTCTGGGAGACGCCGACCAACCATGAAATAGGCGATCTCCTCGGCGGTGGTCTCTCGAGCCGGCAGGTCCTGGACCACACGACCCTTGCGCATTACCACCACATGATCGGCCACCTGCATCACCTCATCCAGTTTATGGGTGATGAGGATAATCGTCTTTCCTTGCCCGGCCAAAGACCGCAGATTGGCAAAAAGTTCGCCGGTTTCCTGAGGAGTCAGGACGGCCGTCGGCTCATCCAGGATCAGTATTTCGGCTCCCCGGTAAAGGAGCTTCAAGATCTCGACCTTCTGTTGTAGGCCCACGGGGAGCCGGCGAACCAGCTCTTGAAGAGGCAATTCGAACCCGTATCTTTGACTGAGTTCAAGTACGGCGGTGCGAGCCCGATTCCAATTGATCCCCCAGCGCCGGACTGGTTCGTGGCCCAAAATGATATTCTCCAGGACGGTCAGGTCTGGCACCAGCATGAAATGCTGATGGACCATGCCAATGCCAGCTTTGATGGCATCAGCGCTGGAAGCGAAGTGAACCGGTTGACCGCGAACCAGGATCTCCCCCGCCTCGGGTTGCTCCAAACCATAGAGGATGTTCATCAGGGTCGTCTTTCCGGCCCCATTTTCTCCTACCAGGCATAATATGGAGCCGGAGCGGACCCTGATCGTCACCTCGTCGTTGGCCACGACTCCGGGAAAGGTCTTCCGGATGCCTTTCATCTCCACCGCGTAAGTCATGTTAACCCCAGCTCATTTCTTGTTAAAAACGTCAGTAACGGTGATCTCTCCGCGGATGATCTTTTGCTTCAGCTCCTCCACCTTCTGCAGCGCAGAGGCCGGAATCTTATCCCGGGTGTATTTCATCTCGCTCAGACCCACCCCGCCTTCTTTCAGGCCGTACATGTGGACGCCCGGAGTGAAAGTGCCATCCTTGACACTCTTGATGAGGTCGTACATGGCCACGTCCACTCGTTTGACCATGCTGGTCAGGACGGTACCGGGAGCGATATAATCTTGATCCTGGTCCACCCCGATGGCATAGACCCCTGCCTCTTTGGCCGCCGCGATGACCCCTTCGCCCGTTTTGCCAGCAGCATGAAAGACGATATCGGCCTTTTGGGCGATCAGTTGAAGAGCGAACTCCTTACCTTTACCTGGATCATTGAAGGCCCCGACAAAGGCGGAGACTACCTTAGCCTTGGGGTTGACGTTTTTGACCCCTTCTTCAAACCCGACCAAGAAGCGACGAATATTGGGAGCATCAACGCCACCCACAAATCCCACCACGCCCGTCTTGGTAACCAGGCCCGCCAGCGCACCGGCCAGGAAGGACCCCTCGTGGTCTTTGAACTGGGCCACGGCCACATTGGGGGCGTCGATCATCACATTAACCGTCGCAAACTTGGTCTTGGGGTACTTGGGGGCGACATTAGTGATGGCATCTTTCATATCAAACCCGATCCCCACCACCAACTGGTAACCGGCTTCAGCCATGGCCGTCAGCTGAGTTACGTAGTCAGCTACCGAAGCGGGCTCGACGACTTTAATCTCGACCCCCAGGTCCTTTTTGGCCTTCTGGAAACCGGCCCAGGCCGAGTCATTGAAGGAACGATCCCCCAACCCACCGGTCGCCGTGACCAGGGCCACCTTTACGGTCGGAGCTTTCTCCGCCGGCTTGCCCGCAAGCGGTTTTTCGGCCGGCGAACTGTTCTTAGTCCCACCGCAGCCAGTTAAAAAAGTGATTAAGGCTAGGGTGAGGAAGATAATCAGCCATCTGGATGGATTTCTGCTTTTTTGCATCTGAAAACGATCCCCCTTCGTTTCAAAAGTCATTTTCACAGAGACGTTTTCCGCCAGAGGCATCTCCGGTTCCTCGCAATGGTTTCTGAATTCACCTCCTTTGGCGAATGACCCCAAAGGAAATCAGGTCAGAACGGTGGTAGCTGCGCGTGAAAACGATCGGATTAGGGTTCTCCTGGCTATAACCAACCTGCTCAAACATGAGCAACGGACTATCGGGACTGATCCCGAGTTTACCTCCGATGCGGGTTCCCGCTTTAACGGCCTTAACGGTTGCCACCACATGAGTCAACCTCATGCCATAGTTGGTCTCCAAAAAGACCAGCATTTGTCCATCAAAGTCACTCTCCGCAATATCTGGGTAACCCGGCTGAACGGGAAGATAATCCCGGCACAAAATGGCCTTCTGGTCATTAGCGGCGTAAACCCGCTCTACCACATAAACCGGATCTCCTGGCGCTATCTTCAACTTTTCGCTGATGTAAGCTGAAGCCGCTTCCTTCCGAATCTCCAGGCCGCTCATGTTGGGCTCATACCCGTTGTCCCGAATCACCTGCGGAATGGTCGGAAGTTCGTCAATTCTCGTCTGCAGGAGCACCGGGTGGGAAACGACAAAAGTCCCCAGACCCTGCCGGCGAATCAAACGCCCTTCCCGTTCCAGGGCCAGCAGGGCATCCCGCACCGTATTCCGGCTGACCCGCAGCTTTTGAGCCAGTTCTATCTCGGAAGGCAATCGTTGGGTTGTGTTGAACTCTCCCCGGTCGATCAGGGAAGCCAAGTGTTCTTTTACTTGTACATAGAGAGGCGTTGTCTTAAACATGATTCTCCCCCGTTGACTACCGAGTCCCGGTCACGACTCGGGATCTTTCCCTCTGGCAACTCCCTCTGAGTACCTCCAGGAAGGCCATTCCCGGCGAGACCCTGGCTCCCCGCAGTCATCTTGACACGTCCAGGTTGTTGGACATTCCAACATCCTATCAATATGATTCGACGCGCTGAATAAAAATCCTTCTACCCACAAAAAAAATTTAGCCACCCGCAAGGATAGCCATGGTCTTCGGCCGCCAGCTGGGGGCTGGGGTTTTCTTCCCACCCGGTATCCTTTGTAACCGTCCTGTATACTCGTCCCGTATACCTGCCCTTTGTACTCACGAGTACCTTTCCACACTTTATCCACAACTTTATCCACAGCCTGTTGATAGATGAAACGGTTGTTTGTCTCAAGGCTAATGCTGCCAGAGGCAATAAAAAAAGGAGACGGCAGAGGTGCCGTCTTCCTGACCTGTAAATTACTGCCATCTTAGGTTGTCCAGCCGACGCTGTGCGGTCACTGCGCCCTAATTCTCCCGAAACCGACCGCCTGGCGGGGCGGTCTCGAAGCGGTGCGGAGTGAGCGGGGCGTGCTGGGCATCAAAGTTGATACCAGTAGCGCTTGACGATTTCCTTCAAAGTCGCCTGTCGCTTCTCTTTATCCCAGGGATCGACGACTTTTTTCTCGCGCACCGGTAGCGTCCCCGTCAAGAGATCCTCCTGCACCGCCGGCCAGGCCAAAAGATGGCAACGTAAACCCTGACGTTCATCGCGCGTGAGCCGAAAGTTCATCTCTCTTCCCCCCTTGTATGCTACTCTTAGAACCTCGCTAGTTTACTTTTTGTAGGATCTTTCGTATGAACACCATTCCCCTTGCCCCTCTTCCCCGAGAGATTTTTTAAATCGTTAAGGGGAGGGGGGTGTGG
>Ga0334722_10002429_pt1 | contig 21204 bp, 18 predicted proteins | sample C3_bottom_MG_FD_207210 | JGI IMG/M metagenome (GOLD analysis project Ga0334722, IMG submission 207210) | Sediment microbial communities from Yellowstone Lake, YNP, Wyoming, USA - C3_bottom | ecosystem: Environmental > Aquatic > Freshwater > Lake > Sediment | place: USA: Wyoming | collected... | reverse complement strand
GAACGGTGCCGGACTGCCGGGACCAATTCGCCGGGTTGGGTCTTCACCCTCTGGGGAATCTGCGTAATCTGCGGATAGGTCCTGCGGATTTGTGATAATCTAAAACATTGTGCTATGGCCTTGATTGCGCCTTCTCTACTTGCGGCGAACTTTGCGAGGCTGGGGGAGGCGCTTGGAATCCTCAAGGCGGCGGGCGCGTCCATGGTCCACGTGGACGTGATGGACGGCCACTTCGTGCCGGAGATTTCGGTCGGGTTGCCGGTCATTGAGAGTCTGCGGAAAGCCACGGACCTTCCGTTGGAGGTGCACCTGCTGGTGGAGCGGTCGGAACGCTTCGCGGAGCAGTTTTTGAAGGCGGGCACCGACCGGCTGACGGTTCACGTCGAGGCTACGAACTGCTTGCGCTCACTCCTCGGCCGGATCCGGGCGTCCGGCGCCCGGGCAGGAGTGGCCGTCAATCCCTCCACCCCGCTGGAAGCCGTCTCCGAGGCGTGGGAGGAGATGGATTTCCTGAACATCCTCACGGCGGAGCCGGGCTTACGCGAGCAGGTGATCTTGCCCGGAGCGGCGGCGAAGATCCGCGCGGCGGCTGCGGCGCGAGCCGAACGCAGGCTCGATTTCGCCATCCAGGTAGAAGGCGGCCTGACTGCCCAAAACCTGGAGGAAATTGCCCGCGTGGGGGCAGACATCCTCGTGGCCGGTTCCGCCATCTTTGATAATGTTGACCCGCGTTTGCAGTTAGCGCAGATGATTCGCTGGGCGGCCGGTGTTCGCTTGACCTCGAAAGCCTGACCAGCCGCCGCGGCTTGTGGCAACATCAGGCAAGGAATAGTGACCCGTTGAATTTGAGGTGTCATCTGACCCGAGTCTTCGCTCTCATCCTGGCAACGCTCTGCTTGTCGGGATGCCTGTTCCGTCGTCATCACGACGACACAGCGGTGGTGAACCCCGGCGATCAGCCGGACAAAGTCCTCTACGAAAAGGCCACCCGCGAGATTGAGAGGGGCCGCTACGACGTGGGCCGGCTGACCCTTCAGACGTTGATCAACACCTATCCCGACAGCGAGTACCTCTCGAAATCCAAGCTGGCGATTGCGGACTCTTATTACGCCGAAGGGGGCGTTTCCGGGCTGACGCAAGCCGAGGCGGAATTCAAGGATTTCATCACTTTCTTCCCCACTGCCCCCGAAGCTCCCGAGGCCCAGTACAAAGCGGGCATGGCGCACTACCGCATGATGGCGAAGGCGGACCGCGACCGCACGGAGGCCAAATTGGCGGAGGCGGAATTCAAAGAGTTCCTGCTGAAGTATTCCGACAGCCCCACAATGCCGCGGGTGAAGCGGCGACTGCGCGAGGTGCAGGAGGTCCTGGCCCAGGGCGACTACAAGATCGCGCGGTTTTACTACGGCAAGGGCGCCATGCGCGCCGCCCAATCGCGCTTCCAGGAAATAGCCGATCGCTATCCGGACTTCAGCCGCGTTGATAGCGCGCTCTGGTACGTGGGGCAATCGCTGGAGCGCTTGCGGAAGGCCAACGAGGCTGCTCCCTACTACGCGCGCATCGTTTCCGAACATCCGCTCAGTCCCCTGGTGGATGATGCGAAGGAACGCCTGACCGCGCTGCATCAGCCCATCCCGCGGCCGACGCGCGCCATGTTGGCGCGAGCCCAGGCCGACGCCGCTCGCCGCCCGGGCAAGGATCTGTTCCAAAAGATGGGCGGGTTTCTCTCCAGCGGTCCGGATACCAGCGCCACACGGCGGGGCCCCGTCCGGCTGGGCGCTCCCAAGCCTTCCAGTGTCGAAGTGGCGAAGGGGCCCGAGCCCGCGCCGGGAACCGCCAACATTGTCGTGCAGCCGGTGGGAGAGGACAGCCTAAAGACCGGGAAACCAATTGGGTCAACCGCCGGAGACTCGACCGATGCGGGCGGGAGCTCAACGGATGTGCAGGCATCGCCAGGCGCGCAACAGCCGGAAGCCACGAGTTCTGCCGCACCCAACACAGAACCACCAGCTCCCGCACCGGCAAAGAAGAAGGCCAAACGCAGCCTCTTCAAGCGGATTATCAAACCCTTCTGAATCGCACCCCTGACAGCGCCGGAAGGCAGGAGCGCCGCGAAGGGCCCTGGGCCGTAGCTTCCCGCTCCCACACCAGAAAAGTCGCGCAAATGCAAGCAGACGAACCGGTTGCGCCTTGACTTCGATTGCCTAAAGTGGTATTCCTCACGCGTTCAGGGTGTCGCACGCGGGAAAAGGAGGCGCAGCGTGGCGCGTACAGTTCTGGTTGCAGACGACAGCCCCACTCACCAACGGCGGGCCACCGGCATTCTGGTCGGTGAAGGATTGGACGTCGTCACGGTTTCCAACGGTGTGGCTGCCATCAAGAAGCTCGCTGCGATGAAGCCCTCGCTCATCCTGGCGGATATCGTGATGCCTGGGCGCGATGGGTACGAGGTCTGCGAGCATGTGAAGAATTCCCCGGCGCTGGGCAACGTTCCCGTCTTGCTGATCTTCAGCGATCAGGAGCCGGTGGATGAGGGACGCGCCCAACGCGCCCGCGCCGACGGGAGAATCAAGAAACCGTTTGCCGAGGAAGATCTGGTGGAAGTCGTCACGCGCCATCTACTTCCTGAGGAAGCCGCACCGCCCTCTCCGCCACCTGCCCCTCGGTCGATCGAGCCTTCCGTGGTGACCGAGCCGGTGGATCTTGAGCCGGATATGTCCACCAGACCGGAGAGCGCGGAACTCGGCGCGCTGCCCGAGGGAATGGCGTTTGGTCCAACATCACTGGAGGAACCGGCCGCGCCCTCGGAGGTGCCACCATCATTCATGGAACCGCCACCTCCGCCTGAGGTGGGGGTGGACCTGCAATCCCGGCTGGAAGCTGCGATGTCGCCGCACCCAGAGCGAGCCGAGGCGGAAGAAGGACTGGGTGCGGCGATCAAGGAAGCTCCGCCGTCCCCTGCCCCTGTGGAGACGCCGCCGGAGGAGCCGGTGCTGGTCGAGGAGGCGGCGACCGAGGAGCCCGAGCGTCCCGCCGAGCGCACCATGATGTTTCGCATGCCCGTGCAATTGGCGCAGCCAATTCTGGCCGACGACTTGGCGCCCGCAGTGGCCGAGCCGCCGCCATCCGCCCCGCCGCCTGAACCCACGGCTGGACCCGTGGCGGCCACGACACTCGAGAGTTTTTCGCTCACGGATGCGACCTCCGGCCAGGTGCGGTTCGCCGAGCCGGAAGCGGAGGCGCCAGCCCCCGTGCAGGCCATCGAGGCCGAGGCTCCGGCCTCCGCCGAAGTGGAACCGGCGGCCCCGGTCCAGGCTCTCGACGTCGAACTCATCAATTGGATCGTTCACAGCGTGGTGATCCGCATGGCGCCGCCCGCCTTGCGTCCCGAAGCGTTGGACGAAATCGTCCGGCAACTGACCGACGAAATCATGACCGCGCTGACTCAACCCCCGCCGGAAGCCTGACGGATTTGAAACCTGCAATCTTCGATTCCGGCCCCTGGTTGGCAGCCTTCCAGCATTCCTTTCTCTTCCGAGGATAACGATGAAACCCGGATTGGGGCTGGATTGCAGACTGCTAAACTGCTTCCGGATCCTTTTTCAGTGGCTGGGCGTTCGGCGGGGTGTGGCTCCGCTTGGTGATTGACGAACTGGCGCGGAACTATCCGGCATCCGGGAGTTCCATGGACAAGTGACGCGGTTGAATCGGGGTTGGAAAACGGATTCGAGCAGGAAACCCCGCCGCCCGTTTGACTCGAAATCCACCACCCGTTATAGTAATTTGATTTCAAACCAGTTTGAGAAGCGTCCGGGAGTGTGTGGGCTTGGAAGCAGAGATCCCAAAGGTATATTCCCCTGAAACTATCGAGCCGCGATGGGCGCGCGAGTGGGTGGAGCGGAAGCTCTATCGCCCCGCCGAGGACGCCACACGCCCACGTTTTTGTCTGGTGATTCCGCCTCCCAACATTACCGGATCGCTCCACATGGGGCACATGCTGGAGCACACTGAAATTGACATCTTGATGCGCTGGCACCGCATGCGGGGTGAGAATGTGCTCTGGCTGCCCGGCTCCGACCACGCCTCGATTGCCACCCAAATGATTGTGGAGCGAGAGTTGGGCCGCGAGGCCCTCCCGAATCTCGAACCCGGCCCGGAAGCTGAAAGCACCTGGCGGCGCGAAGGCCAGCGCCTGCGCCGCGAGATGGGCGTTGAGAAATTCGTCGAGCGCTGCTGGCGATGGAAAGAGGCCAGCGGCGGGACGATACGCCGGCAGATGGAGCGTCTGGGCGCTTCCTGCGATTGGACGCGCGACCGCTTCACCATGGACCCGGCGTATTCGCGCGCAGTGGTTGAGGTCTTCGTTCGCCTTTACGAGGAGGGGCTGATCTATCGCGGCAAGTACATCGTCAACTGGTGCCCGCGCTGCGGCACGGCGGTCTCTGATCTGGAAGTCGTGCACGAAGAGCGGCAAGGCAAGCTCTGGCACATCCGCTATCCTTTCGCCGACGGTTCCGGGCACCTGACCGTCGCCACCACGCGGCCGGAGACCCTGCTGGGCGATACCGCCGTAGCCGTGAATCCCAAGGACGAGCGCTACCGGGGAGCGGTGGGGCGCAAACTTCATCTGCCCCTGCTGAGGCGGGAGATTCCTGTGGTGGCGGATGAGTTCGTCGATCCGCAGTTCGGGACGGGGGCCGTCAAGGTGACTCCGGCGCACGATGCCAACGACTTCGAGATCGCCGAGCGCCACAACTTGCCTCGTATCGTAGTGATTGACGAGGAAGCGCGCATGACCGCCGAGGCCGGGCCCTATCAGGGCATGGACCGTTACGAAGCGCGCGACGCGGTGGTGCAGGACCTGCGCGGGCAGGGATTGCTGGAGAAAATCGACGACTATGCGCTGAGCGTCGGCACCTGCCAGCGCTGCAAGACGGTGATCGAGCCGCGCCTCTCCGCGCAGTGGTTCATGAAGATGGCGCCGCTTGCCGCGCCGGCCATCCGCGCCGTCGAAGAGGGCCAAGTCCGCATTGTCCCCGAGAACTACCGCAAGATCTACCTCGACTGGATGAACAATATCCACGACTGGTGCATTTCGCGCCAGCTCTGGTGGGGACACCGGGTCCCCGTCTGGTACTGCGACGCCTGCGGAGAAGTCATGGCGGCGCGCGAGGCCCCGGCGGCCTGCCGAAAATGCCACAACGCGCCCCTGCGCCCTGAGACCGACACGCTGGATACGTGGTTCAGCTCGGGCCTGTGGCCGTTTGTCACTCTCGGCTGGCCGGAAGAGACGCCGGACCTGCGCCGCTACTATCCCAATGACCTGATGATCATGGGCTTCGACATCCTGTTTTTCTGGGGCGCGCGCATGATTATGCTGGGTCTGAAGTTCATGAATGACGTGCCCTTCCGCGAGCTTTACATTCACGCCCTGGTGCGCGACGCCGAAAAGCAGAAGATGTCGAAGACCAAGGGCAACGTCATTGACCCCCTCGACGTCACGGAGCGCTACGGCACGGACGCCGTGCGCTTCGCGCTGGCGATCAGCGCCGCGCCGGGCACCGACATCGCTTTCAGCGACGAGAAGGTCGAGTCGTACCGCGCCTTCGCCAACAAGATCTGGAACGCCGGCCGCTTCATCCTGATGAATCTCGACAAGCTGCCGCCGCCGCTGCGCGAAAACCTCGCTTCGGCGCTGACGCCGATGGCTGGTGTAGGTCTCGAGCCGGTGGCCAATACCGAACCACTGGAGCTGGCCGACCGCTGGGTCTTCTCGCGCCTGGCGACCGTGACAGGCGAAATTAACGGGGCGCTCGCCAGTTATCGCTTCCACGAAGCGGCTTACACGATTTACCACTTTTTCTGGCACGAGTTCTGCGACTGGTATCTGGAATGGGTGAAGCCTGCCATCACGCAGGGAACGGACCGCGACCCTCTGCGCCATGATCCCCGCCCTGAGTCGAGCCCGGAGATTGCGGCGGCGATTGACATATCAAGCGCGCCACCTCCCGCCTGGGTGAACCTGGCACGCGTTTTTGAAGCTTCGCTCCACTTGTTGCACCCGTTCATGCCCTTTATCACTGAGGAGCTCGGGTCTCGGCTTCCGCGGGCGGGAAAATGGACTTCGATTTCGCTGGCCCCCTTCAACCTGGTGAGCGACCGCGTCGCCGACCCAGTGACCGAGAAGCAGTTCCAGACCGTGCAGGAACTGATCGTCACGTCACGAAACGCCAAGGCGGAATTAGGTCTGCAGAACGCGAAACCCAGCGTTCAGGTGGCGAGCGACGACTTGCGTATTCTGGAACTCTTTCGAGCTCACCAGACGAGTATTCTGCGCCTGGCCGGCTTGCAGGCCATGAACTTTACGCGGGGGCGGCTGGCCGCTAATGCAGGTGGAGTCCGCGTCACCCCGGGCTTTGACGTCCGGCTTTTTCACGAAGCGGCTGTCGAACCCGAGGCCGAGCGTGCCCGCATGCAGAAGGAAAAAGAAAAACTCGAGAGGGCCCTGGCGCAAGGCGAACGGCAACTGCAGAACCAGGATTTTCTGAGCCGTGCGCCCCGGGACGTGGTCCGGGGCGTGGAGCGCCGGCACGCCGAGCTGAGCGCCCAACTGCGCAGAGTCCTCGAATCCCTGGAGAGGCTGGGCTGAATCGTGAAAAGTGCCGGCCACCCTGCGGCGACGCGCACGGTTTCCCTGGATCTGGCTGCCGGAGAACTGCGCGCCCTGGTAGAAGCAGCGATCAGAGAGGACCTGGGCTGCGGCGATCTCACTACCCGGCTGGTCGTCCCCGGGAACCGCCGGGCGCGCGGCGCGCTTGTCAGCCAGCAGGAGATCGTAGTGGCGGGATTGCCGGTGGCGGCCGAGGTCTTTCGTGTCCTCGATGCAGAGACTTGTTTCGATGCGAGCGTCGATGACGGCGCCGAGGTTCGCGCCGGGACCGAGCTGGCCATGGTGGCAGGGAGTGCTGCAACACTCCTGGCCGGCGAACGGGTGGCGCTGAACTTCCTCCAGCATCTGAGCGGGATTGCGACCTTCACGCGGCGGATGCAAATGCACCTGGCGGGACTACAGACGGAACTGCTCGACACGCGCAAGACCACACCGGGATTGAGAGCGCTGGAAAAATACGCCGTCCGCGCCGGGGGCGGACACAACCACCGCCAGCGGCTGGACGACGGGATCCTGATCAAGAGTAATCACCTGCGCCTGGCGGGAGGCGTTCGCGCGGCGGTGGAAAGCGCCCGTCGGGAGCGGCCGCCGGAGGCGGCGAACCTGCCGATTGAAGTGGAGGTCTCGACCCTGGCGGAATTGGACGAAGCCATTGCCGCGGGCGCGGAAGTTCTGCTGCTGGATAACATGACACCGCGCGAAGTGCGCTCATGCGTCGAACGGGCCGCGGGGCGTGTGCGCCTGGAGGTTTCGGGTGGAGTAAACGCCGGCAACATTCGCGCCTACGCCGAGACGGGTGTGGACGCAATTTCCGTGGGGGCGCTAACCCATTCGGCGCCCGCCGTGGATGTTCATTTCTTGATCGAGCCACTGTAACGCCGCTCCCGCGCCGTGCAAGGCCGGCGGCGTGTCCCGATGAAACGGGACGCTACAACCCATGGCCAGCGGAACCACCGACCGCAAAATCGACAAGCTGATCCACCTTCTGGTGAAGAATGCCACGGTGGTGGTGCCCGGCCCGAAGATAGCCACCGAAATTGGCGTCACGCGCTCCACGGTGTGGATGTACATCGAGAAACTCCGGGCATTGGGCGTCGAAATCAAAGGCCATCAGTCCAGCGGATATCAGCTTCAGAAGCTCCCAGACATCCTCGCCCCCAGCCTGATCCGGCAGGAGATCGGCGACAGCCCGATCGGCCAGCGAATGGTCCATTATTTTCGTATCGAGTCAACGAATAGCGCAGCCTTGGAGTTGGCCGCCAAGGGCGCCGCGCACGGGACCGTCGTGGTGGCGGAGGAGCAGACCGCCGGACGAGGCCGCTTCGGCCGAAATTGGTATTCGGAAAGATCCACCGGCATCTACGTCTCGGTGATCCTGCGGCCGCCGCTCGCCCCCGCCGCGGCGCCCGTGCTGACGCTGATGGCGGCGGTGGCGGCGCACCAGGCCATCGGCACCGTCACCGGCCTGCCTGCCGACATTCGCTGGCCCAACGACGTGCTGGTCAATGGCAAGAAAGTTTGCGGGATCCTAACGGAAATGAGCGCCGAAGTTGACCGCCTGCACGCCGTGGTGCTGGGGATCGGCATTAACGTGAACCACCGCGAAATGCCTGCGGAGCTGAAAAGCATCGCCACCTCGCTGCGCATCGAGGCGGGAAGATCTTATTCGCGGGCGCAAATCCTGGCGGTGCTACTTAAGGAACTGGAGCGGAAGTATCATCTCCTGCTCGACGAGGGCAGTGGCGCCATCTCCCGGCGCTGGACGGCGGCTTCGACCTTCGCCGAGGGGAAACGCATTCGTGTGCTTACGGGCGCAGGAGAATACTTCGCCACGACCGTCGGCCTGGAGCCGACCGGCGGGCTGCGCGTGCGGCGTGAGGACGGCCGGGAGGAGTTGTTGGTCTCGGGGGAAGTCGTCGAAGTAAAATAGAAGCGGCGTGCAGCCATCAGGAGCCAGCGGTAAGCGAACCCGTGCTTACTGACGGCTGAGGGCTGATAGCCGAAGGCTGAGCCATGCTCCTCGTCATCGACGTCGGCAACACCAACACGGTATTGGGAGTCTTCGAAGAGAAGACTCTGCGGGCGCAGTGGCGGCTCTCCACCAACCGCCGCCAGACCGCCGACGAGTACGGCATCCTGATCCGCAACCTCTTTGCGCTGGACGGAATCCAAGCTAGCCAAATCGCCGGCGTGATGGTGGCGAGCGTTGTTCCGCCTTTCAACTCCCTGCTGGAAGAGATGGCGGAGAAGTACCTCCATCTCAGTGCGGTCTTCCTGGGACCGGGGACGCGAACGGGCATGGCCATCCACTACGACAACCCCCAAGAGGTCGGCGCGGACCGGATTGCCGATGCCGTCGCTGCCTTTGATAAATATGGCGGGCCGTGCATTGTGGTAGATTTTGGCACGGCGATCACTTTTGACGCGATCTCGGAAAAAGGTGAGTACCTGGGCGGGGTGATTGCGCCCGGAATCGGCATCGCTGCGGAGGCGCTGTTCCAGCAGGCGGCGCGCCTGCCGCGCGTGGAGATCCGCGAGCCCAGCCGCGTGATCGGGACCAACACCGTGGGCAGCATGCAGTCCGGCCTCTTTTATGGCTCAGTGGGATTGGTGGATGGGATCCTTGAACGGCTAATTGCCATCCTCGGGCCCAAGACCAAAGTGGTGGCCACCGGCGGGCAGGCTCCACTGGTCGCGGCCGCCTCGAAGTACCGTCCTCCAGTTGACGCCGCCCTGACGCTCGACGGTTTGCGGCTCATCTATGAGCGGAACCTCGCGGGCGCGCGACCCCGCTGAGGGGGACAGGTTCGTGGCGGTGGAAAGCTACTTCAACTACTTCACTGAAATCGAAGAATGTTACCAACGCTCGCGCGGGACGCGAACTCTGCTTTCGCCTATCGATTGGGCCCTGATCGAATCCTGGAAGGAAGCCGGTGTCCCGCTTGAGGCCATATTGCTGGGCATCGAACGCAGCTTCGAGAAGTTTAAGAAGCGTCCGGCGCGAATTCAGAAAATCAACAGTCTGGCGTATTGTTCGCAACTGGTAATGAGCGCCGCGCAGGAGATGGGGAAGGCTGCATCGGGCGGGGACGCGGGAGGGGCGCGGGCGGGCGGAAAAGTAATTGCCGCGCCGTTCACGCCCGGTGAGATTGTTGAATATTTGCATCGCAATCTTGCGGCCCTGGACCAGGCGGCTGAGGTAGCACGCAGCGGCGGGCAGAAAGTCCTCGCCGAGGATATCTCCGCCTTGGCCGCAACCCTTGGGGATGTTGCGGAGCGGGAATCGGCGGGCGCTGCCTCCGACCTGGAAGAACTGGAACGCTGCATGACCGTGCTGGAAGAGAAACTTACCGCCTCACTCACGCGGGCCTCGAGTGTGGAGTTACTGACCGGCCTTCGGCAGGAAGTCGAGCAAGGGCTGGCCCCCTATCGGCGGAAGATGACCACCCCGCAGGTGGAATCGCTGGAGCGGCAGTTGATGAAGAAGCGACTGTTCGAGCACTATCGAATCCCCCGCCTGAGCCTCTTTTATCTATGACATATCAACGGTGAGAGTTCGCGCCCGTGGTCTTTGAACTAACTGCGCAAAAGCTCGTTTACGGCGGCGAAGCCCTCGGCCATCACGAAGGCCGTCCAGTGTTCGCCCCGCGGGTGCTGGCCGGGGAACACGCAGAAGTGGAAGTGGTGCGCGTGGCCAAAGGTGTGGTGCATGTACGACCCGTTCGAATCCTCGAAGCCTCGCCCGAACGCGTCGAGGCGCCCTGCCCTTATTTCGGCGGTTGCGGCGGGTGCCAGTACCAGCACTTGCGCGCCGAAGTCCAGCCACCTGCCAAGCGTGGAATCCTTCGCGAGACCCTGCGGCGAATTGGCAAAGTGATTTGGGAATCTGAAATTGCCCTCCACTCGGCCTTGCCCTGGAACTATCGCAATCAGGCGCAACTCAAGGTCGCGCGCCAGGCGGACGGGCAACTGGCGCTGGGATTTTTCGAAGCGGAATCGCACCGCCTTTTCCCGGTGGATACGTGCCTGATTCTCTCCCCCCGGCTGAATGCGGTTTTGGGGGAATTGCGCGCCGCGAGCGCGGCGGGTCTGCCGGCGGGGTGCCGGGAGATTGACTTGCTGGCCGACGATCGCGACGAAAGGGTGGCGGTAACGCTGCGCGGAGGGATAGGCCACGTTGAGGCCGAGGCGACGGCGCGGCGAATGCTCGCACAGTTACCGGGTGTGGTGAGTGTTGCTGTCGAAAGCGGCGGGCAAATGCGTTGCTTCGGAGAGCCCCGCCTCGAATATTCCGTTGGCGAGTTTTGCTACCGCGTCAGCCCGGAGTCGTTCTTTCAGGCTTCACGGTATCTGCTTCCGGAATTGGTCGAGGCAGTGACATCAGGCGCATCGGGGCGACTTGCGTTGGACCTCTATGCAGGTGTTGGGTTATTCACCCTCCCTTTGGCTCGACGTTTCGAACAGGTCGTGGGGGTGGAGGCCGCAGAGGGAGCAGCCGCTGACCTCGCGGCCAATGCGCAGGCCTACTCGCTCGGCAACCTCCGCGTGGCTGCTGAAGCCGCCTTCGACTTCCTGCGGCGGTTCGCCCATGCCGAGCCGGATCTGGTCGTTCTAGACCCACCGCGCGCCGGCGTCGAGGCGCGCGCCCTCCGCTTCCTGGCAGAACTCCGGCCCCGGCAGGTCCACTACGTCTCGTGCAGCCCGCCCACGCTGGCCCGAGATCTGGGCTTCCTCCTCCAGCGGGGCTACAGGATTATTTCGATTGAATTGTTCGACCTCTTTCCGCAGACTTACCATATCGAAAGCTTGGTGAAGCTCGTTCGAAGCGACCTCGCGGGTCCATGAAAAGTCCTTTGCTGGTTTTGGCGAGCTGTTTTGCGCTGGGAATTCTGCTGGCGCGGCCGGGGCACGTCTGGGCGCCGGGTGTCGCGTTGCTGCTCTCGGCGGCGGGTGTTTGCCTTCTAGCGGGCCTGCTCGCGCTTCGCCGGGAATGGCTGTGGATTTCTTTCGGCTTGGCGCTATTCGGATTTGTTGTCTGCGGAGCAGCGGCGGGGCAACTTTTTGAGCAACGTTTTCCTCCGAACCACGTCAGCCACTTATCTGCCTTGGGAGTAGACCTTGCGGACCCCGTCCGCCTGGAAGGCCGATTAGTTTCGAACCCAGTCCGCTCGCCCGACGGATTTCAGTTCGATCTCGAGGTCGACCGTCTGGAGAGCCGCGGGCAGGTTCATTTCCTGACTGGCAAGGTGCAGCTGCGGCTACAGGCAGCCAGCGACCCGGAGGCACTGGCGTTTGCCGAATCACTGCGCCTAGAGTACGGCGACCCGATTCGCGTGCTGGCGCGATTGCGCCGGCCGCGGATCTATCTGAACCCCGGGAGCTTTGATTTTCGCCGCTGGATGGAGTCCATCGAAGACGTCGCCTATGTCGGAGCGGTCAAGAGCCCTCACCTGATCGAGAAACTACCGGCTCAGAATGGCGCGAGGTTCGCAGCCCTGTTTCAGGCGGCACGCCAACGCCTGCTCGAGGGGATTGACCGGGTGTATCCACCGTGGTCTGTTGAGGGGAGAAGCGGCGCGGTCCTCAAAGCGGTGCTGCTCGGGGACCGGTCGGCACTGGATTCCGGCACGATTGAGAATTTCCGCAAGACCGGCCTCTACCACCTGCTGGTGATCTCGGGCCTGCACGTAGGGCTGCTGGCGCTGATAGTGGGTGCAGTCCTTTCCCTCGCGCGCGCGGGCGAAACGTGGAGATGCGGACTCCTGCTTTTCTTCTTGTTTGTCTATGCCGCCCTCGTGGAGCAACGCGCGCCAACTCTCCGGGCGACGTTCATGATAGCCGCGTATCTCTTGGGGCGATTCCTTTATCGCGAGCGCTCGCTTCTGAACGCTGTGGGACTCGCGGGCCTTGCCCTGCTGCTGGTTCGGCCGGCGTGGCTGTTCGAATCGGGATTTCAACTCTCTTTTTCGGCGGCACTGATTATCGGAGGTTTGGCCGTGCCGATCCTGGACCGCACAACGGAGCCTCTCCGGCGCGCTCTGTGGCAATTGAGCTCCGCGGACTACGACGTCAACATGCCCGCCCAGGTAGCGCAGTTTCGTCTGGACGTTCGCAGCGCCGTTTCAGCCTTGAGCTCGCGGATCGCGTTCTTCGAGCGGCATCCCGCGATGGCGGAGAGTCTGGCAGCGGGTCCGCTCCGTGTCACCTTGTGGGCTGTCAGCATGCTCGTCTTCTCAGCGATTCTCCAGTTCGGATTGCTTCTCCCCATGGCCGAGACATTTCATCGCGTAACCTATGCCGGCATCGGATTGAATGCCGTGGCCATTCCGGTGATGACGCTGCTCCTGGGTTTCGCCGTGCCGACGGTGTTGCTCGGCGGGATCGCGCCCTCGCTGGCGATCTGGCCCGCGAAGGGTTTGGCGCTGATCATGCGCGGCCTCTTTACATTGACCGACTGGAACAGCTTGCCCGCCGGTCTCTCCTACCGTGTTCCGGCGCCCCCTTTGTGGGTCTCGCTGGCGTTTGCGGCGGCGATGGTGGCGGCGGCCTGGACTTTGGGCCGACACGCGGGAGTGTTCTGGGCATCGCTCGGTGCATTAGCGATCACCGGCGGGCTGATCTCAATTCACCCGTTTGCCCCGCGGATTCCTAGCGGCACGCTGGAGGTGACCGCGCTCGATTGCGGCGGAGGCGACTCCATCTTTCTGGTGCTGCCCGGCCCGAGGACGATGCTAATGGATGCATGTGGGATGCGCACCGACTCCGGTCGCGATGGCGCCTACCGGGGTCGGCGCTGGGACCCTGGCGAGGATATTGTTTCGAATTATCTATGGTCGCGCGGAATCAAAAAGCTGGACGTTGTCGCGCTGAGCCACGCTCACGCAGACCATCTGGGCGGTTTGGGGGCGGTGGTCAGGAATTTCCAGGTGGGAGAATTCTGGCGCGGCGCTAATCCGCCCACTCCGGCGTATCAGACTTTGCTTGCGGAGGTCGAGCGGCGGGGAATTCCGATGCGGCAGGTCGCCGGCGGGGACCGGATCCCGCTGGGAGGTGCGTCCATTGAAGTTCTCTGGCCGCCGTCCAGCCGCGTGCCCATGTCCGCTCCCTCCAACGACGACTCCGTGGTCATGAGGGTTACTGGCGCCGGGGGAACCGTTCTGCTGGCGGGCGATATCAGCGAAAAGGTGGAACTGGAACTCATGCATTCCGGGACGCGGCTGGAGAGCACCGTGTTGAAGGTGGCCCATCATGGCGCAAAGGATTCATCGAGCGTCGAGTTTCTCACTCGCGTTTCTCCCTCCGTGGCCATGACGACGGGCGATGGCCCGAATCTTCCGGCGATTGAAACTCTCGATCGATTGCGCAGGGCGGGGGCGCGCCTCCTGCGCACCGATCTCGAAGGCGCTGTGACAGCGGAAATTCAGGATTCGCGCCTCACCGTTCGAACTTATCGGCCGTCGGTCCCCGAATGAATCTCCGGCTGTGCGATGGGCGCCAAGCCGTTCGTCGTCCCGCTCGCCTCTAGCGTGCGGTAGAGCGAGCGCGAGACCTGGGCTCCGAAAAGCATCACGGCCGAAGAGATGTACATCCACGACATCAAGGCGACCACGACGCCGATCGACCCGTAGATATGGGCGTAATTGAATACGGGAAGCAGCAGCGTGAAAAGGGACCGGGCTCCTTCCCAGAACAACGCCGTGAGCAGCGCACTGGGAAAGACCTGAGAGGAGTGCATGGGACGATTCGGCAATACCTTGAACAGGATGACAAACATGGTGAGTGTCAGACTGAAGGTGGAAGCAATGATCAGGAAGTGATACGCGAGGGTCAGGAGGGGAGAAGGGAACAGGTGCCCGCCCCGGCGCACCCAGCCGTGAACGTAAACGTTCACTCCCACCACGGCCGACGAAAGGAGAATCAGCAGGCCGACGACGACGGCCATCCCCAGCGCCAGAAACTGGCGGCGCAGCCAGGTCCGCTGCTTCTCCGCCTCCCAGGCGCGATTCAAGGCCTTCTCAAGCGGCAGGAAGATGCCCGAGGAGCCCCAGAGGAGAAGCAGAAAGGAAATGAACCCCACGCGCCCGAAGGCCCGTGAAATGCTCTCCAGATTGTGCAGGATGAAGTCCGGGTTCATGGGGAGATAACGCTGCAGGATCGTTGCCAGCCGGCCGGCGAGTTCATGGTGCTTGACGTAATACCCGCTCAGCCCCATCACGAGTAGGAGGAAAGGGAAAACGCACAGCAGGCTGTGGTAGGCGATGGAAGCGGAAACCGCTAGGGAGTCTTCATTTAAGAAGTTTTTCAGCGATTCCGAGAGAACCTGACGGACACGCCGCCACCGGCCTAACTGGGGGTTCTGTTTCTTCTTTGAAACAATTGCTGGCATCGTGTGCGAGCGAATCTTGCGCGGCGGCGCAAGCCCAACGACGGATCTTACGTTCTCTAGCTGACCTTAGCTTATAATACCTGCCTGGGCAGGGGAAAAGTTTGTTCCCACGCAGGGCGGTTATTGCGGGTCAGCGATGCCAACTGAGGATGAAATTCTCGAGGAAAATCGGAGAGTGCGCCGCTTACAGGTCGTCGTGAATCTGGTCACGAGCGTCATCCGCCAGTCCGATCTGCCGATCGAGGAAGCTCTGGAGCTCGTCGCCAACACCCGCCGGTTCGCGCTCGGGCTTTTTCCTGACAAGGAATTCACCTACGACTTGATTTACCAGTCGCGCTTCCGCCGACTGCTTTCCGAAAAATACAAGATCGTCTGAGGCCCGCCTCTCCGCTCGGACGGACGCTTATCGTTCCCGCAAAGGGTCTGGAGGAGCGAGCGAAACCGACCTCAGAGTACCGGTAATGGTTCCCATCGAAACCGATGCCTTGATACGCAGCGGAAGGCGCTGCGCATCGTCGCTGAACCAAATGAGCATCCGCCCCGGCCGCTTGTAGAGGCCGCCAAACACCTTGGGCTCAACGCGGAACGCGGCGCGAGCCCCGAGTGGAGTCTGGATCTGCTCGCGCGCCTGCACCTCCACGCTGACGTCATAGGTCTTTGCGCCGTCATTGATGGGCAGGCGGATCTGGTCGCCCACCCGTAGAGGTCTCCGCCGCACGTAATAGAAGGCCGTCACGACGTCTTCCACGCACTGCGGGATAGCGTTTTCGGCGTGTTTGGGAGGGGCGTCGGGTTTGGTCGGATCGCGTTCATCCAGGATGGCCAGTTTCCTGGCGGGGTCGAAAACGATTCGCGTGTCGCGGTGTCGCCGGCCTTCGTTGATCTTTTTGTGGATTTGGATGGAACAGAGCGTTTGGGGATCGAAGAGCGAGTGGAATTCATTGTCAATGTTGTACAGGACGGACACGAAACCTTGGGAGCGGGCCTTGGTAATAACTTCGTAGGTTTCCCGCTGGCTTCCCTTGGCGCGATCCAGTGTGGCGGAAACCTGGCCGGCAGGAAAGATCGACCAGGTCACGTCGTAGGTGAGTGTTTCCCCGGGTACGAAAGGTGGTGCTCCGGGCTGCTCCCCGGCATGCGGAGCCCGCGCGGTAAGCAGTAGCGCGGCCCACGCGACTCTCATCGTCCCCAGCATTCGTAGTCTCATATCGCGTTAGACGCCAGGCAGCAGCAAAAAGAAACCTGCCAGCCTGTTACCGCAACAGCATCTTGAAAACGAGGAAAGCGATTCCCGCAAGGAATCCCACGGCGGCTTGGTATTCACGGTTCTGACGATAGAGCGCCCAACGAAATCCCTCGCCGGTGGCCGGAGCGTGGCGGCCAGTTGGGAGGAAGAAGGGGACCGCCGAAGCATAACGCGCATAGGTTTCCCCGAACTGCTGTCGCAGGAATTCCGCTTCACGGAGCATCACGGGCCAGTACACCAGCCCAAACATGGCGATGAAGGCAGACCCCAAAGCCCACGACCCCCCGGCAACCGCGAATCCCCCGCCCATGATGAGGCTCCCCAGATAGAGGGGATTGCGGGTGTAGGCGTAAGGACCATGGGCAGCCACGCGGCGGTTTTTGTCGAGGCATCCCGCGGCGTACGCCCGGACGAGCAGGCCCAGGAATGCAACGATGCCCCCCACAATCAGGAGCTGTGGGGCGGGCCGGGAGAATACCAGGTAGGCGACGCCCATGGCGAACCCCATCGGTACCCGCCAGCGCGCTGCCCAGGCCGTGTAGCCGCTATCCATACGCCCTCGCCAGGCGTTCGTGAATGGCCGCCCGGACGGACTCCACGGAAATTCCCGCCAGATATCCCGCCTGCGGCGTGCGGCGCGTGTAGTCGATGGGGCCCTGATTCCAGAGGGTGATGTCAGCTTCGGAAAAAGGGCCGTTGCGCGCCGGATCGGTGGGTCCGTAAAGCGCAACGATAGGTGTCCGCACCGCTGCCGCGAGGTGCAGGGGGCCGGTGTCGCCGCCCAGGAAAAGCTTTGCGCGTCGCACCAACGGGATGAACTGCGTGATGGTCGACGGGAAATGCTTCACACGCGGCGAATCGGCTTGTTGGATGATCCCTTGAATTAGAGGTTCTTCGGCAGAGGAGCCGGTGAGAAATATGTTTCCGGGAAACGCCGCGGCCATGCGCCGGATCAGTTCCGCATAATTTTCCGGCGGCCAGCATTTGTTCTTCCACCCGCCTCCGGGATTGACCACCATGAAATCATCGCAACCCCGCAGCGCCAACTGACGCTCGACGTACTGATCATCCTCCGGGGAGCATGGCAAAGGAAACTGCCAGCGCTCGCGCGCAACGGGGCCGACTCCCAGGCGCTCCACCAAGGCCATATTCATTTCGATGATGTGCGATCCTCGACGTGGTGCGACTCGCTCCGTGTAGATGGCCGCCGCAGCAGGCTCGCGCAACCACGGTTCCGCTAGGCCCAGCCGCTGGCTCGACCGGCTGAGCCGCGCAATCAAGGCCGATTTGTAAAGCCCCTGGAAATCCAGGGCGGCGTCGTATTCGACTTGGCGGAGCGCCGCAATGCCCTGCATGACAGATTTGACCGTGCGTCTCGAGGCCAGATTCGCACGCCAGCCCAGCGTGTCGAGGTTAATCACCCTGTGGACGAAAGGATTCCCTTGGAGGAGAACCGCGTGGCGTGTTTCCACCACCCAGTGAATCTCCGCCTGAGGGTACGTCTCCCCCAGGGCTGCCACCGCCGGCAACGCGTGGACAATATCGCCGATGGAGCTTAGACGAATGATCAGGAATCGTGGGCTGGACTGCGGCATGGTTCAGTGGAGTAAGCCGCGTGCGGAGCAACGAGTTGGGGATGAACTTCTCTCATCACTCCTCACTCGTCGCTGCTTCAGACCGTCTCCGAATCTCCATCAGAAGATCGCGAGTCGAGTGGTCCTTAGGATCCCCGACGATGCGCACCGTCCCTCCGAGCTCTTCCATGACGGCGTGCTCGGGAACGGATTCTTCGGTGTAATCGGTTCCTTTACACTGCACGTGGGGGCGAAGATCGCGCAGCACACTTTCCGCTGTCAAATCATCGAAGATGACGACGAAGTCAACCGACTGCAGCGCTCCCACAAGTTCAGCGCGAGCCTCGGCTGGGAGCAGGGGCCTTCCCGGGCCTTTCAATCCTGCGACGGCAATGTCGCTGTTGACGCCGACGACCAGCACATCGCCTTGGGCCCTGGCAGCCTGCAGGTAGCGCACGTGGCCGACGTGGAGCAATTCAAAACATCCGTTGGCGAAGGCAATCCGCCGCCCTTCGCGGCGCAGACGGTCGCCCAGCGCTGAAATTTGCCCCCGCGGAATCATCTTCAAGTTCACGCGTTGCGGATCGCCTCCTTGAGTTCAGAGGCCGTTACCGTCGCCGTCCCGCGTTTCATCACCACGATTCCCCCCGCACAGTTGGCAAGCTGGGCAGCGTGGAGGAAGCTCGCGCCTGAGGCAAGCGCCAGGGTAAACGCCGCAATCACGGTGTCGCCCGCGCCGGTTACGTCCACCGCCTGGTCCGAGCCGAAGACGGGCAGGTGTTTCGGTTCCCGCCCGGCTTCAAACAGAACCATGCCATCGCGGCCGCGCGTGACAAGCAAGGCCTCCAGGGACTGCCGCCGCCGCAGCTTTCTCCCCAGGCCGTGCAGCACGGAAACGTTGTTGCCAATCTTCTGTTGGAACGCCTCTTCGACTTCCGGTTCGTTGGGCGTCATAGCGGTCACGTGGGAGTAACTCAGCAAATCGAAGCGGGAGTCCACAGTGACGGGGATCGCGCGGCGACGCGCCCGCCGCTGGATCGCCGTGACCGCCTCCGCACTGGCTGCGCCGTAGCCATAATCGGAAATCAGCAAGGCCGAGGCTCTGTGCATCAGGGACGCGGCCTTTTGGCTCAGCCTTCGCCGGATTGAGGGCGGAAGCGGCTCGGAAGGCTCACGGTCCACCCGCACGATCTGCTGGCGCTGCCAGTGCGATAAGCCGCCGAGGATCCGGCATTTGGTCGGGGTCACGTGGTTCCGCAGGCGCAGGATGGAGCTGATGGAAATTCCCTTCTGCAGGAAATAGTGGAGAAGCGCTTCGCCCGCTTCGTCATCACCGGCGACGCCCACCGGGGTAACCTTGGCCCCCAGGTCGGCCAGGTTGTTGGCGGCGTTGGCGCCGCCGCCCGGGAGGATCGTCTTTTCCCGCTGTTTTAGAATCAGGACTGGAGCTTCCCGCGAGACCCGGACAATCTCCCCGTCAATAAACTCGTCGGCGACCATATCGCCCAGCAGCGTGACCCGTTGTCGGGGAAACTGTGCCAGGATGGACAGCAGGCTGGCGCGGTCTGAGCGGCTTATCATCATGAGGAATGCAGGGCGACGGAGCTTCGGCCCGGAACCGCGCCAATGCACCGCTCGCTCTTCTTCCTAAGCCGAGTGCTCATGGGTAATCTTCAATTCCTTGACCAGTTCAAGAGCGGCCGTATACGCGTCGTCCACGCTGACGCTTCGCATGCACCGCAGATCGATAGGGCATTCGCGCAAGCCGCAGGGGCTGCAAATCACAGGGCGCTTGACGATGCGCGCACGCGGGCTGACGGGACCCGTGGCGTGATCGTTCGTCGAGCCAAAAATCGCGACGAGCGGCAGACCTAGCGCGGCGCCCAGGTGCATGGGACCGGAGTCGTTGCTGATGACCAGGCGGCATTGGCCCAGCAAGGCCATCAACTGCCGCAGGCTCGTCTCTCCCGCCAGAATCAATGGCGTGTGTTTCATCGCCCGGGCTATCTCTTCCGCCAGCGGACGTTCGGCAGCCGAGCCGAAGATTAGCACATCGGCGTGGAATGCACCAATCAGCCGATCGGCGAGTTGCGCATAGCGGTTGGGCAACCAGCGCTTGGCAGGCCCGTAGAACGCCCCGGGGTTCAACCCCACCAGGAATCTCGGGCCGTGGAGCCCCAGCTTCTGAAGGTGCCGCGCTGCCCAGGCCTTTTCCGTATCGTCCAACATCAGGTGGATTTCCCGAACCGGTTCAGGCGGGCCGGTCAGACCGGCGCGAAACAGCAGTTGCAGGTAGTAATACGCCTGGTGGCCGTAGGCAGCGGGAGAGGGGACCTCGATCGCGTCCGTTAGAAGGGCGCTGCGCCCGTCGCGCGCGTAACCGACGCGCACGGGCACACGCGCGCGCCAGGCCATCCATGCGGCGTGGAAAGCGTTTTGCAGGAGAATAGCGGCGTCGAAACGCTCGGCGCGAAGTTCCTCGACGAATTTCCAGAACCCCGCCGGACCTTTGTGCTCGCTGGCGGGTTTGTAAACAATCTGGCGATTGATGGCGGGGAACCGCCAGTAGAGTTCGCTCACCCAGGGCTTGGTTACCAGCACAATCTCTGACATGGGAAAGCGCGCCCGCAGCGCCTCGAGGGCAGGCAGCGACATTACTCCGTCGCCAATCCAGTTGGTGGCGCGGACCATGATCTTCCCGGGGTTGGTGAGGTTCCCTGCGCGGTGAATCAATTCTTTGTCCTCGCTGCCTCTAGGTGCGAGTCCAACATCTCCTCGAACCTCTGCCCGTCGTTTATCTCGGCTTCGATGATACAAGCAAGGAAAGGGATGTCGTCCCCTTTTGACGACGTGATGTTCATGGCGTCCTTTTCTGTTGTCACGATGGCCTTCGCCCCAGATTCTTGCGCACGGGAGATGATGCGTACAAGATCCTCGTTACCATAAACATGATGATCGCGAAACGCTTCCTCGGCGGTAAGGCTGATCCCCCATTTCTTCAGGTCCGAAAAGAACGCCTTCGGGTTGCCAATTCCACAAAAGGCACACACCGGCTCGCCTTGGAAGGCAGTCGGGGGATAGGCTTTTCCGTTATGGATGTCAACGAATCCAGAGAGTTTCGTACTGCAATGAAATGTCGCAGCTTTCGGATTTATTTGTCGCACCAGCCGCTCGCACGGAAAGGGATCACCTAGCTCCGTGCGCGTCAGCACGACCATTTGAGCGCGCTCGAGGGCCGCGAGGGGTTCCCGTTGGCGCCCGGCGGGCAGCAATGCTTGATCGGAGATTTCTTGGGTGACATCAATCAAAACCACGTCGACGTCGCGCG
>Ga0334722_10002427_pt1 | contig 21207 bp, 12 predicted proteins | sample C3_bottom_MG_FD_207210 | JGI IMG/M metagenome (GOLD analysis project Ga0334722, IMG submission 207210) | Sediment microbial communities from Yellowstone Lake, YNP, Wyoming, USA - C3_bottom | ecosystem: Environmental > Aquatic > Freshwater > Lake > Sediment | place: USA: Wyoming | collected... | reverse complement strand
TCAGGGACGGTTTGCTCCGGGTGACCTTCCCACGCGTGCCGAAACCGAGTGCCCGCATCTGTGCCGTTAAAGTGCAGGTCGGAGAGGCGGTCGTTGCGATCAAAGCGGGAAGAAAATCATATCGTGACCGTGAAGGTGTCGTGTGGGCGCCGTATGAAGCGCCGCGGACACTGACAGCCGACGTTCTCGCGCGTGTGCGTGCGGGCACTCCGCTGATCGTGCTCGGAGAAGGAGAACCGGCGGTCGATGGGTTCGCAAAAGCGCTGGCCGGAGCTGGCGCGTTTCGGTATGCCGGTGTGATCGGAGAAGCGCGCGCGTCGTGGATGGGGTCATGGTACTTTGTCCGCCGGCATCCGCTGTACGACGGGCTGCCGGTGGATTGCTCACTCGGAAGCTACTATCAGGTTCCGGTGACGAACGCCTGCGGTGTGCTTGTGGACGGACCGGGGATCGAGGTCGTCGCCGCGTACAGCCGGGATCACGACCGAAACATCGGAGCGGGGAGTGTCGTAGCGAAACTTGGCGCGGGGACCGTGGTGATTCACACGATTCCCGGTATCGCAGGCGTGCTCATCGGGAACCGTACGGGGATGCAGCCGGTCGTGGCGTGCAAATTGCTGTTTAATTCGATTGACTACCTCGCCAAATGAGTCGCAGGAACATTGCGCCATGACAAGTCGGGAACGCATACGGGCCATCATTGCGCGCAAACCAGCCGACCGGTGCGGATTCTGGCTTGGCAATCCCCATCCCGACACGCTTCCGGTCTACTTCAAATACTTCGGGGTCACGACGCTTGAGGCACTTCAGCAGAAATTGGGCGACGATTTTCGCTGGCTTACGCCGCAGTATCTTGCCACCACCTATCGTCATCCGGAAGGGAAGGGGCTGTTTGACATCTGGAAGTACAAGAAATTTCTGGGTGAGGCTGGCCCGTTTTCGCAGTTTGAATCGGTGAAAGAGGTGGAGAACTACGACTGGCCAGACCCGTCATATCTTGATTTCGCAGAGGGGATGGGCATTCTTCGGAATGCCGGCTCAGTATATCGCGCGAGCGGATTCTGGATGCCGTTTTTTCATGATGTCATGGACCTGTTCGGCGTGGAAGAATTCATGACGAAGATGTTTACGAATCCCGACGTGGTCCACGCGACCTTTCGGCGGGTATGCGGATTTTACGAGGAGGCGAACGAGCGGTTTCTCAGCGCCGCCGGCGATCTCATGGATGGGCTTTTTTTCGGGAATGATTTTGGCACTCAGCGCGACCTAATGTTAGGACCCGGCCAGCTCGAGGAATTTGTCTTTCCATGGTTCAAACGCTTCACCGACCAGGCGCACCGGCACGGTTACCAGGTGATTTTGCACTCCTGCGGCTCCATCGTACGCATCATCGACCGGCTGGTGGAGCTGGGTGTGGATTGCCTTCATCCGCTGCAGGCGAGGGCGTGGGGGATGGATGCCGAAACGCTTGCCGATCGCTTCGGGGGACATATAGCGTTTCTCGGCGGTGTGGACACACAAGATCTGCTCGTCAACGGCACGCCTGAAACCGTGAAGGCAGAGGTGCGACGTTTGAAGCGTCTTCTCGGCCCTCATTTGATCGTCAGTCCCAGTCACGAAGCTCTATTGCCGAACGTCCCTCCGCAGAATGTCGCCGCCATGGCAGAAGCGGCGGTGGAATGATTTTGGAAGGCGGACGCAGAGGAATGTTCTTGCTCCTGCAGATGGTGTTGAGTCCGACGTGGCCGAGGAAGCAAAGTGAGGGAGCATGTACGGCTGCCGTCCGAATCATTCACCTTTCAATCAACCTGTCTCAGAGAAATAAGTCCTTCCAGCCCCAAATCGCTGACTGCCTGCTTTAGCTCAGCTTGAAGCCTGAGTATTTCTTCCGATGAGCCGTTGATCGTGATGGTCACACTAATTGACAGATCCTGAAGATTTCGAACCTTGGGTAGTATCCTGCTTCCAAATCGGTTCCAGATTTCGGGGGGTATCGCACCGCTGATTTGAAGCTGACTGACCGTTGCGGTTTCGGTTGTGGCGCCTGGTGTTTGGGCGGTTGGCTCTACTGGGACTTCTTCGGTCGTTGTTGCTGGTGTAGGAAAGGGAGCCGGAGTCATGCCGCTCTTCAGTTTTTCTGCCTTCTCTCTGAGCAGTAAGAAAACGTCTTTATCAAAAGAAACCTCGTCCGGGGACATTGATTCTCTGAACCAGACTTTTGAGTAAGTGCCATTTTCCTGAGAACCCGAAGCCAATCCAAAGTCTCCGCGCTCCACATAGTCCGGAATCCTTGTTTTTAGAACTCTATCAGGATCAATCAATCGTGTTAGTGAACCGTTTAGGAAACTCTGTCTTAACCCGATAAGCGACCAGGCTCCCGACTCTTTGAGCGCTGTTGGCCAGTTGCGATCAATGTACCCTGCGCCGACGGATTCGTTAAGCAGTCCTTCCGACTTCAAGGCTGTGATAACTCTGCCAGTGAGGGAGTCTGCAGCACTGGCGTGTCCGGCTCCTAAATCAAGCAGCTTGATTCCGTCCTCGCCTTTGCTATCAAGCAAGAAAGCATACCGGTAGCTGCCCCAAACTTCATCTCGTGCAGCTTCTTCCGCTTCCCTTACATTTACATCAACTTGTCGCCGTTCGGCTTGCTCGAACTCTCCCACAAGCGTTCCCGATTTCATTTCTTCATCGACCCGCTTCCAAGCTAACCAGATTTCTACTTTCTCTCGAAGGCCTCGACTCGGCTTTCGCACACACCATACGAGAGAACCGGGATACATTCTCGGTGAAGTTCCTCGATTCCGGCACCAATCAGAAATCTTCTGACGTAGGCCGTTCTTTCCCTCTGCTGAGCTTGTCGAACCATCGTTCCATTCGGTATCAGGGTCCATGATGACAAGCGTCAGTCGTGGAGTATCTGGAACTGCGCTGCTATCTTCCGGAAAAGGAAGAAGTGGAAGCGTTGCACCTCTTTCGAACTCTTTTTTCACCAAAGAACGGACTGCTGCAGTTATCTCCTCTTCACCAAGGGAGGCACGGCGGTCGTTAACGACTTTCTTGAGTGTCGGTTTACACCCGAACCTGAATCCATCCGTCCCGAACCTGTGCAAGTAGAACGCACGCGACTCAAGCGCTTGTGCGGCGTTATCTATCGATGTCGTATCAATGGCCGGCTCCCCCAATGCAAAACGTACTTCGGGCAAATGTGCAACTCTGTCTCTCTGTCCACCTGAAGATTCGAAGAACATCGCCGTGGCAACCCGCTGATGGATGCCCTTCAATGGACCTTTTGTATCGGCATCCAAGGTTTTGGCGTGTGAGAATTGTCCAACAATATCGGCTTCGAGTGCAGGCACTAAACGCGGTTCTCCAAGCTGACCGATAACGACTGCTTGAAATTCCGGGACATACAGCGGAGCCGAGCCTATCGTCACCAAAGGTTCTCTCCGTGCTCCTTCGAAATGCTTCCTGTATACCCAGGATATCCACTGAGCGAACATCGCTAAGGTGCCGCGTGTCTGCTGGTACTGCGGTAATGCTTGCCACTTCCTTTGAAACACTGAAAGGGTAGCAGGATGGAAAGGATAGCACGCCTCAAATCTCTTGCGAAGGAAATCCTTCGCTTTTGCTTCCGTCACAGAAGTATCCACTGCAGTCCATTCAGGCGGTAATTGCGCCCGGCGTTCAAAGCACCAGTCGGCGTATTCTTTCGCAACCGCTTTGCGCACAGATTCCTTCCCGATGTCCTCAAAGAGCCTGCGTCTTACTACTTCGCTGATTTCGGTTTCATCGTTCGCAATCAGGTCCTTTGCTACACGCCGGACGACCTTTGTGATTCGTTCTTGCCATTCGAGATCTTTTGGTGTCATCTCTACCTGGCTGCGAGGCAGACTGATGATCGCAGCGCAATGCGTTGTTCCGGTCATTGCCACAGTCAGATTTTGAATGAAGGCATGGAATGAATCGGCGAGATCGCGATGGCGGTTGATGAAATTAAGAACCTCATCGAAAAGGATAAGAACTTTTCCGTCAGCGAACTTAAATAGCTCACCCAGCGCTTCCGTGCCGGGAGGACTTGTTAATGCCTTTTTCCCCAGACTCTCGACACCCGCTTTCCCACCAAGCTGATGAGCAATGTCGAGCCACGGAGTTTCACCACCTTCTTTCGGATCCCAGGCGTTGCCCACAAAGACAGCAACCTTGGCTTCGGGAATTTCACGTAAGCCAACATCCGCGATGAGATTGGTGACGCCAGCATTGCGTGTAGCCGTGGAGCGGTTCTTGATAAGGTGATACAGAGCAGTAAGCGTGTGTGTCTTGCCGCCGCCGAATTGCGTGACGAGCGTGAGTACAGGAGCAGTGTTCTCGGTCTTGCCGGAGAGTCTCCTGAGAACCATTCCCGCATGCTCTTTAAGTGCACGCGTAAAATATGTTCGAGAGAAGAAATGTTCAGCATCTCGATAGTCGAGCGGCGCTGTTCCGGCCACGACCTGTTCGAGCGCAATGGCAAATTCATCGGGATTGAACGAGCGGCCTTCTCTTACCTCAGCTCGTGGTGTTGCGACTTTATACCAGGGTTCCATAAATTGTTCCTATTTCTTTTTCTTCCGTGCTCTCTTCTTTGCTTGTTTTGCTTTTTTTTTCCGATGCTTCGAACTCTGAAACTGACGAATTGTGGCTTGGACTTGTCTTTCCCGTTCCAAGTTTCTTCTCCTCAGATCAGCCTTCTCGGCTTCTACTTTCTGCTTTTCCATCTCAATGCTTTTTTCAGCTTCTGTTCGTGCTTCAACGGCCTGTCTTTCAGCTTTTTCCGCAAGCTCCCATTTCATTTGTGCGACGAAGAATGGTTTCTGCAAATCATCGACTTTTTCAAAATCTGAGTCAATTGACGCTGCGTACTTATGCTCGGTTGCCTGTATGTATCTTTCCTTTTCTTTTTGGAATTCGAGCTTCGCTTGTGTAATGATGCTTCCGAATGTGCGTAAGTACCTCTCTTGATCAATAAATCTGATGCCAACGTAGAAAAAGTCCTGAAGCATACACTGCTGCAAAAGTTCTTTGTCGGCTATCTGCCCTGGCATGCTCGTGAGATAACGATAGATGGATTCGGGAGACCAAGTGATTATCAGATCATTATCGACTCGGTCTAAAACGTGGCTCTGAGAAACAAAATATGCCTTTTCGAAGGAGACCATGAGATCCTTTATCTTGACGCCGCCGCTTCGTAATGCCCTTATGATGAGCAACATCTCCGCCTCTGCGCTAACTTGTTCTGATCCACGGTATGTTCCGCGCTTGACTCTGTAATCAGTGATTCGGGATTCCAATTCGTTGATATCTCCCCATCGCGCCAATTCGAAACCCTCCAAATCGGATACGGATATCACACGGATTCCTTTTGATCCTAACAGCTTCTGCAACTCTTTGGGTTGGGTCCCTCGGGGAAATAATGTGTGCAAATACTCCTCGAAATCCATGACATTTGCCAATGCAACCTGCCTAATACACCCATCGATGAATAGATTTTGACGATATTCAGCTTGGGATGTGGACGCCTCAAGCACCGGAAGTGAATCAATTCTTTTCCCCTTCATGAAATTCACTGCCCAATCCAGATGGAGTGAGACTTCTGAGAGGAACTTATCCGTTGTAAAAACAATGATCCCTAGGTTTGACAGTCGAGAAAAGAGATCAACAGCATATTCATGATTATAGCTTCCTGTAGCCACTAACGGAAGCAAAACACTTGCATCAAAAAACCAAGCCGTTTGGCGAAACTGCTCAATTCTAAATTTCGAACATGTCGGGTCGAGCCCAATCATGTGATATGTAAAATAGCCTTGAGAGAGTGAGAGTAGATACTCTTTTTGTTGTTCAGTTGGTCTGATCAAGAAATCATGCGCGCTATCGATGAAGACGAGTCGGTGCGTTGTTTCAGCAATTTGGGAGGCTGCATCAGTTATCAAACGAAACATTTCCGGCATATCCTCCAACCCGACCGAGTTCGAGCTTAATAGGGCTTGTGTTATTGTTAAGCCGCGCCTCTTGAATGCATCAATGAGCAGTTTTCGAAGGATCGTGACCAACTCATCAAGTTTTTCGCTAGGGATGCTAGAAGCTTTTTTCGAAATGTCTAGTCGAAATTGACCAAAGGCTAAATCTTCTTCAAGCTTTCGAGTTTTCTCAATGTCTTGTACCTGCGTTGTGCCGAGTTGTGTTATCGATATATTGGATCCGGAAACATCGACCAAATTATCTTTGTGCAGCTCATTTATTGCAACAGTGACGACTTTTTCTACGTCGGAAGAATTCGACTGGGTTAACGTAGATAGTGGGGATCGAATTATGAGCGATGATATTTCGATCCCGGTTTTGTCAACGCCGGTAAGGCTCCTTAGAACCAAACTCTTTACAAGACTTGTCCAGACATCCGGCGCCTCCGATGCAAACCCAAAGAGTCTTCGATAAATAAAGATTGATGACGCAGTAGCAACCTCCTCTTCGTCGATTGGCTTCTCTTGTACTGAAGGGTGTTTAACTCTATGCAGGACAAACTTGTCGATGGTCGAAAGCAGGTTCTTCAGTTGGAGATGGTTCCTCGAATGATTTTCATAAAGAACCGTCCTAATGTTTTTTCTTTCGTAAAATTCTCTCACCTCACCTTTCGTTAGTCCAGTCGTAATGAAGTATATTGGGTGGGTAGGAGAAGCAGCTTGCTTGGCAACCTCCAAGATCATCTGTAAATCCGGATCAGTAACGCTATGCCCGATAATCAGGACGTCGAACATTTGAAACACAGTGACCAGCTTCTCACGAATGTGCGAGCGTGAACTGCCATACATTAGAGAAGAATAATCTGTCGAGGTAATCACGACATTGTTCGGGTCGTCGAGATCTGAATGAATTTTGACAATAAGATTAGATGCCCCATCACGGATTAATGATAAATCCTCCTTGCTATTCTTTAGGACTTTGAAATATGTCTTCTGCCTTGTAAGATGGACTGATATCTCATCATCATAATTCGTCGTGAAATAACATGCAAAGGGCCATTTTGAAAGCAAGGTGTATATTATGTCGGCTCCTCCCGTTGCAATTAACAGGCTTTTCAAAAGTTTGATAAGGTGATCCCTTCCTCCGAGGTCGATCTCCGCCTGACGGAGCATTTCTGGGTACTGTTTCTTCTCTAAGAATTTATTGTAGCTAAGCTCGTCTATGTTATTCGCCCTGGTTTTGAGAAATTCATATACTTTGAGACAAAGCACTTCCCAGGATGGATAACCCATTTCACATGATGGGCCTGATCCGACGAGCACGAAACATCGTCCAGTATTTATTTTTCTTATCAATTCTGGGTCAATCATAAATGAACTCCTGCTCGATAATCAATAAGGCTAGCTTACCTCCTCGGCACCGCAAGCAACATTGCATCGAGCAAACGCTTTTCCTCTGAGCTTTTTGGATACAGAGCCGAAAGCGCGTTCGCAAGACGAACGAAATCCGTCCCTCGTTTTTGCTCAGCTTCGATCAGTGCTTTGAGCGCGGCGGATTGTCCGCTTGCTTGAAGGAGCATTGCGGCGTGGACACGATCAAGGGTGGTTGCCTCGCGTGGTCTATCATCGATCGCAACGACGGTCTTTCTCCCGCGATTCACTTTCGTAGATTTCACGCTCGGAGCGATCGGTGCATCTTCACCCGCCTGACCGTCGGGCAGGTCTGCGAAGAGAATAAGCTGTCCAATGTCGGCTTTGCCCTTCTCAAGCTTTGCAGCAATTTTGGAAAGACTCTCTTCCCCAAACAATTGCTTTGCGCGCTCTTTGATGGGAATGAGTCGGACAACGCCCTTTTCGATCTCGATGATTCGTCCTTTCCACTTGTCAAGGTCGATGCCGAGTGGCTGAGCAAAACGACGCGCGACATCGTAAACAAGTGAATAACCGGCTTTCTTTTTGCCTCCTTTCTCTTCTTTCGCCTCTTCTTCATCTTCGTCATCCTCAACCTTTGCACCATTGCCATTCTGAGCACTTGAACTCATCAACGTCCAGAGGAACAGGGCGGTAAGGCGTGCGTCTTCTTCAAGCACACCGGCGGCGCCGTTGCGCGCTCGCGCTTCTGCCGTACCGAGAACTTGCTCAAGGGCCGTTCGACCAACAACTTCCCAGATGTATGAGAGATAACCTCGCTGATGCGGTTCGGCAGCCAATGGATCTCCGCCAAGAGGGATGTTGTTATCGTTCGCATCAACGACTTTCTCGTAACGGCTGTAGACCTCAAGCGCAGGACCGATGCAGGCAAAGACGAGATCAGCGCCGCGGACACCCTGCTGAGCAAGTCGTTCCATCCAATTGGCGACTTTGCCTTTCATTTCGTTATACACGTTCGTCCAGTCACCGATGCCGGCGTTGAGAGGACGGGGACGGCAAATGAGATGAACGCTTGCTGCCAATGCAGCAGATTTTTGAGCACGCATTCTCCCCGCCCTTTCTGTTGAGATGGGCCATGACGCAACTATAGTCCAACCAGATGATAGCATGCCCCCTAAAAGTGCCTCCCACCCCTCTGTAGTCTTATGAGCGAAAACAACACTTGCGATCCCATCTGCCTTCAAGATTCTTCGACCTTCAGCGAACGAACAAGCGATAGACTTTTCGAAAAAAGACTTATCCTTCGGCCGATTATTGTAAGTTTTAGTTTCGTCTTGGATAATCTCTTGATACTTTGGCGTCAGATGATTAGACGGATCGAAGGGATCTCCTAGCAAGCGGTGCTTGGGAACGAAGCGCTTAAGCCAAACAAAGAAAAAGTCAGACAAATCTGCATATGGAATTGCATCGTAGTAAGGTGGGTCGGTGAAGAGGAGGTTGGCTGATTCATCCGGTAGAGGTATCGATCGAGCATCTGAAATCGCTACTTGGCCAGTTGTCGTGAAGGGAACGGAGACTCGTTCAACAACTCCGGCAATTTGTTCTACACTGTTTGACAAGCTTCCACTCGCATCCGAAATGGGATTTGCCTCTGCAAACGACCAGATCATAGGAAGCGCTTGACGCATGAAAACATTTACTGAGATTTCACCTTTTGGGAACCATTGGACAAGTGAAGCGTGTCGATCCGGGAGTCTTGAGGCTGCAAAAGCCAACAACATTCGAACTGGATCTTCTGAGTTTCGAAACTTACGAATTAGGCTCTCAATCGTACAAATCGCCACCTTCTGCCTCGCCGTAAACAAATCGCCCCACGTAGTCATACCGTATCTCTGGACACGGAAGCCCAGAGTACCTTGCGGCGGTAGCGGCTCATCCGGCACTGGGCAGAGCATCTTTTGTGGGACAGGCATCTTGCCTGTCATGTCAGGTGACAGGCTGGAAGCCTGTGCTACTTTCCACTCATCGAGGATGGCTTTGAGCCGCTCTTGCGCCCTTCGCACCGCGTTGTAGTCACGCTCTGTAGGCAGGCGGTAATGCCTACCTTGCTCGCCCGGCTTGAGCGTCACCACGGCGAGTAGGCGTGCATCATCTGCTCCGCCGCGTCGAGGAACTAATTGCGCACGCACACGCTCTACCGGTAAGACCGTACCGCAGCAAAGACACTTTGCATTGCCGCGGTGCACTGTGCCGGCTGGAACATCAGAGTCTTTCTTTGGCTCGAAGATTTCAAATTCAATAGTTGGACAGGCATCTTGCCTGTCATACTTCAGCCAGATCCACTTGTAGTCTTCTACTTTCCCGACCAATCCCTTTTTCACTGGATTGTGCCGTATGTACTCAACCTTCTCCTCCCATTCCTCCCCGTGCCGGATGATGTGATCAAAGCTTTCATCCTGCCACAAGGCGCCTTTCCGTTTGAGAAGCTTGTTGACCTCGTTTGCCGAGTAGCTTTTGATGCTGTGGAGAATACTGCTCAATGTGGAAGTGGCCTGTGGCCTGTCGGACTGTTTGTGTGACAGGCTGGAAGCCTGTCCCACGAGTCTGAAAATCATGTGGACATGATCCGGCATGACCACGGCAGCATCGAGGTCGATCTTCTTGCCATGCCAGTGGATCACCGCTGCCAGAACCACATCGCGCGCTTGTTCCGGCAGTTCTATGCCGTTGGTACAATGAAATGTCACGAAGTACGTAGCGTCGGGTGTCTGCAGGTGAGGCAGATGTCTGGATCGTATGCCAAGCTCAGGGTGTTTCCAGGGATTGACAGGCTGGAAGCCTGTTACTGGGTCAGGCATCCTGCTTGACGGTTTGATGACCTTGTATCTCAGTGCCCGCTGGCGGCTCGTGTTGTTGCACAGCCAGAACGAGCGTACAAGCGGAATCTCGGCACCACAGTTCGGCGATTCGCACGTCACTGTCCGAGCCCAAAGGTATGCAATGGGCTTCGAGCCATCGGGATCCGGAGGATAAAAGTCGGCAAGTTCTTTTTCTGCTTCGGCTTTTGTCTCTGCACCAACGCGCCGCAGTTCATCGGCCAGCTTCTTCCCGTGTCGGGGAATGTCTTCGAGCATCACCTTGAGAATCAAACAAGCAACCGGGTTAAGATCGCTGGCAAAGGTATCGCAACCAACGCGCAGCGCTTCCAGCGGAATCGAGCCACCGCCCGCAAATGGATCGACGACGAGAGGTGGTTCTTCACCATATGCTGCCTTTACCAATGCCCGTGCGACTTCAAGATAGGTCGGATGAGCTGAATGGTCCCAATTCGAAAAATCGGCGATGAACTTGAGCAGCTTTGCGCGCAAGTCCTCATTGCTTTTTCCCACATTACCGACAAGTTTTGGCAACAGTTGTCGCGCCTGTGTCTTGAAATCTTCGGGGCAGTGCTCATCACACAGGTCAGGTAAAAGCAAACCCATAAGCACAGCGCGGCACGCAGCCAATGGTCGCCGGGCCCACCACTGATGTAAACCTTGTGGATGGTACTTGAAGATTTTCTTTTCAGCTAACGAGGACCTACTGACCTCAGCGATCGGAAAGTCAACTTCGATCAGGCGTTTGCATTCTTTGGGGATCATAGAAAGGGTTCAAATTTCAGGAATCTGCTCATGTCAGGTCTTGGTGATCCTGTTAATGGCTCTGTGAGCAGGTTACGCAAGCGATGGAGAAACAATGAGTTAAGAGATAATGGGTTCATATCAGACGTTCGTGAGCCTATTAATGGTTACGTGAGCCTATTCTTTTCCACCGGGCATCACGGCCCTTACCCAGTGCGATGATGCCTTTTTTCCTCTTCATCTCCTGCAAGGCACGTTTGAGTGTTGCAAATGAAACCCCCGGACAAGCTCTCTGCAGGTCTGAAAAAGAGAACTCTTCGGGGAGCCGCTCTATTGCCGCGATAACCATCTCTCGCTTGGCACCCCTGGCGGTCGTGATCACGCCGACACGACTTTCAAACTCGTTATAGGCAGCCGTCAACATCCCCAGAAAATAATTCCACCACGGATGCAGGTCGTGTTCTCCCTCGTGCCAGCGTTGAGAGCTTTGGTGGAGTGCTTCGTAATAGGTCTCTTTGCTCTCCTCGATGACACGCTCCAGACTGATGAAGCGTCCGACTTCGTAACCGGCGTGATACAGAAGCAGGAGTGTCAAAAGCCGACCGATGCGCCCGTTACCGTCTTTGAAGGGATGGATGCATTCGAAATCGAACACAAACGATGCAATGATGAGGAGCGGCTCGGCCTTCTTCTGCTGAATATTCTCGTGATACAACTCGCAGAGTCCCTCCATTGCCGCCGGTGTCACCCCTGCCGAGAGGGGTCGAAACCTCATGACCTTTCGCCCGTCCGGCAAAACCTCGATAATCGCGTTGTCCTCTTTCTTCCACACTCCCGCTTCTTCTGTTGTGTAGCGATACATTTGTTTGTGCCATTGCAAGATGAGCGTCGGTGAGAGTTTGTGTTTTGCTGCATTGGCGTGTATCTCCGCAAGAACATCACGGTATCCGGCAACTTCCTGTTCTGAACGATCCTTTGGTCTCGACTTCTTTGCCATAATCGCTTCGAGACGATCTCGAGCGACAGTGATTCCTTCGATACGGTTACTCGATTCCGTGCTTTGAATCATCGCCACTCGTTTCAAGGTCTCGAGAACTTCTGGAAACTGGTCTCGGTAGAGGACCTGGCGACCTCGGAATTCTCCGAGACTCCGTACCGCCATCAGGAGGTTCTGCGAAATCGGTTGGTGAACGAAATAGTCGTGTTCGAAAGACCTCATTCGCTATCTCCGTAAGGCGCTCGTGGTTCACTGATGGTCATTGCTCCACCGACTGATTTCACGTTGAGAGTATAGTGTGCAACCTTCTTCACCTCGTGCCACTCTTTGGAAGCAGGGTCTTTTTCTGTAATGAGTCGGGGATTGTCTGATGCGCAGTCCACAACCACATAGAGCCAGTAGCAATCACGCCTGTCTTCTGCCACACGATGTTCATTGGGAGTGAGGAGAATTGTTCCCTCGCCGGCTGAAAGACCTTTGACTTCAATCAGTCGCAATTCTCCTGAGCGAGTATCCAAACTGGTGAGATCGTAGCCTAAGTCCTGCTCGTGCACATCTGTAACGACTCGCCCTGCGTTCCGCTCGAACTCCATTGCAATCCGCATTGCGATTTCTTCCACGGCTTTGTTCGGCTTGAGATTCTGAATTTCGGGCTTTGACGAGTCTGGATGCGGTAGAACGAGAACGCTTGAAATGCGCTCAACATTCTGGAGAGTTAAGGAGCGTTGACGCGCAAGTTCCTCACGCCGCCGTTGCCGGCGAGCGAGAAGCTCGGAGTGTCGTTCTTCTGCCTTCGCAAGGTTTGCCGCTGCAAGCGGGTCGCCCCGGAGTTTTTCTTCTTCAAATTTCCCAATCTTCTGGTCCTCGCGAGCTATCAGTTCGGTAAGCGAAAGTTCGATGTGCCGTGCAATGCGATCAATTTCAGCGAGCCTCTCTTTTCGGATTTCTTCCAAGAACGGTTGAAGTTTGTTCTGATGAATCCATTCAGTCGCTTCCGGGAGATTAGCAACCTTCGGGAGTTCCTTCGGCAGTTCGGTCGGAATGAAGTCGTTAAGCACACCTGGGTCAAAGCTTACGGGAGGTTCATGGTTGCTTAAATGAATGGCAAACAGGGTGTCGTGAATGACGGAGCCAAGCCCGTCAACAATGCGTGCTCGATAGAAATCAAGTCGAACTGGATCAGTGTGTTTGAGAGAATAGAAGCACGCGCCGTTTACAAGCGATTCGCGGGAATTATCAAGAGCAAATCTTCTCAATGCTTCGAACAATGGATGACCAGGCGTTACCCATTCAAGATTATTCTCCTCGGCGACTTTCCGATCAGTGGAGAGTTGAGGATACCTGTGGACAACGGTTCCGAATTTCCAATCTGGCTCAACCTCGTAACGTTTCAAGATAGAAGGCGTTGGTCCAGGGACGAAGGTGTGGGGAAGATTCTTGACAGGTTGCAGCATGAATCCAAGATGTTGAGCAGTCTCCCGCATAAAACGCGCAATGGTTTCCGGAACGAGTCTGCGTTCCTGTGCACGAGCTCGTCGCTCGACAAGCATTTCGAGATTCAACGACTTTGTTGCAAGTCCCTCAAGAGCATTTTGGCAAATCGCTCGGAACCTCTCCTCGCTGACATTCTCCAGGACTCTACTTTCCAGATCAACGTCCCCAAATTTTCCTGCATAGTAATCCCTCAACACCCGTTCAAGATGAGCTGCGGGAAGAATTTCTCCGACCACGTTAAAGACGGCGTCATCTTCAAGCGCGTTTCGGATTTCTTGCAGTTTTTCTAAGAGGCGACGAAGTATTCTTCCCTCGACCGTGTTTGTCGCAACAAAGTTGAAAATCAGGCAATCCTTTGTCTGGCCGTAACGGTGGATCCGGCCCATTCGCTGCTCAAGACGATTGGGATTCCAGGGGATGTCATAGTTGAACATGATATGACAAACCTGAAGGTTGATTCCTTCGCCGGCCGCCTCGGTTGCAACGAGTATCTGAAAATTTCCTTCTCTGAATTGCTGCTCGGCATACAACCTCGTTCCGGGCTCTTCACGAGAACCGGGCTTCATTTGCCCATGGATGAATCCGACCTTGAATCCCCACTGCTTCAGTTTTTCAACAAGATACTCGAGCGTGTCACGATACTCTGTGAAAATAAGGAGGCGTTCATCGCTCTTGTCGAAAAAGCCTTGTTCCTGCAAAAGGGCTTTCAGTTTAGCCAACTTTGACTCGGTGCCACTCTCTTCGACTTTCTTTGCTTTCTCAGCAAGTTCTCTGAGCTCTCGAATTTCTTGCTGAACTTCATCGGTGTTGTTTGTCAAGCTAATTGCCTCGACAATTTGTTCGAGCCTCTCCCGTTCCGTATCCTCAAGTTCATCCCACTCGTCTGCATCCGGGATTTCCGGTGGTGAGATTGCTACAAGTTGCCGAGCCGCTTTGAGAGAATCTGCGAGTCTTTTTGCGCGATTCTGCAATGACTGTTCAAGCGCATGCGTGCTGGATGCAAGCCTTCTTTGAAACAATGACATCAAGAAACCGATAGCGCGAGCGCGTGGATCCTCTTCGTTTGCCGCAGCTCGAGCGCTCTGTCTCTTTACAAAGCGGGTCACTTCCTGATAAAGCTCTAATTCAGAACCATCAATGTTAAAGCTTGCCGTATGGGGGATTCTATTGGTGAAAATCTTTCTTGCCTGATAAGAACCATCCGCCTGTCGTTCTGGGAAATACACCATTGCTTCTTTGGTGCGTCGTAGATAAAAAGGAGCGCGCCGTTGCTCCATCGCTTGCCTTATCGAGCGAACGTCCGCGTACGCATCTTGATCGAGGAGTTGCAAAAACAAAGTGAAATTGATGGGGTCGCCCTTGTGCGGAGTGGCCGTGAGCATGAGAAGATGATCGGTCCGGTCACGCAACAGTTCGCCAAGCCGATACCGCTGACTCTTTTTGTCTTCGGCGGCTGCCGACATTCGGTGCGCCTCATCGACAATTACCAAATCCCAATTGCATTGCCGCAGGCCGGGCAAGATATCCTCGCGCTTCGCCAAATCAAGAGACGTGATAATCTGTTTTTGTTCCAACCACAGGTTGACGCCAAATTGTTCACGGAGCTCTCTTCCGGAGCGAACGTGAAATGTCTCGTTGAACTTTTCCTTGAGTTCACGTTGCCACTGGAACGCAAGGTTGGCCGGACAAACAACAAGTATGCGTTCTGCAAGTCCGCGCAGCTTTAGCTCTCGGACTAGCAATCCAGACATGATAGTCTTGCCAGCACCGGCATCATCGGCAAGCAGGAAGCGAACGCGGGAAAGTTTAAGCAAATAATCGTAGACAGCCTCGAGCTGGTGGGGCAGCGGGTCGACACGAGAAATTGAGAGTCCGAAATAGGGATCGAATTCGTAGGCGATACCAATCGAGAGAGCTTGGATTCCGAGACGAAGAACGTTTCCATCACCTTTGTAGGAAAATGTTGGCTGTAGAACTTTGAGCTTCGAGATGTCAGCCGATGATAACGTGACAGTGCGGAATCGTTCGCTGCGCGTGAAGACGACTCCAATGACCCAGGAGTCGATCCCGTTGGCCTCAACCGTCACGACACGGACAGGTTCATTGAATAGGTCTCCGATCAGTATTTGACCTGGTTTGATCATGCTGTTTTTGAAATCACACGATGAGACACAAACGAGAAATTCGGAAGCTCGCCTGCCGGTTTTTCACGGACGGCACAACCTGGAAACATTGTTGCAGGGGGCCTCTTTCTCATCCTCCGTTGAGAAAGCCTCTGTAAATGTAGCACAAAATCGTCCGGAATCAATTTGGGACTCTCCTAATGGATTCCCATCGACGCGCGGGCTCCTTACCTTCCTTCGTGAACGACAGCCACAGCAGCAATCCCGCAAACGCTGCGTACGCCAGCGTGAACTGAAACGGAATCTGCCGGAGCGGCTCTCCGAGCGCCCAAGGCAGATACATCACTCCGTCCGGCAGAGCGGAATGGATGATACCGAAGAACGTCAGCACGGCGAGCGCCAGCAAGTACCACGCGGCTCTTCGCAGTCGGCGGTCGATCATCTCGGCGAGGAACGCCCCCCAGAGCATCGCCGTTACGATAAATCCGTTCCCGAGTGCGACTGTGACCAACCATTCCGGAAGCGCTTTGCCGGGAAGGGCGAGGAGCTTGTGGAAAATCTCCGGCGGCACGACATCCGGATTGCCGAACTTGATGGCGAGGAGACGCGCAACGGTCGGAAGGAATGCAAATGCCACTGCTGCCCCGTGACGAGCCGGACAGGCATGGAACGACTGCACGATGATATCCAACGCCACGAAAATCAGGATCGGTGCAAGGACGGCCCGTGGGATAAGCTCAACGATGAACGACACGTACCCGAGAATACCGCCGAGACCGATAAAGATGCCGGTCAGGAGCGTGTATCCGGCCCGGGAGCCCATGTGCTTGTACGCCGGCTGGCCGATGTACGGAGTCGACTGCGCGACACCGCCGCAGAGGCCTGCGACCAGAGTCGCAAACGCTTCCGTGAGCAGGATGTTGCGAGTGTTGTAATCGTCGCCGGCGACGCGCGCGCTTTCCGTCACATTGATCCCGCCGACGACCGTGAGAATGCCGAACGGAATCGCGATCGGCAGATACGTCAAGGCCGGCTGAATGCCCTTGATGAAATCGAGCGTTGGGAGGGGAAGACCGAAGTGCAGCTCCAACGGCGGCGCTCCCGCGTACGTTCCCCCGATCAATCCGGTATGCCCCAGCGCGTAGTAGATCACTGTCCCGACCAACACCGACGCGAATACTCCCGGAAGGTTGGCCGGCAGCTTGATGCCGGCAACAAGCGTATAGAACACGATTCCAAGAGCAATCAATCCCACCAGCGGCATGCCGAAGATATCCACGAGCGGCGTGAATCCGATCAGCGCCAGGCCGATGCCCGCGAGCGACCCGAGAAGACCCGCCTGCGGAACGATCTTCTGAACCCAGCGTCCGAGGAACGAGAACACAAGCTTCACCCCGCCCATCATCACCATGGTGGCCATGCCGAGGTACCACGTCATCATCGCGGCGTCGCGTTCAGCCATCCCCTGCGCCTTGAAGCCGATGAACGCAGGCCCGAGGACCACCAGCGCCATCCCGATCGTTGACGGAGTGTCGAGTCCCAACGGCATGGCGGTGACGGCGGGATTGCCGGACTTCTTGGCCAGACGGAACGCCATCCACGTGTACACCAAATCCCCGAACAGCACGCCGAACGCCGTGCCGGGAAACATGCGCGTGTACACGATGTCGGCTGGGAATCCGAAGACAAAGACGAGAATACCGGCCAGGAAGGAGAGGACCGTGAGGTTGTCGAACATCAGTCCGAAGAACCCGTTCAGGTCCCCCAACACAAACCATTTGTATCTGTTCTGCGGTGAGGTCATAGATGGTCCGTTGAGTAATGGTGGTGCTCTGTAGGAATTGGTGTTACGATGCCAACAAGCCTGCAATGGAGGCCGTCATCCAGGTGGCGATGGTGCCGCCCAGAACCGCCCGCAACCCCAGCTTGGCGATATCACTGCGGCGGTTTTCCGCCAGCGGACTGATTCCGCCGATCTGGATTGCAATGGAAGAGAAATTTGCGAATCCGCACAGAGCATATGTCGCGATGACGATCGACTTGCCGGACAACTGTCCCGCTGCCACAAGTTCCGCCATCCGCAGGTAGGCGACGAACTCATTGACGACGAGCTTGACGCCCATGAGACTGCCGACATTCAGCGCATCGTGCCACGGCACGCCGATGATCACGGCGATAAACTGGAACACCAGTCCGAACAGCAGTTCCAGCGAAAGCGTCTTGCCGAAGCGGGCCTGGCAGAGGACGTTCAAGCCGCTCGCGTCTCCCACTGCGCCGAGAATGGAATTGAGCAGTGCGATAGCGGCGATAAAGGCAATCAGCATCCCCCCCACATTCAGCGCCAGCCGGACGCCGTCGGATGCGCCCGAAGCCGCCGCCTCAATCACGTTCTGGTGGGATCGTTCCACCGTGATGCGCACCGTCCCCATCGTCAGCGGTTCTCCCGACTCCGGAATAAGCATTTTGGCGACCACCATCGTGGCTGGGGCGGCCATGATGCTCGCCGCCAGCAGATGGCCCGCGAAGTATACCTGTGCATCACTCACCGGGATGCCTTGCCATTTGGCAAGCGCCAGACCGAGAATCTGCATGTAGGCCGCCAGCACGCCGCCGGCGATATGTGCCATGCCGCTGGTCATGATCGTGAACAGCTCGGAGTTCGTCATGGAGGCGATATACGGCCGGATCACCAGCGGGGCTTCGGTTTGACCGATGAAGACATTCGCCGCAACGTCGAGAGATTCTGCGCCGCTGGTCCCCATAAGCCGCGCCATGACCCAGGCAATTCCCTGGACGATCTTTTGCATGATTCCGAGGTAGTACATGATCGCCATGAACGACGCAAAGAAAATGATGGTGGGGAGCACCTGGAAAGCGAAGATCATGCCGAGACTGTCCGGCTGGCCGGGTCCTTTGGCCAACACGCCGAATACGAACTGCGCACCGTCCGCGGCGAAGCTGAAGAGGTAGACGAAGAACTTGCTGATGGCGTTGAAGATTTCCCGTCCGGCCGTGGTTCGAACCACGAGGAACGCAAACGCAAACTGCAGGAGAATCCCGACGGCGACAAGCCGCCAGTTGATGGAACGCCGGTTCGATGAGAATGCAAAGGCGAGGAACGTGACACACGCGAGGCCCAGCAGGCCCCGCGCCACGGAAGTTACATCCATAAGTCTCCCACGTCAGGAATGGGTTTTGAACGTGCCCCCATTTTCGGGGCCGCGAAGGAAATTGCGATCAGTACGAAAAAGAAAAACTGCCTAGACCATCGAACGCCGCAGTTGACGTTTCAACTGGTGTATCTCGCGGCGGATCCGCTTTAGGGCGTCGGCATCGTGTTGGGCGGCGGCAGCGTCGCGGTCCGCTTTGAGCTTTCGGATTTTCTGCTTGATCGCCGTCTTCTCTGCACCCACCGCATGATGATGGGGAATTTCCACACCGAGCACGCGGCACAGGATCGGAAGCAGTTGCTCCTTGTGCATCGTGCTGACACCCGTGAGTTGTTCGTTCTCGGTCGCCTTCGCAATCTCCCTCAGCTCGGCAACCGTTTTCTTGCTGAGTTCTGCGTAGGTGTGCGCCATACACCCTCCTCCGTCGATGAGTGATCGCTGAGATGATGAACGCTTATCGCTCCAGGCCGACTTCCTGCAACAGCGGACGGACAGCGACCGGTCCTCCCTGGCGCGCCGATCTCCGGATCGCTTCCATCACGCAAAACGTCTCGATCCCTTCTTCGAGATCGGGCGAGTAGGGCCGGTTCGTCAGGAGCGCTTCGGCAAAATAATCGGCGTAGTTCGCAAACTCGCCGTAATGCATCCCGTGGATTTCGCTGTTGAAATAGTAGTGCCGCAGTTCGTACAGCGGGTCTTCCAGCATCTCTGTCCCGTCGTCGTTGCTGTACCGGTATTTCATGTCATGGTACTGGGCGAGACTCGAGTTGCGTGTTCCGTACAGCATCAGTTCGATGGAGTTCCGTGCGCTTGGCAGCTCTTTCAGTCCGTAATGGCCGAGGGCGCGGCCCAGACGTCCGTCGTGCGTGCGCAGGTGCACCGTGTACAGGTCGAATCCTTTGAGACCGTACTGTTTCCCCAACTTCGTCGTGAAGCCGTAGGCGTGCACTTCTTCGATCCGGCCGAGATACCAGCGGACCAAATCCACCGGATGGCTCATGCCGAGGAAAATCCAGTCCGTGTCCGTCGCCGCCCACGGACTCTTCTCGTAGAACCAATCCATACGATGGATGTAATGTGCATCGACGAGCTCCAGTTCCCCGATGAGTCCCCGGTCGTACGATTGCCGCTGGCGGATGAAGGGTTCGAAGAAGCGGGTACTCTGGCCGACAAACAGTTTCCTCCCCGTTCGCCGTCCCGCCTCCAGGACCTTTCGAGCGTCCTCCATGGAAATCAGCATCGGCTTGGCGCAGATGACATCCTTCCCGGCTTCGAGGGCCTGGATCATATGCTGTCCGTGAAGAGCGTCGGGAGTGTAGATGGCCACGATGTCGATGTCTGGACGGCCGAGCATCGATTCGTAGTTCCTTGTGTAGAACAGATCGGGGTGCTCGTGTTGCAGCTCGACGATCTTCTGTTCGTTCTGGTCGCATCCGGCGATGGCGCGGCAGAACGACGCCCGCGCAAGTCCGACGAGAAGCGTACGCCCTTCGCTCAGTCCGACCACGCCGATCCCCTTCTTGGGGCCGGTGTACTCAGGATGCCGCTTCAGACGCTCCAGTCGCTTCGTAAGAAAATCTCTCACAAACCACCTCCCGCGAAATGCGCATCAGTTTGCAGGAATGAATCCCGTCCACCGCCGCAGGGGAACGGACGCTCAGAAGATGACGCCGGCGATCAGAATGAGATTGGAGAACTTTGTCGTCTCGCCCGTGCGCACAAAGCTGATGTTCGATTCGGTGCGGCAAAATTCCTTGAACCGCTCGTGGCTGATTTTCTTGACGGGCACATCTTTCAAGATGGTCATGAGCTCATTGAAGATTTGTGGACTGACTTTCTGCATCTCGCGGGCAACGATCGCTCCTTCGATGTGCAGTTCTTCCAAAACGACTTTCACCGTGTCCACGAGCCGCGGGATGTTGGCGGTAAGGATTACGTCCGCCACCGGCCGGTTGTGGGGAATCGGGTAGCCGCTGTCGCAGATCACCAGCATATCCCCATGCCCCATGCCGGCAACGATGCGGGCGAGTTCGGAGTTAAGTATGCCTTTCTTTTTCATGTGGTCTCCTCGGTGGAAAGCGTTACGGCCGAAAATCCGCGTTCGGGCGATGGACATTCGCCCAACATACGATTGTCAGGCCGAGGATGGCCCGGGCCCGCGCAAAGTCGTAAATGGCCGCGATCCGGTCCTGATACCGGCCGATGGAGCGGCTTTCCTTGCCGGTTTTCAGAAACTTTTCCAGAAACGCATCAAAATTGGACCGGTTCTTCTGTTCTTGATCTTTGCCACGTGTTCGTCCGTCGATTGAAGTGCGCAGCGGCTACGAGTACACACAGCGGCGTGCCTCGTCCGTGAATGCTTCCAGCAGCGGCAAATCTGCTTCGAAGAAATGGTCGGACGGACAGAGGATGTATCCTCCGCCGGCCCCGGCATCTTCG
>Ga0334722_10002426_pt1 | contig 21220 bp, 19 predicted proteins | sample C3_bottom_MG_FD_207210 | JGI IMG/M metagenome (GOLD analysis project Ga0334722, IMG submission 207210) | Sediment microbial communities from Yellowstone Lake, YNP, Wyoming, USA - C3_bottom | ecosystem: Environmental > Aquatic > Freshwater > Lake > Sediment | place: USA: Wyoming | collected... | reverse complement strand
GGGTGGATCAAGCGCATGAGAAACTCGAGCCCACATGGATCAAGCTCGTGAGAAACTCACCGCTTTGACTGGATCATCCTCGTGAGAAACTCTCGATTTCGGTGGATCATGCTCGTGGAAAATGACAGGGCGACGCGCGAGCTCGACGCGCTTCGGCTACCGGAAGGCGCCATTGAGCTCCGCGTATTGGACGGCATCACCGGTGGTACTTCGCTACGCGACATCGTGCGGCCGGTCACGGGAGGGCTAATGATCAGCTCGAACTACGATGCCACGTCAGGGTACTGCTCCGCAGGCCTCCAGGTCTGGAAGAACGACGCGAATGGATACCCAGACCCGTCGCAGGGTCGTTTCATCCTCACCGCGAACCACTGCGCGCCTCCCATCGGCGCAGTGACGGGTCTCACATTTGGCCAGCCGCACCGCGGGTACGGCTTGCACGCCACCGAAGTGGCAAACGCCGAGGTGTTCACCGATGCACGCTGCCCGTACGCGCCCACACCATGCACATACGCCGACGTCGCAGTGCTGCAGGTGTCGGATTCCGTGAGCTCGACCTGGCAGCGGGTAGCGCTCTCGAACACGTCGAATCCGCCGGCGTATTTCGGGCAACTGAGTCTGAACACCTCAGTCTGGAGTGCCGTGCCGGGCCAGCCGGTCCGACGTGTCGGCGCGCGCAGCGGGCAGCGGGACGGAACCGTCACGAAGAGCTGCTATGACCTGCCCGTTGGAGGTATTTACGTCCTGTGCTCGGTCGAAGTGAACGGGTACGCTAATGGAGGGGACAGCGGTGGTCCCGTGTACACACCGCTAACGGCGGGATACTCCGATTCACCGTGGCCCTCCGGGGTCTTCCACAGCTACACCACGGGCAGCAATAATCCGTATTGGTTCTCGTCGGTTGGGTCGATCCTCTACGCGCTCGGTGGAGCGTACACGATTTAGGGTGCCGGGTGCGGTACCTCCCGCCTGCGCGCGACAGCAGGCGGTCGCGCGCAGGCGGTCTTTCAAGAACACCACTCAAAAGGAACCTGAACGATGAAGCCTAAGCGTTCTTGCTTTCCGCTCCTTGCACTGTTCCTCTTCGGCGTCGCGTGCAACACGCCATCAGCACTCGGGCTCGCAGAGTCGCTGCGGGCGAATATCGTACGGTCAGTCGCGCAGCTCGACTACGATGTCGAGGTCAGGATCGAGAATGCAGGTGCACAGCCACGTTACGTCGAGCGGTGCGTCGCGGTCCAGCGCCGCGTCGGAGTCGAGTGGGCGACCGACCCGTACCTGAGCGGCGGCTGTGCGACAACGCCGCGGGAGCTTGTCGCATCCGGTGGCGCGGTGACGCGACATATCATCCTGCGACGGTCCGCGCTATCCGAGACAGACATCGCCACCGGTGTCTTTCGCTTCGTCTTCCTCGTCGGGGCGAGCGAATCACCGACGGACGAGCGCGTGAGCAGCATTGCAACGCGGTCTTTCAGTCTCTGAGCGACTTTCGTTCGACAGGGCCCGTTTGTCTGCTTAGCAACGGTGAGTGGACGGGGGGACCCTCAGGGCCAGCGCGGAGCACGACGGTTAGGGTACGCCGAACTCGGTCTTCTCCATCTGAGTCGCTCACAAGAGCAGCGTCGTCCCAAGCACCCCCGTTACCTATAATATGTATTATGTAAACTATACCAGGTGGAGAACCCAGCAAACCGTGGAGAATGCCATCCCCTGCGCCTGCAAGAAGTTCGACGATTGATGTTGCGGTGGTGGCGCTTCTCTGCCGAGCGCGTCAGATGCTGTTCGCCCGTCAGGACGCGACGTCGCGCACGCTACAGCTCGGCCGTCCGCCCCAGATACACGACCTGTGCTTCGCCGCACAACGATGGCCAGATGTGCCCGTTATCCTTGTGGCGCAACGTCACGGTCAGCGTCCGCTCCGACCTGGTCTTGAGCCGCACGACCTGACCGGCCAGCCCCCACGCCTCGAGCAGCGCCGCACTGGCCACCGACCCGGTGCCGCAGGCCAGCGTTTCGGCCTCTACCCCACGCTCGTACGTGCGGATCAGGAACTCGTCCGGGCCCACCGGAGCCACGAAATTGACGTTCGCCCCGGCCTTGAGCCGCTTGTCCAGCCGCAGCGGCCGTCCGCGCCCCACCACGTCCACCTTCGACGTATCGTCCACCAGGACAACGAGATGCGGCACGCCGGTGTCGGCGAAGCCAATCCGCTGCTCCCCCGGCAGCCGCTCGAAGGGACTCTCCGGGGTCAGCTCACGAACGGGCTGCAGGTCGACCTCCGGCCTGCCATCCTTGAAATGGCCGGTCATGACGCCGGCGTCCGTTTCGAAATGGCTCGTCCCGTCGCCAATCACGCCGAGCTCGCGAGCCAACCGGACGCTGCACAGCGAGGCGTTGCCGCAGAGCTCGCCGAGGCTGCCATCTCGGTTGAAGTAACGAATCCTAAAGGATTGGTACGTATCACTATGCAAAAACACCACGCCGTCCGCGCCGATGCCGGTACCCTGCGCGCAAAGGGTGCGCACCGCGTCGGCGTTTTCGAGCGTGTGCGCGACCCCTTGGTTGATCCGCACGTCGAAGAAGACGAAATCGTTCCCCGACCCCGACATCTTGTAGAATGGATGGCCGTCCGGAATGCTCATAGTTGCCTCGTAAGCTGCCACCACCGAAGGCGCCAGACCATGAAGATGGCCTCGCGCACGATGTGGCCGCTCATCTTGCTGTCGCCGACCGTCCGGTCGGTGAACACGATCGGGATCTCCCGTCCGCGAAATCCCTTGCTGAACGCGCGCATCGACATCTCGATCTGGAACGCATAGCCGTTGGACTTTACCGCATCGAGATCGATGGCCGCCAGCACCCGCCGGTGAAAGCACTTGAAGCCGCCGGTGCCATCCCAAAGCTTCATCCCGGTGACGATCCGGGCGTAGATGTTGGCACAGTAGCTGAGCATCAGGCGCTTCATGGGCCAGTTCACCACCGTCACGCGCCCGTTGAGATAGCGCGAGCCGAGCACGAAGTCGGCCTCCTGGGCGGCGGCGAGAAATTCGGGCAGGTGTCGCGGGTCGTGCGAGAAGTCCGCGTCCATCTCGAAGATGTACTCGTAGTCGCGCGCGAGCGCCCAGCGAAAGCCATCACGATACGCTGTCCCCAGCCCCATCTTGCCGGGACGCCGCAACAGGTGCACGCGCGGATCGCGCGCGCCGATGTCCTGCACGAGGTCGCCGGTCTGGTCGGGCGAGTTGTCGTCCACCACCAGCACTTCGATGCGCGGGTCCTTGTCGAGCACCTGCGCGATGAGTGTCGGAATATTCTCGCGCTCGTTGTACGTGGGGACGATGATCAGGGCCTTCTCAGACATGGGATCCTTGCCTCGTGCGGCGATCGGCGGCCCAGCCGGTGGCGGCGAGCAGCAAGCTGAGGACGAGGGCCGCGAACGTCACGGTGCGTCCCCTGGGATATGTCGCGTTGTCGAACGTGAACTCCACGGTGGTGGCGCCCGCCGGCAACGGCACCCCCATGAGCACATAGTCGGCCCGGTACACGGGCGCGGGCTTGCCATCGATCCTCGCCGACCAGCCGGGATAGAAATTCTCCGAGGCGACGAGGGCCGAACCGGCCGGCGCCGGCGCACTGAGCCGCACCATGAAGTGTCCCGGACGGTAATCGCTGGTGCTCGTCGTGATCGCCAACGCGCTCGGCAGCGACGTGATAGTGCCCGCCTGCACCGCGGCCGACGTGTCGAAGATCGCCACCTGATACGTGGCGAAGTTCGGCAGCGACGCGGCCTGCAGCACCACGTCGTCGGGATACTTGGCCATCACCGGAGCGACCCACGCGAAGGGATGCTCGCCCGGCAGCTTGTACAGCGCCACCCGCGTTCCGGCCGCATCGTTCAGCGGCCCCGCCACGCGCTCGGCGCCGTCGATGGGCAGACTGTCGAGGTTGGTCAGGAAATAGCCGATGTTCATCAGCTGCCAGAACGAGGGATTCAGCAGTTGGCTGTACCCTTCGTCCCTCTTGCCGAGTTGCTGATAGCGGCCGAGTTCGTTGCCGTGGTACCCCGTGGCGGAGCGAATGCCGTGGACCATGAGCGCGTCGCCCATCAGCGCTGGGTCGTGCGGCGCGAGGGGATTGCCCTGGCCCACGGGAAACACGGCGACGCGCGTCGGTTCCTTGAGCCGCTTGACATAATCGATGGCGGCGTCGCGGGCGAAGAGCTTCGACGCCGGCGCGGAGAACTGCCAGTACTGCCGCTCGATGGTCCAGAGGTCGGCGGCGACGATGAGCGGCAGCGCGATCACCGCATGGCGCGCCGTCAGCTTACCTCGCGCCAGTGCGATGATGACCCCTGCCCCGAGGGCGACGAACAGGAACGAACGCCACGCGCCGAGCGTGACGTTCCTCGCGTTGGCGTCCACCGCATCGATGAGGCTCGGGTCGACGACCAGCGTGCGCGCGAGTCCGGTAAAGGCGCCGGCCGTCGCCAGCAACGCCACGGCCGCCGCGCCGACGACCCAGCCGATGGCGTACCGGGGCGAGGCCTTGCCCGCGAGCAGCCGTTCCACGCCGAGCGCGGCGAGCATCGCAATGGCGAACGCGAACACGAACATCATGGTGCTGGGCGCCTTGAAGAACGGCGTGCCTGGCACAAGGGTGTAGATCAGGTGGAAGAACGGCGTGGAGCTTCCCAGCGCCCACAGCAACGCGACGATGGCGACGCCGAGCCAGAAGCGCCGAAACGCGCGACGCGCTTCCCCGCCGACGCCGAACGCGAGCGGCGCCAGCATCAGCACGAGCGCGCCGAGATACTCGCTGTGCAAGTGAATGCCGTTGCGGCCCCAGTAGCTGTCGAGGATGCCGGAGAACTGCGGCAGGTAGACGTTGATCAGTTCCTCGAGCGGCCACGAGTATGCCGTGGCGAACGCATAGTCGCGACCACCGGCGCGCGGCGACCACGGCGTGTACTCGCTGAGCGGGAGGTACTGGATGGCGCTGATCGCGAGGCCCAGCACCACCGCGCCGAACGCGAACCCGAGGCGCGTGATGGCCACGCGACGATCGAGTCCGGGCGTGCCAAAGGCGACCAGCAACGCCCAGGCGCCGGCAACGAGCAGGTGGTACTGCAGCAACTGCGGATGTGGCGATAGTGCGGCGAGCCCAATGACGATGGACAGCACGCCCCATGCCCAGCGGCGACCGTCGCGCATTCCCTTGGTCAGGAGGATCAGCGTGAACGGAAGCAGCGCGCTCACGAACAACTTGCCGTCGTGTCCGGGCGACGCGTAGCCGGCAATCGGACCGCCGAGCTGATACGCGAGCGCGCCGACGAGGGACGCCGCAAAGCCCAGCCCGAAGGTGCGAAGAAACAGGAAGGTGCCGAACCCGGCCAGCCACAAGTGACCGATGAAGCCCCACGTCATGCCGGTGTCGGTGCCGAGCAGCAGGCGCAGCCAGAACGTCGGGTAGAAGATGTCGCCGTGCATCGCCGCAACGAACGGCATGCCGCCGAACAGGTACGGATTCCACTGCGGCACCGCGCCGGTGAGATGCCACTGCTGCACCGCGAAGTCGCGGAACGCGAAGCCGGCGATGTACTGGTCGCTGCGCACGTTCACGAGGAACTGTCCACCGAGCGCGGGATAGCCGAGCGCGAGCGCGGCCACGGCGCAGGCGAGCGCAGCCCAGAGAATGTCGCGTTGCGACGCCACGGGCGGCGATGCGGAATCGGGAGTGGTCATCTATCGGTTGGAGGAAGAATCGGAGCGATCCATCGGTCGGACGAGCAGAAAGAGCACGCCGGGCACGATCTCGAGAACGGTCAGCCAAATGCGAGAGGCCGCGACGAGCAGCGCCGACATGGCGCCCAGCGCCAACCCGGTGCGCTGCAGCGCCTCGGCCATGGCCACTTCACGCGCGCCGAGGCCGCCCGGTGCAAATACCGCGATGAAACCTACCAGGTACGGGCCGATGAAGATGGCGGTCCAGTCGGCGAGCGTGCCGTGCACGCTGCCCCGCGACATGCCCGAAACGAATGCCTGGAAGGCAACGCCGTAGAGCACCCAGGCGAGGGTCGTGCCCGCGGCGGCCCACCAGATGGCTCGCGGCGGTAGATGTGGAACGGCGAACTCGCGACGGGCGAGTCGATTCACGATGCGAATGGCGACGGGAAGCAACCAGGGAGCGCCGATCATCGCCGCACCGAGAACGACGACCGCGATCACCGCGCTGGCCGGCACGTCCATCGCGCGTGCGCCGGCGACGAAGAAGACCGCGAAGCCGGTGACGAGGTTCACCAGCGTGACGACGAGCGACGACCCGACGGCGGCCACGGGCGACACGCCTTGCGCCTGCGCGAGCGTCCCCATGGCGGCAATCGACCAGTACTTGCCGGGCACGTACTTGCCGAGGTTGCTCACGAACCAGATGCGCATGGCGCTGCGGAAGTCGAGGCGTTCACCCCACGCGACGACCGTCTGCCGCCAGGTCTGGATGAGCACGACGTACGCGAGGAGCACGAGGCAGGAAGACCAGGCGAGGGTGCCCCAGTCGGGGGCGGCCTGCTGGAAGACGAGCCGGTAGTCGTTCCAGTGCGCGCGCACGTACCACGCGACGAACCCGAGCAAGGCCAGTTGCAGCGCGATGCGCACCATGCGGCGTCCGGTCATTGGCCCCTCAGCACAGCGTCGTACGCAGCGCGGTATCGCGCGCCAACGGCCTCGGGAGAGAACGTGGCCAGCGCGCGCACCCGCGCCGCCGCGCCATACGCGCGCGCCTTCGTCGGGCGCTCGACCGCGCCATCGATGGCGTGCGCGAGCGCGGCAACGTCGCCGGCCGGCACCAGCCATCCCGTCGCACCGTCCTTCACGACGTCGGTGAGGCCGCCGCTGGCATAGGCAATGGACGGCGTTTCGCAGAGTGCGGCTTCAATCCCGACGAGGCCCAGGCCTTCCTCGGTCGACGGAATCACGAGGGAGGCGCTGCGCTGGTAGAGCGGCGCGAGCGCCGACTGCGGCAGGTGGCCAAGCCACCTGATGCGCGCGTCCACGCCGAGTGCGCGGGCGCGCCGCTGCAGCGCGTCGAGCTCGGGGCCATCGCCGACGATGTCGAGCGACCAGGGCTTTCGCGCCCGCGCCATGGCCTGCAGGAGGTCGTCGAGCCCCTTCTGCGCATTGAGGCGGCCGACAAACAGCATGCGATCCTTGCTGCGTTCATCGGCCGACGCGGGTGCGAACAGCGCGGTGGCAGCCGGCATGGGCGCCGTTTCGACGGCGCGCCCGCCGAGCGCATCGCGGGCCTGACGGGATAGCCAGGCCGACACCGCGAACAGCGCGGACGCCTGCGACGCGGTGCGCCGGAACAACCCCCGCGCGCCCGCTCCGTGCGCGAGCCGCACGTCGGAACCGTGCGACGTGATGACCATCGGCACGCCGTGCCCGCCCGCCATCATGCCCGACGGGAACCACCAATGTGCATGCACCAGGTCGGGGCGATATGCGCGGACGGCGGCGCGGGCCGCGCGGCGGCCGCGCCAGAGCAGGAGCGCGAGCGTCAGTTTGCCGCGCAGCGAGCCACTCACCTGCTCCGCCATGGTGCCGGTGTACGCGAGGGTCTCCCACGATGAAGGCGCGTAGCGATAGCGGCGCACGCGCACGCCCTCGATGGTGTCGCGCGCGACGAGTCCCGGCGCCGACGGCGCGAGCACCTCGACCTCGACGTCCTGCGCCTGCAGTGCGTGGGCGAGCGCGAGGACAAACGCCCCCGCCGCATCGCCCGCGTGCCGGGGAAATGCGTGGGTGACGAACAGGACCCGCAACGCTCGTCGCGTCACTCCGCGGGCGGTTGGCTGCCGTCGTCGAGGCGCCGGCGCAGTTCGCGCAGCTCGGCGCGCTGCACCGCGATCTGCTCGCCGAGCAGGCCCGTGGCGAAGAAGATGCTGCCGAGGATCAGGCAGGTCTGAATGACGGTCCAGACGGCGCGCACCCCGACGTTGGCGGTGACCAGCATGTAGAGCGCCACCAGCCCGGCGACGAACCCGGCGGCGAACAGCGACACGCCAAGCATGCCGAACGCGAGCAGCGGCTTCTGGCCGAAGCGCAGCTCGAACCAGACCGACAGCATGTCGAGTACGCCGATGGGAATGCGCCCGATCCCGAACTTCGACTTGCCGGCGTGGCGCGGATAGACCGGAACCGGGATCTCGCTCACGGTGAAGCCCTGATGGGCGGCGAGCACGATCATGTAGCGATGCCAGTCGGGGCGCGACGGCTGAGCGTCCATGATCTCGCGGCGGTACGCCTTGACGTTGTTGAGGTCCCTCACCGGCACGTCGAAGAGCGCGCGGCTGAGTCGGTTGTAGATGCGCGACACGAACGCCTTCTCGTACTTGCCCTGCTTGTAGCCGGTCACCATGTCGCTCTCGCCGGCCAGAATGGGGGCGACGAGCCGCGGAATGTCCTCGGGCTTGAACTGCAGGTCGGCCGGGTAGAAGACGAGAATGCCGCCGCGCGCGTTCAGGTAGCCGGTGCGCAAGGCGTCGGCGATGCCGCGGCTTGCGCGATGCCGCACGGTGCGCAGGAACGGATGCTTGCCCTTGAGCGTCTCGAGCAGCGCCGGCGTGCCGTCGGTCGACCCGTCATCGACGACGATGACCTCGTACCGCTCGGGCCGGTCGGCGAACGCCTGCGCGCAGAGGTCGAGAAAGAGCGGCAGGTTCTCGGCTTCGTCCTTGGCGGGGACCAACACGGAGATGTCGGTTTGGGGCACGGGTGCGGGGTGCGGGGGTTTGGTGAGGGGGGACGAGTGGAGGATGGAGATTGGGGGGACGAGCGCGATGCTAGACCCGCTTGCGCATGCGCGCCGAGAGCACCTTCAACTGATCGCGGTACTTGGCGACGGTCCGGCGGGCGATGCGAATGCCCTCCTTCTCGAGGATCTCCACGATGGCCTGGTCGGTGAGCGGGTCCTTCGGGTCTTCGTCCTGCACCAGCTTCTCGATCTTGTCCTTGATGCCGCGGGCCGACACGTCCTCGCCGGCGTCCGTGGAAATGCCGGATGAGAAGAAGAACTTGAGCGGGAGCACCCCGCGCGGGGTCTGCACGTACTTGTCGTTCGTGACGCGACTGACCGTCGACTCGTGCATGCCGATCACGTCGGCGACCTCGCGCAGGGTGAGCGGCTTGAGATGCTGCACGCCCTTCTCGAAGAAGTCGCGCTGCCGGTCGACGATGAAGTGCATGACCTTGAGCATCGTATGGCGCCGCTGCTCGATGGCCTGAATGAGCCACTGCGCCGCGTTGAGCTTGCTGGCGATGAACTCCTTGTGCTCCGGCGTGAACTTCTTCCGGTCGCGCGCCATCTCCTGATAGACTCGGCTCAGGCGGAGGCGCGGAATGTTGGTGTCGTTGAGGAAGACGAGATACTCGCCGTCCACCTTGTCGACGACGAGGTCGGGAATCACGTAGTTGTCGAGCGTCGCCGACTTCGCGAATCCGGGCTTCGGGTTGAGCCGGGCGATCTGGTCGGCTGCCTGCTGCACCTCGGCCGCCGTGGTGCCGGTGCGCTTGGCGATCTCCGCCCAGCGATGCGCGATCAGTTCGTCGAAATGCTCGGCGAGGACGAGGCGCGCCAGCGCGGCGTCGCCCGCGGCCTCGCGCAGCTGCAGCAACAGGCACTCGCGCAGGTCGCGCGCGCCGACGCCGGGCGGCTCGAGGCCCTGAATGATGTCGAGCATCGCTTCGGCGTCGGCGATCGAGAAGTACGGCAGCGCGGCCTCGTCACGCTCGGTCGCCGCGGCGCTGCGCCGAATCTCCTCGTTGATGCCCCGCAGGATCTCGTCCAGGCCGCAGGCGAGATAGCCATCGTCGTTGATGTCGCCGATGAATTCCTCGGCCAGCACGCGCTGGCGCGGCGTGAGGTCGAGCAGCGCCAGCTGTTCGCGGAGGTCGTCCTCCAGCCCACCGCGCATAATGCTGACCGGCTCGTGGTACTCGCGGTCGTCGCGGTCTTCGCGCGGGCCCGAGACGTCGAACCCGTCGAGGAGAATCTCCTCCCAGTCGGTTTCCTGCTGGCGCGGATCGTTGTCCGGAATCGGCGCCACGGTGTCGAGCGGCACCTCGAACGCCTCGGTGGCCGACGTGGACCCGTCGCCGGTCTGTTCGGCGTCCCCAGTCTCGTCCTCGTCCTCCTCGATCAGGTCGAGGAACGGATTGACCATGAGTTCCTGCTTGAGATGCTGCTGCAGGTCGAGCAGAGGCATGGTGAGCATATCCATCGCCTGGTACAGGCGAGGATTGATCTTCATCTCCTGGCCCATCCGGATCGACTGGCTCAGCCCCGCTTTCATGGGGACGCGGCTCCCGCATCAGGGCTGGGCGGCACCACGTCGGGCCGCGCCGCGTCGGGCGGAACCACGTCCGCGGCCTCCCCGCGTTCGCGCAGGAACCGGTCGCGCAGCCGCGCGGTGAGCGTGGGGCCGAGATAGACGCGCGAGACCGTGTCGTCGAACACGAGTTCCCGCACAGTGCCCGACACCTTCACCTGGCCGTCGAACATGATGTACGCCCGGTCCACGATGTCGAGCGTCTGCTCCACGTTGTGGTCGGAAATCAGCACGCCGATGCCGCGATGGCGCAGGCTCGCGACGATCACCTGAATGTCGTGCACGGCGATCGGGTCGACGCCGGCGAACGGTTCGTCGAGCATCATGAACTTGGGCTGCGTCACCAGCGCGCGCGTGATTTCGAGACGCCGCCGCTCGCCGCCGGAGAGCTGGTAGGCCTTGCTCAGCCGCAAGTGCTTGAGTCCCAGCTCATCGAGCAACGCCTCGAGCCGCGCCGCGCGCTCGCCCTTGCCGAGGTCGAGTTCCTCGAGAATGGCAAGGATGTTCTCTTCGACCGTCAGCTTGCGGAAGATCGAGGGTTCCTGCGACAGGTAACCGATGCCCATCCGCGCCCGCTTGTACATGGGCATCTGGGTGATGTCCACGCCGTCGAGCAGGATGTGTCCGGCGGCGGGAGGAATCAGCCCGGTGATCATGTAGAAGGTGGTCGTCTTCCCTGCCCCATTCGGGCCGAGCAGCCCGACGATTTCCCCCTGGTGCAATTCGAGCGCCACGTCGTTGACGACATTGCGCCGGCGGTACGTCTTGACCAGCCCGTCCGCGCGCAGGACGCTCCGGCCACCGACGCGCGGCAGCGTCGCAGCCGACACGCGCGGCGCCGCATGTTCGCCGGTCGCGCGCAGCGCGTCGGCGAACGAGTCGCGTCCCGCGCGCACCGCAGCCCACAGCGCCGGGGCCATCGTGATGCGGCCGTCCGGGTCATCGAGGTCGCCGACGGTCAGCGATCCGTTGTCCACGAGGCGCGGGAGCGCCACCTCGGCGAGGTGTGCGCGGACCTCGTCGAGACTCAAGCGCCCCGACTCGCGTTCCACGTCCCGCCCCTCGGCCCGAAGCGCCGCGAGGTGGTCGTCGCGATAGTGGACCGCCACGTCGTTGAAGCGCGCCGTGCCGTCGTCATCGGCCGCGCCGACAAGGGCGATCAGCGCGAGTGCGACCGACCGGTCCCCCGCGGCCAGCCGTTCGGCCAACTCGCGCGCGGCCTGCTCCATGTTCGGGTCGATGGCGCTGGTGGTCACGGCTTTCTGGCTGGAGTGGAGGTGGGCTGCACCGGCGGCTTCGCGGTCGCCGGTCGGCTCGGGGTCGTGCCGGGCTTGGCCGTGCCAGGCTTGGTCGTGGTCGTGCCGGCCGCGGTGGTCTTCTTCTTCCCCTTGGCGGTGGAATCGGTCTTGAGGGAATCGGGTGGCGCCAGTTCGAGATACACGCCCGATGCCTTCTCTCGCACCGCGACGTTGCGCACGGCGCGATCGGCGCCGAAGAAGACCGTGATCGCCGTGCCCTTCACATAATTCAGGTTCGGTCCCGCCTTGGGGCCCTGCGACGACGCCACCTGATAGTACGACGACGCCGATCCCGAGGCGAGAATCGTCTTGATCTGCGACTTGGCGGCCGAGTCGCGCGCGACGCGCACGCTCTCGAAGGACGCAACGATCGTGTCGCCCTTGAGCCAGTCGTTTTCGGTGGAGACGAACTTGGTGCTGTCGGTGCGGCTGCTGGCGTGCGCCGATCGCAGGGCGCGCAGCTCGCGCAGCAGCTGGCCGGGCATGTCGACGTCGATCGAGTCGGCCAGGATGTCGCGGTCGGCGGTATGGGCGCGGGCGCGCGACCGGCCCCACGCGTAGGCGCGCGACAGCTTCTGCTCGGCCAGCCGCAGGTCGATGCTGTCGGAGGCCAGCGTCATCTCCTCGCTGGTCGCGATCGCGCTGTCGGCGGACAGCACACGCGTGAGGCGCCGGTCCCTCGACCAGAGGTCGATCTGGCGACCGACGAGCGTGAACTTCGACGTGCCGCGGCCTTCGACGCGCGGTCGGCCGGTGAGCCGGGCCCATTCTCGGCCGCTGTCCATGGTCGCGCTGTCGGACGTCGCCGCAAGATCCGGGCGCGTGATCACCACGGCGCCCCCCGCGTACATCAGCGAATCGCCGACGTCGGTGATGTGCTCGGCGACGATGTCCACCGTGTCGGTGGCGCCGCCCCCCGCGTCGGACGGGCTGAGCCTGGTCACCGGACGTCCGGTGGCGACCAACCGCGAAACCTCCCGCATGCCCGGCGCCGCGCGATAGTACTCGGCGCGGGGGCCGCGCATCGTCGTCCCCTTGTCGGTGACCGCCACTACGTTGCCCTCGGCCAGCACGCGCTCTTCGAGCTGGAAGTAGTTGATGCGGTCGGCGTCGAGCCGGACGCGGGCTTCTTCGTAGTGCGCGCGGCCGATGATCGTGTACGACTTCGCCGCGCCGAACGCCTCGAGCGAATCGCCGGCGAGACGTTGGTCGGTGTTGGTGCACTTGCCGCGGACGCCGCGGCCGTAATAGCTGTTGTACAGGCCGTTCGATCCCTTCACGGCCAGCGTCGTCGTCGAATCGAAGTTGTAGAGTTCCAGGTTGCACGTGCGCGCCGCCGCCGGCCGCTGCGCGGCCAGCACGCCCGGGAGCAGGAGCCCGGCGACGAGGCGCCCTGGCCGGATCACGTGCCGGGCACCTGCACGTTCTTCGCCTTGGCGCGCGACGCACGGATGATCCGCAGGTTGTTCATGTCCGGGTCCGACACGAACCCGATGCCGCTCGCTTCTCGCCCTTCCTCGGTGAGCACGAACGCGCTGTCCGACGAGATCTGGTTGACGCGCGCGTCGAACTTGATCTGCTCCGTGACCAGCCGGCGGCCATCGACGGTGTTGATCACGACGCTCCCCCGCGCCTCGAGCACATTGTCGCGCGTCAGGTACCGTCCCGTGCGGGACGTCAGCACCGCGTCCTTGGCGCCGCTCGAGTTGTAGAAGACGGCCTGGACGATGCGCATGTCCATGCGCGTATTGTCGTCATAGAAGAGCGCGGTGTCGCTCAGCACTTCGGCGCGGCGCAATCCGCCGTCCGTGACGAGCGTGCGCGACCCGAACACCACCTGATCGGCCACCGGGTCGATGCCGCGCGCGGCGGCCGCCGTCTTCGGAGCCTGCGCCTGCTGGCACGCGGCTGTCGCGAGCAGCAACGCGGCAAGGGCGGCGCGTGCGCGACGCGACGGGCGCTGCGCCCCGCGCGAACGCTGCGCATCGATCATCAACCGCCCGTCATTGGCCGTCCGCTGGTTCACACCGCCCCCGCTCGCATCAGGTCATGCAGATGGACGACGCCGAGGATCGTTCCGTCGTCCGCCAGCACGGGCATCGCCATGATGCCGTGCTGCTCCATTCGGTACACCACGGCGCTCCCCAGCTCGTCGGGGCGCGCCGTCTTCGGCGTGCGCACCATCACATCGTCCACGCGCACCGCAAAGACGTCCTGCACGCGCTCCATGAGCCGCGTCAGATCGCCGGTCGTCAGCAGCCCCTGCAACGTGCCGTTCGCCCCCGCCACCAGCACGATCCCGCGGCGCTCGGCGAGCAGCACCACGGCTTCGCGCATGGTCGCGGTCGGGGGCACGACGGGGAGTGCGCTCGTCAGCATCACGTCGCGCACCTTCGTGAGCAACTTGCGCCCCAGCGATCCGCCCGGATGCAAGCGCGCGAAGTCCTCGCGCCGAAAGCCCTTCACTTCCAGCAGCGCCACGGCCAGCGCATCGCCAAGGGCGAGCGTGACCGTCGTGCTGGTGGTGGGGGCCAGGTCATGCGGGCACGCCTCCTCTTCCACCGACGCATCGAGGGCCACGTCGGCCGCGCGCGCGAGGGTCGACTCGGTGTCGCCCGTGATTGCGATGACCCCTACCCCGAGACGCTTGAGCTGTTCCAGCAGCGGCAATAACTCGTCCGTTTCGCCGCTCTTCGAAATGAGAATGCCGACGTCGTGCGTGCCCACGATGCCGAGGTCGCCGTGCACGCTCTCGGTCGGATGCAGAAAGGTCGCCGGGGTTCCCGTGGACGTGAGCGTCGCGGCGATCTTGCGCCCGATCAGCCCCGACTTGCCGATGCCGGCGACGATCGTGCGTCCCTTGGCGGTCGCGATCAACTCGACCGCCGCCGCGAACGCCGGCCCCACGCGCGACGCGGTCCGCGCGAGCGCGGCCTGCTCCATTTCGATGACGCGGCGGCCACGCGCCACGATGTCGCCCGATGTCGTCACTTGGCCGGCTCCTCCGAACGACTGCGCACGTATCGCTCCACCAGGGCGTCCCACTCGCCGCGCGCCCGCAGCAGCAGCTCGCAGAACTCGCGCACGGCTCCCGCGCCGCCCAGGCGCGTCAACCGCACGGTCGCGGCCCGCAGGGCGTCTTCCGTCGCATTGCCAACCGCCACGGGAAGCCCGACCTCGCGCAGCACGCCGACGTCCGGGAGATCGTCGCCGATGAACGCCACCTCCTCGAGACCGATGCCGTGGCGCTGGCACAGCTTGCGCAGCGCGGGCAGCTTGCGCGCCTGTTCATCCTGCACCAGGTCGTCCACCTTGAGCTCGGCGGCCCGCAGGGCGACGCTTTCGGACACGCGGCCGGTGATGATGCCGACGCGTATACCCGCCCAGCGCAGCATCAGGATGCCCAGTCCGTCCTGAATGTCGTACTTCTTGAACTCCATGCGGCGTCCGTCGACATCGCCGAGATAGATGCCACCCTCGGTGAGCACGCCATCGACGTCGAGCACGACGAACTTGACGCGCTGCGCGAGCGCGATGTCGAGCGTCATCGACGCCCCCTGGCCGCGGCCCAGACATCGATCGCGCGGTCGATCAGCTGGTCGAGCGCATCGAGCGGCATCATGTTCGGGCCGTCGCTTGGCGCATGGTCCGGATCGGGATGCGTTTCCAGGAAGAGGCCGTCCGCGCCGGCCGCGCAGGCCGCCAGCGTCAGGTGAGGGATCATGGCGCGCACGCCACCCGACGCGCCATCCGTGCCCCGCCCGGGCTGCTGCACCGAATGCGTGGCGTCGAAGATCACGGGACAGCCGCAGGCCTCGCGCATGCGCGGAATGGCGCGCATGTCGACCACCAGATCGCCGTAGCCGAAGAACGAGCCGCGCTCCGTGACCGCCACCTCGACGTCACCGCGGCCGCGCGCCCCAACCGGGTCGGCCTCGCGCACCTTCGCCACCGCGCCCCTCATCCCTTCGGGTTGCAAGAACTGTCCCTTCTTGATATTGACCGGCTTGCCGGCAGCGCCGGCGGCCTCGAGCAGATCGGTCTGTCGGCAGAGAAAGGCCGGGATCTGCAGCGCATCGGCGACGAGCGCCACGGTGGCGCACTGCTCCGGGTGGTGCACGTCGGTGATCACCGGCAGGCCGGTGGCCTGGCGCACCCGGTCGAGTGCGGCGAGTCCCTCTTCCATCCCGGGCCCGCGATGCGCTCCCGCGTTGGACCGGTTCGCCTTGTCGAAGCTCGCCTTGTAGATGATCCCGCCCGGCACTCGCTCGGCGAGTCGGGCCAGATGCTCGCCGACCCGCAACATCACGTCATCGGACTCGACCACGCAGGGGCCGGCAATCAGGAACAGCTGGTCACGCGGAAACGATGCCGGCATCGGTCAGTTGGCCTTGGCGAACGACGGGGCGGCGGCCGTGACGGGCGCCGCATCGCGCACCCCGTCGGGCGCCGCGTCGCGCGCGTCACGTCGGCTGACGGCGGCGGCAATGAAGCTCGCGAACAGCGGATGCGGGCGCGTCGGGCGCGACTTGAGTTCCGGGTGGAACTGGCAGGCGACGTAGTACGGGTGGTCGGGCAGTTCCACCATCTCGATCAGCGAGCCGTCGGGCGAGAGCCCGGACAGCCGCAGGCCCTTCTCCACGAACAGCTCGCGGAATCCGTTGCCGACTTCGTACCGATGGCGGTGTCGCTCGCTGATCTCGGGCACGCCATAGATGTCGGCCGCGCGCGAGCCGCGCGCGAGGCGGCAGGCGTACGCCCCGAGGCGCATCGTCCCGCCCATGTCCTTCACCGTGTGCTGGCTCTCCATGAGCGCAATCACCGGGTGCGCGCACTCCGGCGCGAACTCGCTGGAATTGGAGTCGTCCAGCGCGCAGACATTGCGCGCGAACTCGATGATCGCCACCTGCATGCCGAGACAGATGCCGAAGAACGGCGTGCCCGTCGTCCGGGCGGCGCGAATCGCCTCCACCATCCCCTCGACGCCGCGCACGCCGAAGCCGCCCGGCACCAGCAGGCCGTCGTACGATGCGAGCAGGCGCGCCGAGGATTCGGCATCCGTGAACAGGTCCGACGAGGTCCACGCAATCTGCACGCCGACGTCGTTGGCGATGCCGCCGTGAATGAGCGCTTCCTGGATGCTCTTGTAGCTGTCGGCGTATTCGGTGTACTTGCCGACCACCGCGATGCGCACCTTCGACCGGGGCTCGACCACCTTCTGGGCGATGGCGCGCCATGCCGTGATGTCGGCCGGCTTCGTCTCGAGGCCGAACTTGCGGCAGACGAGCGTGTCGAGCCCCTGCTCGGCGAACGAAATCGGAATCTGGTAGATGGTCGGCACGTCGCGGCTTTCGATGACGGCGCCGAACTCGACGTTGCAGAAGAGCGCGATCTTGCGCTTGGTGTCCTCGGTGAGCGGGCGTTCCGTGCGGCAGATCAGGATGTCGGGCTGGATGCCGAGTTCCATGAGTTCGCGCACCGAATGCTGGGTCGGCTTGGTCTTGATCTCGCCGGCGGCGGCGATGAACGGCACGAGCGTGAGATGGATGAACAGCGCGTTGTCGCGGCCGATGTCGTGCCGGAACTGTCGAATGGCCTCGAGGAAGGGCTGCGACTCGATGTCGCCCACCGTGCCGCCGATCTCGACGAGCACGACGTCGTTTTCCGGCGCCATGCGGCGGATTGCCGCCTTGATCTCGTCGGTGATGTGCGGAATCACCTGCACCGTGGAGCCCAGGTACTCGCCGCGGCGCTCCTTGGTGATGACGTTGAGGTAGATGCGTCCGGTGGTGACGTTGTTCGCCTGGCTCAGCGGGCGGTCGATGAACCGTTCGTAGTGCCCGAGGTCGAGGTCGGTCTCCGCTCCGTCGTCGGTGACGAAGACTTCGCCGTGCTGGAACGGCGACATGGTGCCGGGATCGACGTTCAGGTACGGATCGAACTTCATCATCGTCACGCGCAGGCCCCGCTCGACGAGCAGCCGGCCGAGGGAGGCCGCGGCGATGCCCTTGCCGAGCGACGAGACCACGCCGCCGGTGACGAAGATGTATTTCGTGCTCGAGACGGTGGGCGTCATGAGGCGTTCCCGGCGGTGGTCCGTGCCCAATGCGCATTGGCGCGCACCAGGTCCTCTTCGGTGTTGACTTCGCCCCACGACGGGGCGTCGACGATCGCCACGCCCATCGCCAGGCCGCCGGCGAGGGCGCGCAACTGCTCGAGCTTTTCGACGATCTCCAATGGATGCGGCGGCAGCGACACCCACGTCGCCAGCGCCTCGCGGCGGGCGGCGTAGATCCCCATGTGCTGCAGCACGAGACCGTCCAGTGCGGCGCCATCGGCCTCGTCGCGGAGGTACGGGATGGGCGCACGCGAGAAGTAGAGGGCGCGTCCGTCATCGGCGCGCACCACCTTCACGCAGTTGGGGTCCGCCATGATCCCCGCACCGCGTCGTCCCGCGGCCGTGCCGAGCGCGAACCCCTGGTCGCGCACCATGGCGATCGCGCCTCCCATGGCGTCGCCGCGCATGAACGGTTCATCCCCTTGCACGTTCACGACGATGTCGAACTCGGCGAACTCGGCTCGCGCCGCCACCTCGGCGACGCGATCGGTGCCCGACGGATGACGCTCCGACGTCAGCACCCCCTCGGCGCCGTGCGCGGCCAGAACCTCCATCACCTCGGGGGCTTCTGTGGCGGCCACCACGCGGTCGGCCAACCCGAGCTGCCGCACACGCTCCCAGACCCGGACCACCAGCGGGACGCCTCCAAGGAGACGCAGCGGCTTGCGGGGGAGCCTTGTGGCACCCAGGCGGGCGGGAATCACGGCCAGGATGCTCAGACGGCACCCCCCGGAATCGAGGTCGGAGATGCAAAATCCACGCCACGCAATATATGGTTGGGCCTGGAGAATGCGATAGGGAGAGCGCCGACGGGCCGTTCGCGCCCGGTTCAGGCGCCGGGTGGCAGATTCTCCAACAGGAACCGAATGGCGTTTTCACCCATGACCGCCCGAATCTGGTCGTCGGTGAAGCCGGCCTGCAGCAGGGCTTCGGTCACTTGACTGATTTGATCGGCCCCGAAGGCCACCGTGGTTGCCCCGTCCCAATCGGAGCCGAGCGCCACGTGATCGATGCCCGCCACGTCGACCGCGTGCCGAATGGCCCGGGCAATGGCGTGCGGGGAGGTCTCGCAGATGGCGCCATCCCAGAACCCGATGCCGATGAGCGCCCCCCGCGCGGCGAGGGCGCGCAGTTGGCTGTCGGTCAGGTTGCGGGGCCCGGGGCATGTGGCCTGCACGCCCGTGTGCGACACCACAACGGGCTTCGTCGCCAGCGCCAGGACATCCGCGAACGCCGCCGGTGACGCATGGGCCAGATCCACGATCATCCCCAGGGCCTGCATCCGTGCCAGCGCCAGTCGCCCGAATGGCGTGAGTCCGCCCTTCGCCTCCCCGTGCGCCGATCCCGCGACCTCGTTGTCGAAGAAGTGCGCGAGCCCCGCCAGGCGAAAGCCATGCGCGAACAGCGTGTCGAGGTTGGCGAGCGAGCCGTCAAGCGCCTGCAGGCCCTCGGTGCTGAGGATGCCGATGACCGGCTTGATGCCCGGCGTCCCGCCACGAAACTCGAGCGCCTTGCGAAGTTCGGCGCGCGTGCCGACGAGCATGAGGCGCCCTTCGGAGATGCCCGCCGCATGCTGCAGCTTGGCCGCCTGATACAGGGCCCGCTGCATCCGGCTGCGCCAGGTGCGGCTCGGCCAGCGCGACGCGACCGCGAGCAGGGTGATGTTGTCGCCGTTGGCGCTGTTCCGCTCGTAATTCTGGCCCCGGGGCGTCTTCGTGACGGTCGAGAAGATCTCGACCGCGACATTCCCCTCGACGAGCCGCGTGATGTCGGTGTGGCCCGAACTGCCCGGCGGCAGGGGGTCGCGGTCCCAGACCAGCAGGTCGTCGTGCAGGTCGGCCACGCGCAGCGTCTGGTGCAGGGCCATCGCGCGCGCCGACACGGCAATCGCGCCGGCGGTGTCGACGCGGTTCATGCGATCGCCGACGACGCTCGCCACGACGAAGAAGAAGACCACCGCGACGAGCGGCACGACGATGGCGCCGGCCACGAGGAGGCGTCGCGCGACCGTCATGCCGTCGCGTGCGCGCGGGCCATAGTCAGGGCCTTGCGTAAAGTCGTGTGGAATTGCACCAATGTCCGATGGTGGTATGGTAGTTGGTAAATCGCAAAAGCGTGTGGTAACGCCCTGCGCATGCGGTTCGGCCGACGACTGCTAGTTCATTGCGTCGGTGGGTCGATCTTTCTGGTGCTGGCGGATTCCAGTGCTCGCACGCGAAATGCCATGGCAACTCAAACCCGCCGAACCCCCAGAACCTCGGGTCCCCGCTTGGTGAGACCGATATCCCTTGCCGGGCAATGGCTGACCGACGGACAGGGGATCCCTGAAATTCGAATGATGTTACATAGCGTGATGAAATGTAACGTGGCGTGATAGTGTGGGTTCGGTTTCATGTTACGATGCCTCCGGATCGACAGGTTGTTCTTTCCACATCGACAAGGAGGGGTGCAATGGCGCGCGGTTTCGTGAGGGCTCGTTCAGTTCTGTCTGGTGCTGTCATTCTGGGCGTCGTGGCTGGAGTCGTGAGTTGCTCCGGGGAGAGAGATGAGCCGACTGTGGTACGCGCTATGCCCTCGTCGGCCTTCGAGCGCGCCAATGGTGAAGCGCCCGCATTCAATCTAGAGGCCCCTGAGCGGATACGAGGGCGGTACATCATCGGCCTGAGTGACGGCGCGGGCCGGGTGAGCGAGCGCGCCGCTAACCTTGCCATGTCACATCGCGGTACGGTCCGGCGGGAATTCGCAATAATCAACGCGTTTGAGGCGGAGTTGCCGGAGGAGGCAATTGCTCAGGTACGTCGCAGGCCGGAAGTAGCCTATGTTGAAGCAGTAATGCCAATTCGGTCATTCACGCCGACGAACGTCGTGCAGGTCGGTGCGAGCATGCCACTCGATCGCATTGACCAGCGCGCCCTACCGCTTGATGGGACCTACACTTACGATCCGCAGTGGACGGGCGCTGGAGTGCGCGTCTGGATCGTTGACGCAGGGGTGAACCCAAACAACCCCGAGTTGGCGGGGCGCGTGGACATGAATCTCTTCATGTCTACCTATGCCGGTACTAGTGTCTTCGTGCCCTGCAACACGCACGGTGACAGTGTTGCGACATATGCTGCTGGAACCTCAAGTAGCGTCGCGAGAGCAGCTACGATCAATGTCGCGCGAATCTACGACGCCGGATGCCACGCGAACTCTGGTGACGTGATCACTGCAATCACGTGGATCATGGGGAACAGCTCTCAGCCAGCGGTGATCGACCTCAGCTTCGGCGCCATTGACAGTTCACCTTCGATGGATACTGACGAGGCCGGTTAATAGTGCGTAGCGTTCTCATGCCGCGTACCGCACATGCTTTTCTCGAAACAGATTGCGGATGATGCGGGGCTGCTTCTGGCGGCGATAGAGGTGGCGTCGCACCGCGCT